>Ga0102934_1000127_pt1 | contig 42794 bp, 25 predicted proteins | sample SalPonR2_A_D1_MG_FD_78175 | JGI IMG/M metagenome (GOLD analysis project Ga0102934, IMG submission 78175) | Salt pond soil microbial communities from South San Francisco under conditions of wetland restoration - Salt Pond MetaG R2_A_D1_MG | ecosystem: Environmental > Aquatic > Marine > Intertidal... | reverse complement strand
TGGTCACATCAAGCTGACTCTAACGGAGACCATTGGGTAAACAGTGCACTCTACGCTACTACTGTTGATACAGACACAAGTAACGCAGATGATACTACTGTAGCAGCCTCGACTGTAGCTAATCCTCTTTGGTTGTACAAAGACATTCAGTTTGCTCAAGGAACTTCAAATAACCCAATTGCATCTCCTCTGATTAATACGTCTAACATTAAGCGTATTAAATACGATCCTTACGAAGCATTTGTAGGTACTAAAGCTACTATTGCAGATGCAACTTTGAACGTATCTGGAGCTACTGATGGTGATGAGTACAACTTTAAGTTTATCATCAAAACTACCCCAACTAATTACCTCGAGTTCTACGATCAGGAAGGATTGAACATCTTTACTGATTTCCCGCTCGGAGCATTCAACACTACTAACCACAAAGCAATTAACATGACTGTTACTATTGCTGATGTTGATGATGCTGATGCTTCAGGTAACGTAACAGCTATTCAAAACGCAATTGCAGCCCACCCAATCTTGTCTAAGATGTTTACAGCTGCAGCTGTAGGTGCTGATATTGTAGTTACAGCTATACACCCAGGACTTGTGTTTGATTTGATCATTCAAAACATTACACAAGATGCTGACGCAGTAGACTGTGCAATTACAGGACAAGTTCTTGGGGTAGGTAACGACTGGCAAGTAGCTGGTGAAGAGCTTCGTACTCGTGGAAGATACGGTAACTTTAACCGTATGTACTTGCCACAGAACATGCCTTTGTACACTACTAAAGGTTACTTCTACGACAAAGTAACTATTGAATACGCTCACAACTGGCCTACTTCTACAGGTATTGCTCCTGCTGGAACACTCAATCAGGTTGTGTTGTACTTCACTGATTCTGATGGTACTGCTCCTGTAAGTGGGGATGCTGGTACTGCAACTTACGACGATGCTTTCGGTCTGACTATTGCAACCGCAGCAGAGTTTAACTGGTAATAATTCTAACTACGAGTTCTGGGGGGCAAACCGCGCCTCAGGCTCGTTTTTTTATATACAATGAAAACAGCACCTCTATCTTTAAACCCCAATTGTACCCAGATATATCTTAATACTTCATTACAAGGTATACAAGGAGGTATAGCTGAATTAACAATTACAGTTAATGGGGGAACTCCAACTACTTTATCTGTTCCGATAACCCCAAATGGGCTTTCTGTTTCCTATACACCTCAAGTCCTAGGAATTCCAAACTTTGAAGGATTAATACAAGTAGATATACAAGTTGGGAGCAAACAATTTAGTTTTGGTGTTGTGGGAACTTGTTCTGTAGATTGTTGCATAGCTAAGTTGACAGAAAGTGCAATTAACTGCACTTGTAAATGCGACAAATGCAAAGAAGAATTAGACAGAGCTAAAAAAATATTCTTACTTCTGCAATCATCTATTTATGCTGCAGAGCAAGCATTTAACTTTAGAGATGCTTTAGATAAATACAACAAAGCAAAAGAACTTTGCACAGAAGTGTGTGCATGCGGATGTTAAGCTATGAGATTATTTTACGCCCAGACAGAACAGAGAGCAGTAAGAGTAACTGCTCCTTATCGTACATTCCCAACGGATAAGTTTGATGAAGTACTTACAGTACAACCAATTAAATACTTATCGAGGTCTGGAGTAAAAACTTCTTTCAAAGGAATTAATATTAAGTCCATTGATTACGAATACAAAAACAATGGGCATAAAGACATTATAGTAAGGTTTGACCCATCTTTTAGTGCTCAAACTATTACATTCAGGGTAGTATTTAAAACTGGGTTTGCTCAAACTGTTACTCTTCCTTACGTATCTTCTACTACTGTACCAAAAGCTATAGCTGCTGTTGAAGCAAAAGAAGTTAGATTAACAAGATCAACTTCTAATGAAGATATCTCCATCAACAAAATTTTAATTAACTCTCAATTAGTAGATACTCAAGAAACTACTGGTACATTTGAGTTTGACGTAAAAGCTTTTAACTTAACAAAAACTTCTGCATTTGAAGTTATAGGCTGTGCTGTTAGAACCACTCCTGAAACATCTAAAGAATTTGTTAGGGTATCTGTAACTAACGCTCAATCTAAATTTTTAGACTCTTCTCAGTTTGCAGAAATATCTGATCAATCAGAATTCTATTACATATTTGGGCAAGGAATTGTAGACACTTTTGGATCAAGTGACTTAGGAGGGTGTTTAGACCCTAATGCAGACGCACAAACAAGTGGAGCTAACTACACAATAAACAATTGTGTTTACAGTAACAGATCTCCAGAAAATGTACTTATCCGAACAAATGTAGGAGATCTTGGTCATGTAAAGTCTGTAACATACATTGAAGACAGAATACCTTCAGCATCAGGAGAAATTGATGATGTTAAGGATTTAACAATTACGTATACAGATAAATCGAGGTCAAATGTACTCCCAACAAGCGGCACATTAGATATTCAAGATGATCTTGGGTATCTTAAAATAGAATGGAAAGGATTTACAAAGTTTGTAGGGTTAAACGAATACTTACAAGACGATGATAAAGCATCAATATCTGTAAGTGATTCTATACTCAGTACAGATTTAGACTTTGATATTGTAAATTTTGTTTCAAATACTTTTGGGTGCTTAGACAACACAGCAGTTAATTATGATTCTCTTTCCACTGGATGTGAGCCAGGTGTAGACTGCTGCTTATATTGTGAAAATGCTATAGATAGAACCAATACAGTTATAAATTATGCTCCTTCTAGTGCAGATATGCCCGGAGAAGATTTCCCATTAATATTTGTAATAAACACAAATATTATAGGATCTATTAATCAGCCTCAGAGCACAGTTGACATAGAAGAATACTTCAGTAGTGTACTTGCCTCAGACATTTCTTACAATATTTATTCTATAGATCAGGTAGATATTCAAAATCCTATATCTCAAACTCAAGCAAATATTACAGGATCTCCTCTGCTTAGTCTTGCAAATGAATCTACAATAGATGGAGTTAGTAATGCTTTTGCTTCCCCAACGCCTTCAGAGATAGAGTCTAATAATATTGTTACAGGAGAGCAGTATATTGTAGAGACAGTAATAGAAAATATACCCTCTCCCTGTTCAGGAACTATATATACATATGCCCAATTTTCAACATTTTACAGCGGTTGTACAGATCCTAATGCAGACAACTATAGTTCTAATCCATACAATATAGGAACAGGACAATGTTTATTTACAGATCAACCTACTGTAGAATGTGAAGATACATTACTATACTCTGTTACAGGACCCGTAGAAAATGCCGATGGGGATTATGAATTTGTAATTAGTGATTTAGGACTAGATTCAGATGGGGACGGTGTTCAAGATGGAGAATTTGATTTTCAATTATTTGATCCTACAATCAATCAAACCTACGGAGGTAATACAGGAGTATTTGATTACTCATACACTATAACAGTGCCTGCAGGACAAAGTGCTGCTGTAGAACTTAGAAAAACTAATGGGGCTGCAATAGAATGCCAAGTAGTTATTTTACTTGAAGCGCCGGCCCCGCCACCAGGAATACCTGGGTGCACTGATCCTACAGCTGCAAATTTTAATCCTAACGCTACTGAAGATGATGGATCGTGTGTATATTGTTCAGACATAGTATTCCAATTAGAATCTACAACTAATGATACTGCAAGCTGTGCAGGAGAACCTAACAATGATGGGAGTGCAACATTTGTAGTAGAGAATGCTCCAGGAAACTTTGTAATTACTGTAGAAGATTTAACTTTAGATACAAATGCTTTGACGACTGGGAATGTTCTTGCTCCTGGAACTTATACAGCATTTATAACAGCAGTTGTAGGTCCAGGAATTAATTGTAGAAAACCTTTAACTCTTTCTATATCTTCTAATGGGGCTGAGTGCGGATGCACTAACCCAGCAGCACAAAACTATAATCCAAATGCTACAGTAGATGATGGTAGTTGCATTATTCCAGGATGTACAGATCCTTTAGCAAATAACTATAATCCACAAGCAACCATAGACAATGGAAGTTGTAACTACTCTGTAGAACAAGACGAACCTTTATGTATCCCAAACACAGTAGGAACTCAGGAATATGATAGATTCTTAGACAACCTTAAAACTTGTGTTATAGATAATGGGTCTACGCTCCTGTTCAAAATTAAAGGTGGAATTAAATGTTCTACTATAGATCTCACAAAGCTTTCATTAATATCCTATTTATTAAATAGAATTGGGTTAGAGTGTCTGTATAACTGCAACTATACATTTAACACAGGAGATGAAGCAGTAAATTGTCAAAATCTTTGGGAACAAGGTGGACCTTCAGGAGGATCTTTAGAGTGGGTACAAGGGACGGAATACATATCTGGTGATATTGTTAAGTACACAACTCAGTCTGGAGATGTAGAGTATTACCTCCCTATCGGGAATATAGGTGGTCTTGCAACAAACATAGCTCCCCCAAATAATCCAAAGTGGATACAGTGTGAAAACGTAACTTTACCTTCAGGGACAGAAACCTATTTAGAAACTTTTATTAACTTTGTGCAGAAGTTTTGTACTGTCTGTTCGGTAGATCCAAACGTAGGATTATCTCAGGGAGGACAGACACTGCCACAAGGAAACCTTACACAATTCTTGGACGGAATAGATTTAGAAAATGGTGATAACCTTGAACTATAATGGCAAAAATTTCAGACTTAAGTACTCTCAGTAAAACATCTGTAACTGCATCAGATTATTTACTGGCTAGTAATATAAATAGACAAACAAACAAAAAGTTTGCTTTAAGCGATCTATTTCCGTCACTCACCACAGTAGGTACTGGAGGTGAATCTTTGTATGTAGATGTATCCTCTAAAAACAATCTTAGGTTTAAGGGTATACTTAACAGTGATGGTAAGATATCTGTATCTACAGTTTCTGATAACATCTTACTTGCACTTGTAGAAGCTCAGATTGATCTTGACAACTGCGATAACTCTACAGCAGGGTTTTTAAAGGCTGTAGATTTAACTGCAGCTACTGGTACTCTCTCAGTAGCAAACGGGGGTACAAATGCATCTTCTTTTGCAGATAAAGCCATTATAGCATCTCAACTTACAGGTACAGATACTTTAAGAGCTCTCCAGATGACTACTAATGGTCAATTAATTATTGGAGGGACTAGCGGTCCACAAGTAGCTACATTAACTGCAGGATCTAATATCACCATCACAAATGCAGACGGAGGTATTACAATTGCTGCAACGTTCGGTTCTATAGGTGCTGATCTGGACATGAATAACTTTGATATTGATCTTGGGACTGGGTATATAAGTTGTACTGGGGCATCTAACGGAATCAGAGTTACAGCAAACAATGCTTATGTAGGATCAAGTGCGAATTATTTTGATGATAATACACTTAACTTAGAAGGAGGCATTACTTTACTACAAAACCTAAGTCACACCATAAAAGTAAAGGACGGAACTACCCCGGGAACATTATCATTTTTAGGTCAAAGTACTACGACTACAAATGGGAACGGGGGTAATTTAAAAATTGCTGCGGGTGATGGTAATGGTACAGGTAGCGGAGGAGTTTTACAATTACATGGAGGAAATACAGGCACAGGTACTGCAGGAACAATTAATTTTTATATAGACAATCTAACTGTAGGAGAATTTACTTCTAACGGGGATCTTTCATTAGGCGGTAACTTATCTGTTAAAAACGGTAAAGGATTTACATATGATACTATTCCAACTGTTACACAGACAACTGATTACACTACAGGAGTAACCATTAATGGAACTATTGGGGTGATAACTTTAGAAAATACTGACACATTAGCTGCACATTCAAGTGCAACTTTTACAGTCACTAACAATGTTGCAACAACATCATCTGTAATCTTTTTAACAGGTCTTGATAATACAGGAACAGGTGAACTTGACTTTAAAGTTTCTAACAGGACAAATGGAAGCTTTGATATTATAGTCGGGAACCATGATTCTGGAACATCAACTGCCGGAGATATTAAAGTACAATTTCTAATCATAAATTCTTAATACATGCAAACCATAGAAACAACAAACCAAGAACTTCTTGATCTTTTAAGAGGTCTTCAAGAAACGAGAGAATTAAAAGGATCTCCACGTTTTTCAGTAGTGGCTGCAAGAAACCTTAAAATTCTTGAACGCCACTTAAAGTCTATTGATGAGATGGCGTTTCCTTCTCCTGAATTTCAAGAGCTAAGTATTAAAGCTCAAAAACTTATTGAAAAGGAAGATTCTAAAGCACTTGAAGAACTTGAGGCAGAACATGCAAATGTAGTAGATGCTCGTAAAGAGCAGTTAGCTAATGTTCAAAAAGAACTTGAAAAAGAAACTGAAATTCAACTTCACACTATTAGTGAAGATAATTTACCTTCAGATATTTCTACAGAAGAGGTTCTGAAGATTATGATAATGATAAAGTAAAATGGCAGGATTAAATATACGTGTAGATCTATTTTCTGGGGGGTTGTTATCTAACCCACTTAAAATTGTTAGATCAGTAACTGAAAGTGCTTCAGGAAAAGTTATACAAGGGGCTTTAACAATTACTGAAACTTCGGGCTCCCCAAACACGATTTTAGAAAAAGCAGATTATACAGACTCAGAAGAGGCTGTATATCTGCTAATTATAAACACAACAAAAACTGCAGGAAAATACATTTATGTAGATGTAGGATCTCAAGACACGCTTAAAATAGGTCCTGAAGGTATAGCATTGTTTCCTTGGTATGTAGACAACACTGATGGTGGAGACATATCTGTGTGGTCAAACGATGCTGTTACTGGGGTTAATGTAGAATTTACTGCAGTAGAACTTACTTAATATGAGTGGAATCTTAGGAAAAATATTTGGGGGGCTTGCTAAAGACGCTGGAAGCATTATAGACGATGTAGTTACCACAAAAGAAGAGAAGCTTGAAGCTGCTCGTAAACTGGAGGAACTCATTCGTAATGCTGAAGCTCAAGCAGATCAAGAAATTACTGAACGTTGGAAAGTAGACGTAGTTAGTGGTAATGTACTTACACGAAGTATTCGACCTCTGACTCTTGCATTTTTGGTAGTATCTACAGTACTGTTGGTATTTATTGATGCAGGTAAAATAGATTTTGAGGTTAAAGACCATTGGGTAGATTTACTTCAAATGGTTCTTATAACTGTAATAGGTGCTTACTTCGGGGGTAGATCTTATGAGAAAGCATCTGCAACAAAGAAGAAATGAATAAGCAAGAGATCAAAAAGTTCTTAGAAGAAAAGCCAGGATATCTTAAAGCTGGTCCTGAAAGATTATCTGAAAGATTAGATTGCAGTGTTGAAGCTTGTAAAGCTGCTTTAGAGGAGGCAAGATTAGAATCTAAGAACTCTAACGATAGCGCAATTAAAGACTTTGATTCTAATGAAGTTTCAAAAGAAGTTGAAACTGAGTTTGAAAAATACTTAGAAGATAATGGCCTGACAAAAGAAGATGTTAAAAGCGTAAAGTACTGGCAGACAGCTTCTGGAGAACAAAGATTTTCTGTAGTTACTCATCAAGATAAAACAGATGTACAAAAAATTAAAAGAGAAATTAAAGAGTTTGCGGCTCAGATGTCTTCAAGTTTATGCAAAGTACGAAAGCCTGATACTGTTTATTTTTCTTTAAAGAACCCGGTCCTCTATGAAATATCTCTACCAGATATTCATTATGGTAAATTAACTGAAGAGTCTCTAATACAAACAGAGGCATTATTTATAGCAACAATAAAAAGCCTGGTCCGTAAAGCGGATGGACTTGACATAGAAAGATTCTTACTCCCAATAGGGAACGATGGGATGAACTCTGAAGGTATGAGACAATCTACTACAAGAGGAACTCCTCAACAAGATAATGCTGGGTGGAAAGAAACTTTTAGAGGTTACTGGCAGCTGATTGTAAAGGCAGTAGAGTATTTAAAAACCATTGCCCCTGTAGATATAGTTGTAGTTTCAGGTAATCACGATTACGAAAGAATGTTTTATGCGGGAGATGTTTTATCAGGATGGTATCGAGAAGACAAAAATGTAACAGTAGATAACTCTGAGAGTTCAAGGAAATACTATGAGTATGGTAAGAATATGATTATGTTTACTCATGGGGATAATGAAAAGCCTAATGATATGCCATTAATAATGGCTACAGAACAACCTGAGATGTTCGCACGTACTGAGCACAGAGAGGCTCATTGTGGACATTTCCATAAAGAAATGGTAAATGAGTACAGAGGAATCAAAGTCAGGTTTATTCCTTCTATATGTCCTGCAGATGAATGGCATAAGCGAATGGGGTATGAAGCTAAGCGAACAGGGCAGGGATATATATGGAATAGCAAAACAGGACTCGAAGGATACTTACAAGAGAATGTTTGAAGAAGACGGAGATATGGAAATAAGCTTTGAAGAAGAAATTGAACTTCTAAGAGAGGCGTATGAAACCTCGTATTTAATAGCTACGGGTAAAATTACTGTACAAGAACTTTTAGAACGTACTGAAGGAATTTTATTCCTCCCGTTTGATCCTTCTGAAAAGAGTTCAATGATTGAAGCTATTGATGATACTATCGAGTACTTTCAAAATGAAGAAGAGTACGAAAAATGCTCAGAGCTTTTAAAAGCTAAAAATGATTTAAATGACGTTTGACGAGATAGCATATAACTTGCTTAATTTAGTTAGAGGGGGTAGATCTAACAACGATGAGCATATCTCGCTTGATCAGATTAAGTTCAATATCAAGCATTACAGAGCTATGTTCATTCGTAGGGACTTTGCTCGTAATGGACTTATTACACGTCATTTAGAACAAGACCTTGGGTGCATTAATCTTATTAAAGTAGACGCTTCTAAATGCTGTAATCTACCTAGTACTTGCCCTATATACAGAACTGAAAAGCCTCTCCCTAAAACAGTTAGATTTAACTTTAAAGAGGCTATAACATATACAGGAGATATTACAGGTCTAGGGAGAATACCTATGGTAGAACCTTATGAAATTGCATACATACCTTACGATAAATATACTGCTAATAATCCTAAGGTATATATGATCGAAGATTACCTTTACTTGTACAATCCTAAAGGGATGGATACAATTAATGTTAGAGGTATATTTGAAGATCCTGAAGAAGTTGCACAGTTTAATACTTGTGACGGACCTTGTTACGATAAAGACTTTGATTTCCCAATGCCTATGGATATGGTTGGGGCAATTAACTCAGGAATAATTAACGGAGAACTTAAATTACTGTCAGGTACATTTAGTGATGATGAAAATGACAGACAACAAGATAGACAATAATGGCTACAAGAGAAGAAACACTTTTAAAAGCAATTAAAGATTCATCAATGAATTCTTTAGGGCAATGCGGATCAATTATTATTGATGATACTAATGAGCATACAGGACCATTTACAGCTATAACAGCCATTGGAACTGATGATGTTGTTATAGATACTTCAGAATGTGATTTAGGGTCATTAGAAGATCAACCTGATACTATTACAATTCCTAAAGGTGTTACACTCTTTGGGGTATTTGAATCGGTAGAGCTAGATTCAGGAGTTGCAATTGCATACAGAAAATGCTAAAATATGAGTGCGTGGCAGAAAAAGGCAGGTAAAAATCCAAAAGGAGGACTAAATGAAAAGGGGAGAAAATCTTACGAAAAAGAAAACCCTGGATCAGATTTAAAACGTCCTCAGCCTGAAGGTGGAAAAAGACGAAATTCTTTCTGCAAACGCATGTGTGGAATGAAGCGTAGAAGAACAGGAAGTAAAACAAAAAATGATCCTAATTCAAGAATCAATAAATCACTGAGAGCTTGGAAATGTGGATCGTGCAGCAATTGGACTTAAAAATGGACCCATTAACTATTTACGAACTTGTAGCAATTGCAGGTGTAATTATAGGAACATACATTAAACTGAGAACAGATATTGTGAAGCTTGAAAGCCAACTAAATAATCATAAGGATAAAGTTGAAAATTTAGAAAACTCTAATAGTGAAGTTTCTAAAATGCTTAAAAAGCTTCATGATGACTTAACTGAAATAAAACTTTTATTAGCAAGAAACCGACTTGACCAATAATGTTAGCATCACCAGAGAAATATCGAAAAGGTGGTAAGTCTGAAGGACTACGAAAGTGGTTTGGGAGAAATCAAGGTAGAGGCTGGGCAGATTGTAAAGCATCTAAAGCTGCTGGAAAGTTTGTTCCTTGTGGTAGAAAAAATACTAACAAAAATAGAAAAACTGGGTATCCTGCATGCCGCCCAACATTAAGTCAATGTACAAGTAAAGGCATGCGTAAAAAGAAAAGCACCAAGAGAGTATCTTGGAAATAACATTTAAAACAAAAAGAAATGTACGGTAAAAAGAAAATGTACGGTGGTAAGAAAAAGTTTCAAGGAGCTGGTAATTCTGGCCAGCCTAGGCGCAAAATAAGAATGACCCAGCGTGATAGAGACATGCTGTCTGGACAAAGTGAGTCAATGCAGTACAGTGGTACAAAAAAAGGTACAGATAAAAAAGAACTTGATAAAAAAGTGTCAAAACTATACCGGGAGCGAAAGAAAAGAGAAACTGAAGCAGCTGTAGAAAATAAATTTAAAAGTAAAAGTCCTGCCAGTTATAAAGCAGGTAAAAGCAGGCAAGAAGTACAAAGTACTCCTGGAGGCTCTGGAGGCGGTTCTAAATCTGCAGCTAAAAAGTCCGGCAAAAAAACTTATGCAGAAGCTAAAAAAGCAGATCCAAAACTTGATTCTTACATCAAAAAAAGAAATGCACTTAGAGCTGCAGGCAAAACAAATAGTGCAGAATATCGAGCAGTTCAGAATAAAATCAACGCTGCTTATGGTGTAGGCACTCGTAGAAGAGAAACTCCTAATGTAGAAAAAATGGAGTCTAAAACTGTATCAAGCATGCGAACAGCTCCTAAAGCAAAAACTAAAGGGGCTACTAGTAGCAAATCAAAATCTAAAGGATCTACGGGAAGTTCTACAGCTTCAAAAAGAAAGACTGGTGTAGAATCAAAGGATAAAGCTGTAGCAAGACAATTGAGAGATATTGGTATTGAAGATAATAAAGAAGTAAGCTTTGACAGCCCATCTCCGAAGAAATCAACTTCTAAAAAAGAAGCTAGAAAGTCTCGTAGAAAAGCAATAAAAGCATCTCGCAAAGAAGGTAGAAAAGAGCGAAGAGCTATAAGACGTGGGAAGTAATGAGCTACCCATCAATACCAAAGTATAAATCTGGAGGTAAAAAAGATGCTTGTTATCATAAGGTGAAGGCGAGATATAAAGTTTGGCCTTCAGCTTATGCCTCTGGAGCACTTAGTAAATGTAGAAAAGTTGGTGCAGCCAACTGGGGAAATAAAAAATAATTATGAGTTACCCGAAATTACCTAAATATCAGGCCGGAGGCATAGATTTTAACAAACAAAGAGAAAACTGTGTGAGAGGAAATTGTGAAGATGGGACATTAAGAGCTACTAAATCTAAAAAATCTAAAGGTAGAAAATTTAAAACCAAAGGCTTACCTAAAGGAACTACTTATAGAAAAATGATGCGAAAGAAAAGAAAGGAAGAACGCAAAGAAAATAAAAAAAGGCTTCAAGGAAATGCTCCCAGAGTAGCAAACCCTAGATTTTTATAATGCAAACTATAACCAACATATACAAGTCTTATAGGGAAGAGACAGACAACCCTTTAGACAAAAAAGTGTTTAAAGAGCTTTGTGAGAAGTTTAACATCATGGTGGTGGAGAATATTCTTTTAGAAGGAAAGTTCTTTAACATGAGATATAATCTTTCTAATTTATCTGTAAGGATAATAGAAAGAAACCCTTCGGCACCTACAATTGATTGGTGGGAAAGTAACAAGTATAAGCAAGAGCTTTTAGCTCAAGGTAAACAGTTATATGATGCTGAAACAGATACTGGGGAGAAGTGGTTTATATACTATACAGATCCTTGGTATTGTAAGTATCATTGGGAAAAGAAGAAATGTAAAATCCCAAACAAAACTGCTTATAGATTTACCCCTACAAGAGGATTAAAGGGGAACAAAGAAAAGCTGACCAGATTAATTAAAGAGGACGAGTTAGCATATTTAAAGTTTAAAAAACATGGCGATATATAAAACTACATCAAGCAAAGTAGTTCTCAGAAAGATATTCAGAGACCTCAATCCAAACAATGATAATTGGATTGATGACGCCATTGAATGGATTGGGGAAGCTCTTGAGCATATAGGGGCTAGTACACAACTGATTAAAAAAGTTTGTGTACTTCCAATTAAAAACTATAAAGCTACTCTTCCTAACGATTTGTATTACATTAATCAAGTGGCTATTAACAATGATGTAGCCCCTTCAATAGAGACAGAACTTACAGAGTTGTTGAGTCAGGTTAATGAAATACAAACAGCTCTATCTGAAAACCCTAACCAAGATTTTACCCATCAGCTGCGAGAATTAAACTCTCGTATTGTTGTTCTTGAGAATATCTACACTTCTAATGAGTCAAGGCTTGTACCTTTAGCATACTGTACAACTAACTTTCCGGAAGCTGCAGCTTGCCCAGAGTGTACGACTAAAGAAATGAAACTAAAAGAATGTTATTACGCAGAAAGCGATAAGATTAAAACATCTTTTGTTTCAGGAGTTGTATGTGTGAGTTATATGGCTTTTCCTATTGATGATGACTGCTACCCGCTTGTACCTGACAGTATCAGTTTTAGAGAAGCTATGTTTTGGTATGTGTACAAAAAGATACTGCTTGGGGGACAAAACCCTGTCAATAACGGGATTGATTACAACTATGCAGATCAAAAGTGGAGATATTACTGCACACAAGCACGAAACGAAGCAGTATTCCCAGACATTGATAGATATGAGTCATTCATGAATCAGTGGGTCAGACTGATACCGAATATTAACAGAGCATACTCAGGATTTGAGAATCTTGGGACAAGAGAAGCATTACATAGAGGACCAAGCAACACTTACGGATTATGAAGAAGTTTTTAAAAGGTATGTACAAGGACTCTGAAAGAGTTGATCAACCCGAAGGAACTTATAGAGATGCTTTAAATGCAAACATTAATGATGTTAAGGGCGCCATTACTAATGAGCAAGGGACTAAGTTAATAGGGACTAATGCTCAAGTAGTAGGTGAAATTGCTTTAGATGATGGTGAGATACTAATATTTCAAATTGATCCCGATACAGAGCAAAATTTTATAAGATTAGTAGACCCTGAAACTGACACAGACCTTCCACTATATACAAATCCTGGATTAAACTTTTCAGTTCAACACCCTATTGAAGGAGTATTTAGAAAACTTTCTAACGGGGATAGAGTTGCTTATTTTACAGATAATACTTATACAGAAGAAGAGACTGAAGCATATACTTACGTCTCTAACAATAACCCTCCGCGAGCATTTAACATAGACAAGCAAAAAAGAGCAGTTGAAGAAAATATTTTTAACATAGTTGTATTATATGGAGATTCTAGCCTTACTGTAGATAAGCTTGATCTCTTCCCTAATCCTGGTATTATTCCAAGAATAGATGGAGTAGAAGTTCTTGAAGGTGGGGGACTGTCTACTGCAGCATATCACTTAGCCCTTGCTTATGTAGATGAAAACTTAAATGAAACTAACTATTTTGTAATTAGTAATCCTGTATCTATCGTAAGAGCCCCAGAATATACTTTCCCAATTGAAGCCCAAACAGGTAACCAAAGAGCTACTCAAACTAAAAAGTCAATTGCTTGGAAAGTAAGAGTGTATGAGAATTGTAATTATAGGTACATCCAACCAGCAATTATTAGAGTTGAAGGAGGAGCTGAAGGTATTGAGTCCCAAGAAGTATATAAATTAGAACCTATACTTCACCCAAAAGAAGATACTATATTAGATATTGTTCATACTGGGCTTGAAAACTTTTCTACTGCAAGTTTAGATGATGTAATTATAGATAACCCAAGGTACCTTTCAGCTAAAACAATTGCTCAGTCTCGAAATAGACTTTACTTGGCTAATCTTAAGCAGCGTCCGGACATTGGATATCAAAAGTTTGCAAATGCAATAGAAGTAGATGCCGTTACTGAAGAAGTAGAAGATTTTGACCCAAGGGTATTTTCTACGTATAGTTTAAATGTTGGGTATTATCTCATGATAAGACCTGACGCTTTTGTATCATTTTTAGATAATGGAGGGTTTAATGAAGACTATGTAACAAAAGTTATCAAGCCCATACAAGAGAATTCTGATAGAGGCTACAGAAATGCAAATACAATATTTAAAAAGAAGTCTTACAGGAGAAATGAAGTATACGCATTTTACATTTCATTTATTTTAAATGATGGGACTGAAACATTAGCTTATCATATTCCAGGAAGGGCCCCTGTAAATATTGACAGATTAAATTTGCATCCGTTTAATACTATAAATGAGACAGATTTAATTGAAAATATTTCAGATGCAGGTCAGTATTTTGGTATTCAGACTGAAGAGATTTTAGGTTCTATCCCAGATGCTAAAGTGTATCAAATGTTTGATACTACTATACTCTCTACTGAAACTCCACAATCAATGTCTTACTGGGAAAATGAAAACGAAACCTACCCAGATTTAGATGATTTTGATATTTGGAGTGTAGATCCTGACGGCAATCCTATAGATACTGGGGAAACTTTGAGGTTTAAAAAGGTGAGACACCACAAATTTCCTTCTAACAGTAACTTTGGATTTGCTCACGTTAAACCATTTGAACAGTTTTCTATTCCTAACAATTACGAAGAATCTGATGAAACAGGTAAAGTTGTTTTAAATGAGACTGTAAGATATTTAGGACTGAGACTTAAAAACATTCGTATCCCTAAAGACATTTTAAGTCAAGTTCAAGAGTACAGAATATATTTTGCAAAGAGAAAAGAAGAAGATAAAACTATTGTTGGTAGCGGAGTTCCAGCCCCCGGACACCCAAGATATTCTACTCAATTAACTACAAGTCAGTCTGCAGCTACTAAGCTTAAAAACTACACAGCATTTTACATGAAGGGAGAATTTGCAAGTCCTATAAACGGCAATAGTGTTATGCAAATTCAAAATCCGGGGTGGGTAAATACTGCGGGATATTACGGATCTCCTGTATTTAAAATACATGACTTTTCAATGCTTAGGCAAGAAAAGAACATATCTAACATTACACATATTGATGTTCAGTACATACTTACTTGTAGACATTTTAGAGGAGGCCCGCATTCCTTTTTAGATGTTAATGATATTACTACAGATGTAGGATATAACAGCTTAGGGTGGATTTCTGAGCAGCTTGGGAATAACTCTGATCCTAACGATGATGATGTAGCTGTAAGAGCATGGACAACTTCTGCAATGATTGCTAATGTTTATAGTTATCCAAATGCAAGCTTAATAGATGTTGGTGCAAAACTTGGTAATGGTCAATTTATAAAAGTTCAAGATCTTTTTCAAACTGGTAATAATATTTTAATGATAGATGAAGAATCTAAAGCATATCTACCAGGAAGAAGAAATTTGAGAGATGAAAAGGGGTCTTCTTTTAAAGGTGCTAACTATCTTTTAAATAGTTTGGGGGAGACTGCAGTCGCGTTAGGTTTAAGGTCTGGATTACCCGCATTGTCAGGGTTTCACCCTTCTGGTGATGGGGAATCTTTATTTGATGCGGGATTTGATAATACTTTTGGAGATGTAGCTCTTGCATGGCACGCTAAAGGCCAAGGATACCTTAATGTTTATCATCAAAACGGGGGATTAGACGATAGCGCTAATTATGTTTTGACTGATAATAAAGCTTATAGACATGGTAAACCTAATGTCTACTTGGTTAATATGTGTTCTAGAAAATCAAATGTATTTAAACCATTTGATAGGCAAGAACTTGTCTGGACTGGATATTCAGAAAAAATCCTTGATCCTGACTTAGACACAGGTATTGTAGATATAGATAATACTAGATACGAAATAGAAGAAATTGTTGGAGAAGGAGGGTTTAGAAATTACTATCTAGGCACCCAATCAAGAAAAGTTTTTGGGGGAGATACTTTTATATCAAGGTTTAGTGTGCGTACTACATCAATGGAATATGGCTGGACTTTCTTTGGAAATAACCAATCTATTCCATTTGATCTTGTAGAAGGTAGTCCTACTCAAGGAGAGACTTCAGGTATTGAGATTTCAGCTTTGCCAAATTCTGCATTAACAGACACTGCCTTTAGAAGTAATCAAAATCACACTCCTGTATCTACATTAATATCTTACATATGTGAGTCTGATGAAAACATAAACTTTAGACATCCATTTGATGTAAATAAAGGTGTAGATATTAATGAAGGTAAATTCTTTGATTTATATACAGCAGCCTCAATAATATTTGAACCTCCAAGCGTAGATTTTACTTCAAGAGATAACCTTTTGTATGAAAGTCATTATTCTGCACTTCAGGATATAAAAGTACCTCAACCGTTTCCCAAAAGAGATGTGCTGAGAAATCTATACCCAACACGTATCATTAGATCCCAGAACACTAATAATGAGATTGTAGATAGATATAGAGAGTTTTTAACACTTGATCTTAGAGATCTTCCAGAAGATAGTGGAGAGATTTGGAAGATTACTGAAATTAAAAACCTTATCTACATTCAAACTGAGGAAAACATGTACCTTACTAAAGGGAACGAGCGCATGACTATAGATACAAGTAATGTGTTTGTTGGGAGTGGAGATATTTTTGAGCTTCCCCCAGATAAACTTGTAGCTGCTGATGTTGGGGTTGCAGGTACTGTATCTCAATTTGCAAGTGTTAGAGTGCCTGAAGGATTATTCTTTGTGTCTTACTTAGAAAGAAAGGTTTACTTACTTGGGCAGGGACTTGAAACTGTAAGTGATTTAGGGATGGAAGATTGGTTCTTAGAAAACATTCCATTTGAAATTGAACAGTATGGGGCGAGTATTTTTGATGTCTACACCAACGTTAATATGGATGCTCCTACACAGTTTTTCGGATTTGTAGCTGGGTACGATCCTAAAATGAAAAAGATTGTACTTACCAAAAGAGAACGTATTCCTAACCAAGATTTTATAGATCTTTATAACGCTGGAAGTATTGAGTTTAACACAACTACAGGTACATTCTTTGAAGTTTCACAATTTGACACTAAAGAGATACCATACGATTCAGTAATATATTTTGAAGAAGGTGGATGGACAGTTTCTTACTCACCTAAATTTAAAGTATGGGCAAGTAGACACAGCTATATTCCAAGGATGTACACTACAACGTACAAATATTTGTACAGCTACAACTTAGAATCTATTTGGGAACATAGTGACTTTGATAATCCGGGCAATTTCTACGGAACTATTTACCCATTTGAATTTGAGTATATAGACAACACCTCTCCGGCAGAAAGTAAAATATTTAGTTCTATATACTTTTGGCTAGAGGTTACACAAATAGAGTCTCATACAACTTTAAATGAGAAGTTTACAGATACAGGATTTGAATCTTTTTATGTGTACAATTCTAGACAAATCTCTGGAACTCCAGCAGAAATAAATTACTTATCTAATACTAGATTAGTAGATAAAATTTGGTATATTAATGAGTTTAGAGATTTTGCAAATATTCAAGGTTCAAACACATCTTCTTTGATAAACGTATCTCCTAACGTGCAAGATGAGTTTACTACTGAAGTATTTATTCCATCAGAAGATCAAAGAATGTTTATTGAAGAGGGTGTTGTAAATCCTAACTATTTAGATTTAAATAAACCTTGGCACGAACAAAAAAGATTTGTAGATACATATTTAGCTGTAAGACTAAGCTCTTCAAACACATTAAGACGTTTAATTAATTTGTTTGGGGCAGGAACAAAATTTAGAAAATCGTTTAGATAATGAAAGAGAAGAAGTTTTTTCAAAAAGCACGTAAAAGTATGGAACGTAGAGGTACCGTAGGAGCATTTACAAAGTACTGTGGCGGAAACGTTACAAATGCTTGCATTGAACGTGCATTACGTTCTGGAGATCCTAAAAGAGTTAAACAAGCTCAATTTGCAAAAGCCTCAAGAAGTGTACGAAACAAAGCTCAAGCAGGAGATCCATACGGCCAATCTCAACTTACTGCTGCATCTGAAGCTCAACAAGACCTTATAAACAATCAAAAACTTGCTGAAGGAACTACAAACCCTCTACAAGGAATGGCTGGGGCTTTAGGTGGGATTAATTTAAACAATTTAAAAACTGCAAATAATATTAATACTGGAGCAGCTAGTGCAGGTAAAGGAGCTCTTGGAAAGTTAGCTGGTTTTGGGGCTAAGGCTGCATTACCTTTAGCTATAGGGAAAGTAGCAGGAGCAGGAATAGAAGCAGCAGCAAATGATCAAGATGCTACTACATATACAGCAGGAGAAATTACTGGAGACCTTTTGCAGTTAAAGTTTGGGGACATGATTCGTCAAACTAAGAATAGAAAGACTGCACAAAAAGCTCAAGACAGGGCAGAACAAGATGTAATTAATGCTGGTATGGAGGCGTCTCAAAATTATCAGCAAGCCTTCGATGTAACTCAACCATTTACAGGACAAAGGTACAGACAAGATATTGGAACTGGTACCCGATTTAATTATCAGGGAGGAGGCGCATCTAATCCTGCAATTGAAAGACTTAAGTCTCTCCCAAAAGGAGCGCAAAGATCTCTCCCAGGAGGAAAAGCTGTATCTTTGGGCGATGGAAATGTAGAGTATGTTGGAAATTCTCATGAAGATGGGGGAATACTTGTAGATAGAAATACAGAAGTTGAAGGCGGAGAAGTTGAAGGAAATGTAAGAATGAAGGCTGGAGAAAATTCCCCCTTCATATTTTCAAGTTACTTTAAAGACAATAAAGGAATGAGTCCTGCAGATAAAGTTAAAAGAGGCATGAGTAATCAAGCTGCAGCAAAAGAAAATGAAATGCATGCAGCTACTAAGAGTACACCATTTGGGGGGCCTCCTAATGGTTCTCGTTCGCCTCGAACTATTGCACAGGGCGGCCTTACACCAGCTTTATTTGGAGTATTTCCTTCTACTCCATCAGCAGATGAAAACAACTCACAGGGTCAAAATACTTCTTTAGAAGAAAATTCTTTGTTTTCTACAATAAATAAATATAATCCGATTCATTTATTTCAAAATACTTCTTTAGGTTCTAATTCTACTCAGGAGCCTCCAACACCTGCAAAAGCCGCTCAACCGCAAGAAACTGGTTTTACTGAAGACCCTATAATGCAAGACAATGTTGGGACCGGGGGAGAAAAATTTCAGTTTCAAGGTACTGGTCCTTTTATTGATTATGGGGGAAATATAAATTCTGGTTCTTGGACAGGTATTCATAGCACAGAGTGGGGAAAGCGTTACGGAGTTACTGAAGATACTACCCAAGAAGAGCTTCAGAAAATTTACAACGAAGAATACCTCCCACAAATAGAAGAATTTTATTCTGATACAGATAGAGCTATATCAACTCTACAATCTTTTGCAGAATCAGACCACCCAAATGCATCTAATTTTGCAAGAGTATTTAAAGGATTAGATTTTAATGACCCTAAAGATCACCCAGAAATCCTTAGAAGAGCTAAGAAAAAAAGTATTGATGGAAAGATTGGGTCTTTTCATATGTTTGCAACTCCTCAGGAAAAAGCAGAACAAGGGGCTTCTGAACCAACAAAAGAAAAGACAGTAGCAGAAGAGGTGAAGCCAGAACTGGTTAAAGAACAAAAAGAACGTCTTCCAGGTTTAGGATATAAAAATGAATCTGCAGTTCCAGGAGTAGCTGCTGCAGGAATGGCTGCAGGATTAATACCTTTATTTGCCCCAAAAATTCCCCCGGCAGAATTAGCAAGAGCTACTGGTAATGTTCAAGCTCAGAGACTCCCAAGAGTAAACTTAAAAGAGCAAGAAGCAAGGGCAGCTTCTGATTTTGGGGCTACAGTAGGGGCTTTAGAACGTATGGGTATGACAGGAGCATCTATGTTTAGCAAAGCTATGGCAAACAAGGCTCAGACAGATAGACAAATATCTTCTCAAGAAGCTCAATCAAATGCAAATCTTGCAGCTCAAGAAGCAGGTATGGATCTTAGAGCTCAGGGAATGAATAAGCAGGCTGAAGCCTCAAGACGTGCATTTAATGCTCAAACACTAAATCAAAGGGAGCAGTTTAGACAAGAACAAACAAGGGCAGACCTTGACAATATTAGCAGAACTTTAACTACAGCTGCCGGAGATGTTCTTGGATACCAGTCAGATAAACGCTTTGCAGATGCTATTGACGTTTATGATACCCGAGGCTACAATAGAACTTTAAAAGATTACCAAAGACAGCGAGATAGAGCTAACAAACGAAATGATAGAAACTCTCCTTTTTATGGTAAGTCTGATACAGAGCTTAGAGAACATGCTGCTTCTGAGATAAATACAAGGACAGGATATGATCCTACAAACCTACCAATGAGTATAGAAGAAATAATGTCTCAAATGGATTCTGGGACTAATACTCAAATGTCTGGGGGATACATAAAAAGAAGTAATAAAGTTAGACGTAAAAGAAGAAAATAATGGCTTATAGATATACAGCACCGTTGTCTACATATGTAGACACTAAACGTCCACAAATTGCGGAGCTATTTACTAAAAGATATGAGCAAAACTTAGCTGCAGATACAATGCTTGATCAGAAGCTAAGGCAAATGGACACTGCCCCATTTGAAAATGATCGAAGAATTGCTAAACAGTTAAGACGTCAATTTGAAGATACTTTAGAAGAAAGATCAAGGCGAGGAGATTACCATAATCTTTCTCGTCAAGTACTTTTAGATGCTAACGAATTTGTAAAGTCATATCAACCACTTAAACGTAATCATGATCTTTACCAAGGATATAAACAAACCTTACAAGAAAGACTTAAAGACGGGGATATAACCAAAGATATCTACAGCAATTCTTTGAATATGTCTATGTATGGTAATCAGGGGTTACAATTAGATGTTTCAGGAGCTATTGATGACTCCTCATTCTTTTCTGGGTACGATCCTGCTAAATATGTGAACATACGAGAACGTCAATTTGAAGCTGCTAAAAACATTGTAAAAGAGAAATATGGGGGCACAGCAGAGCTTCAATTCCGACAAGAGCCCGGAGGACCTGCTTACGATGTAATTGTTGAAGGAAGAACTGTTGAAAGTATTTCCCCTCAAAGAATTCAAGCTGCTGTACAACCTATTATGTATGATCCTGATGTACAAGCATATTTAAACCAGGAAGCGTTATTTAGAACTTATGACAAGACAGATGACGATGTTGCAGGAATGCTTGCTGAGCGTGCAGATAATTTAAGAGTACAGGCAGGGGCGGCTAAAAGTTCTCATTTACAAAAAATCTACTTAGATGCTGCAGCTGAGTTAGATTCTGCTCGCATGAGTGATTCCCCAAAACAAAAGTATCAAGAGTACATCAAAAACGAAATATTTGATCAAGCTACTCGCTCTACAATTAACACTTTTGCATTTAAGAGTGTATTTGGGGGAGGAGTTAAGAGTGCTAAGATTAATGACATGTTTTTACACTCTTGGAAAAAATCTCTTGAAAAAGAAGAGCAGTCGGGGTTTGATATAAATACTACTCTTAAAGAAAGACAACCATTAACTCCTCAATACGTTAATGAAGTCATATCAAGCTCAGAAACAATAGTTAAAGATAACCTTGAATCTATAAAAGAACTTACAGGATATGAAGGGGAAATTACTCCTGAAATGGTTCTTGGTAAGCAGGCAATGCCTCAAGAAGTTAAAGAATGGTTTAATGTACATCCTGGTGTACTTCCAAACTATGTAAGATCTATTCAATCTGCCATTACAACGAGAGATACTTATCAAGCTAAAATTGCTCAAGCAAAGCAGCAGGCTGATTCATCTTTAAATGAAAGATATAGAGATAAAACTCCTACAGAAATCTTAGCGCAAAAATATGCAGAGATAAAAGGGTATGAAAGTGTGTCTGATATACCTGCAAAAGAAATGGAAGGACTTGAAGGGTTTGCTAAAGACATCTTTTTTACTAAAGGGACCCAAGATTTTATTAGAAGTTCAGAAAATAAAGCTATTAGCGAGTCCCCACTCCCTTCGCTTCCAGCATCTACCTTTATAAACAATTTTGTAAAGGATATTAGAGACAAAATACTAAAAAGCGAGATGTTGAAGACAGCAGCCTCTAAAAGAGGTCTTACTACAGATCTTGGAAGTGGTGTACTCTCGATATCAGATTTAACTTTAATATCAAATGCATTAGTCAATGAATTAGAAAGAGTTGAAGAGTTTAAACAGGAAAAGTATGAAGAAGCCTTAGCATCTTTATCTCAACCATCTACTTCTGTAAGAGCTACTACATCTTTTGAGCAGCATGACGATTTAATAAAAGAGCTAAAAACAGTCCCAAGTAGTTTTGATTTTCAAGTCGGTCCTTTAACTGATGAAATTATTCAAGGAGGAGATTTAACTGCAAATGGATTAGAGATTGCAAATATTTTTATGTTGACTGCTCCTATAAATGGGCAGCCTGGGTATATGGTAACTTTGCAGCCTCGTGAAGGATTTGAGGAAGTGGCGCAAACTTACATGGAAGAAAATCTTATGGGTCAGAGTGAACTGTTTTTATTCAATAATCAGATAGGGACTGACGCTTTGAATGAAGCTTCAATGGATGGGAGAAATATTTTCTTAACTGAAAGAGACAATGTCATATCTTCTGGAAGAACTTCAGGAGTAATTCGAGGTCCTGAAAATACAGAGATTAGAATGTTTAACGTTGACACTTCTTCTGAGTATGCACAAGTAATTGAAGATGGTAAAGCTTTATTGCCTATACTTAATAGATTTACAGGAGAGTACGATAATATTCAAAAGGTATCTCCAGATGATCCAAAATCACATCTTCCTACAAATGGGGGAGGATTCCAAACACTTTTACAGTTAGGAGGATCACAACCATACTTATTTTACGGACCGCCAGAATAATCAATACACATGCCAATAGAAGATTTTTTCCCAGAATCAAATGAGGAAACTCAACCAGAGTTAGACCCTAAAACTAACTTACCTGCACCTAGTGTTCCGAGTACGTCTTTGACAGAACTTATAAAACAACCAAGACGTCCTCAAAATAATTCATACTATGGCGGGGATAGGATGAATACTCCTACAGAAAGTATTTACTCTGATTTAAAATCTTATACAGATTATAGTGTATCACTTTCCCCAATTTCAGATTTAGACGAGGCTAGAGCCCAAAGACAATCTACTGCAGAAAAATGGGGTAGAGGACTACTAAAAGCTGGAGTAACTACTGCAGGAGCCGTAGCAGAAAATACTTTGGGTATTGTTGCTGGTATTGGGGAGTTAGCTACTGGAGGAACATACTATGACAATATTGTAGGACAAACAGTAGATGATGCTAATGAGTGGATGAGGGAAGCCCTTCCTAATTACTATACTAAGGCTGAAATGAATCCTGAAAGATCTTTATGGGACTCTATGGGTACTGCAAACTTTTGGGCAGACAAAGTAGCTAATGGTCTTGGATATACATTAGGTAGTATTGCTACGATGTATTTGACCGGGGGTGTGGGTCCTATTATGGGAGCTGCAAACTTTTTATCTAAAGGTGGGCAATTATTGTCTACAGCTTCAAGGCTTGGGAGACTTTCTCGTGCAGGTAAAATGGGACTGCTTGCAATGAAATCTGGTAAGACTTTAGATCAGGCTTCTCGAGCTGCAAAATTAGTACGAGCAGGTCAGGTTATGGAGAGTGGTGCCATGATGTCTTTAGCTGAAGCATCTGTTGAAGCTAGAGAAACTCGTAAAATGGCTCTTGAGAGCTTAATAGCAAAAGAAATTGAAACTAACCCTGATGTAGAAACTAAAGCAGATATTTCTGGAGAGAGATTGACTGAACTTGAAAATCTTGCTATTGGGGCAGGTAATACAGCATTTGGATTGAACATGGCTGTATTAAGTTCTACAAACATAGGAATGTTTGGACATCTTATGCGCCCAGGATATCAAGTAGCTAAGAAACTCCCATTATCATTTTCAAGAGATTCAGGTACTGCAGCATTAAATAATTTTTCAAGTACTCTTCCTGGGTGGATGAGTAAGACTGCAGCAGCTGCAAAAACTGTATCTCCACTAATTAAAAATTCTGTAATAGAGGGTATGCAGGAAGGCTCTCAGTTTGCATCAAATAAAGCAGCTATTTTGATGGCTGAATCAAAAGCATTTGATGGAGGGACTGTAGACTTAATAGAAGGACTTACAGAAGGATTTACTGAAACATTTGGAACTGCAGAAGGTATAGAACAAACTGCTATTGGGGTAATTGTAGGTGCTCTTGGTGGTGCGGGCGGAGTTGTAAGAGGGGTACAAGAAAGAAAACAAACTAAACAAAGGATAGATGAGGTTATGGATTTAATGTCCAATAGCCCATTAGATGATGCAGTTAACATTATTGAAGATGCAGATAAAAGGTCTGAAATTGTTCAAAAGTTAGATGTAGCACTTGAAGAAGGTAACATAAAAGAATACCATAATCTTAGAGATGCTCTTCTAACAAATCTTGTAAACTTTCATGTAGAGAGGGGGTCTTTTCAAGCATTTAAAGAACAGCTTGAGTCTGTTGGTACTCTCCCAGAAGAAGAGTTTAAAAAATTGATTGGGCTCCCAAAAGACATGACTCTTCAAGATGCTGAAATTACTTCTCAACAACAGTATGCTCAGGACATAATTAAAAAGGCTGAGGTAGCAAAGAAAAGAAAAGAACAAATAGAATCTATATTCCCTGATCCAAATCAAGGCCCTAAATCTTTAGCAAAAACTTTAGAAAGCAAAGAAGCTAAGAATGCAAGAAAAATACAATCACTTGCCTTAGCTACTTTAAAGAACAAGTTATACACTACAGCTGTACAAGCAGATTTATCTAAAGACAGAAGAAAATCCCTTGCTGATGCAATTGAAGCAGAAACAACAAACTTAGTAGATGATGCTTCTTCTGAAATAAAGCTTACTAAAGGAGTTGACAGAAAATCTGTAGATGACTTTATTATTGAAATTTTTGGGGAAGAAGGTACATTAAATACTGCAGCAAATGAATATAACAAAGCTTTAGAAGAGTTTCAAAAAAATCAAAACCTTGATAATTATGTAGCTCTTACTCAGGCAAAAGAAAAGCTTGATAACTTAGTTGATGATGAGACTCGTAAGTTTATCGAAGATCGTTCTGGGATAACTGAAAAAACAGCTCCTTTAGACTATCAAAGCATCTCAAATAAAGTTGCGGATTATATAGGGCTTTCATTCTCTGAGATGGAGGCCAATAAAACTTTAAATACACTATTTAATGATCCTAAGCAGAGGGAAATATTTCAAAAAGAACTTCTTAAAGCTAAAGAAGCTAAAGCAGAGGCAAGAAGAAAAACAAAAGAAAAAGAAGATTTAGACAATGCTAAAACTACAGATGATGTAGATAATGCAGATGCTTCAACTGAAGAAGGAAAAGCTAATAAAGATAAAGCCCGCAAACAAAAGAATGAAAAGGTAAAGAAAGCTAAGCAGGAATTTGAAGAAATGACTGCAGAAGAGTTTGAAAATGTAGAAGTTGAAAATTTAACAGATGAAGAAAAAGAGGCTTACAATCAATTAGAGAAAGATAGAGAACGAAGAAATGCGAGGTTTGAAACTATAGTTGAAGAGATTCAAGAACTATTCAAAGAGTATAATAACTTAAAAAGTACTACTCAATCAGATGCTGTACATCAGACTGCAGCAGAAATATTTTTAAGAATACATAAACTTCAACAAAACTTTTATAAAGCTCATCCTAATGATGAGTATAATCAGGCTTATATTGATGACGTAGGTCTAATAGAAAGAACTCTTAAGGCCGATGGTTATAGTATGGGAGGTGAGGCAGAAGTAGAAAATCTTACCTATGATGCTATAGAAACTTCAGGGGAATACAAAGTCCAGGAAGTTAAAAAGTCTAATGACAAATCTTTTCAAACCCCAGACGGAAAACCAAAGATAACTTACATAGCTGCAAGACCTTTAATGTACAAACCTAAGGATGCTGCAGAAGCTTCAGTAGTAGTTCCAGGGTCTGTAAAAGCTGTACAATACACTGAAGATCCTATTGATCCTAAAGAGAAGAAGACTAAAGGAAAAAAGAAGAAAACAAAAACCAGCACAAAAGATAAGTCTAAAGCAGATACTTTTAAAGAGGGAGATATTGTAGACGTTACTAAAGGAAATAAAGTTAAAAGAGCTAAGGTACTTTCAACTACTGCCCCTAAACAAAAATATGTTACTGTAGAATTTGAAGAAGATGGTAGAAAAAGTAAGGTACCTGTTACTGATGTTAAGAAAGTATCGGACTCTTCAACTCAATCTACTGACCCTAATAATAGTGATGATCAAAATGCATCCCCTCTTAGAATACATATCGGGAAAGAAGTAACTGTTAAAAGAGGTACATACGCAGGTCAAACTGGGGAAGTAGTAAATGTATCTAAAAAAGATCCATACAAAAAACTTACGGTAGAGTTAGAAGATGGTACTCAAAAAGACTATGCTTTAAGCAGCTTAGATGGGTTAAGTACTGTTAAGGATGATGATCCTAAAAGCACTGTACTTACTCAAGAAGAAGCTATTGAACAACTTCTTGAACTTGCTAATATAAACTCTGAAAGAGTTAAGCTGGACGAAGAAAGAAACGTTTATGTTTTAGATGGGAAAATTGATCTTGCAAGAACAACTTCAGTGGTCAATCCTAAAGAAGACAGTGCTTTAAGAATTCTTGGGGAACTAAACCAACAAGAAAAGATTACTTTAGAAGACGGTAAGTTTAAATTAGATTTAAGATCTTTGTCTAAAGCCCAAAAAGATGCACTTGCTGAGGTTGGGGCAGAAATTAAAGCCCCAGGTAAAAAATCAGATCTTACAGCAGGAAGGGACAGAATATTGTTAATTCACTCCGCTGCAAAAGTAGGTACTCAAATGGACACAATTATGAGAGACTTTTTTGCAGGTAAAGAGCTGAATTACGAAAACTACAAAATTTGCTAATAAATGGCGTGTTCATATAGTTTTAAAGACAAACAAGCGTTTGATGCTTATATAGAAGAGCTCAAAAAGTTAAAAGAGTACTTCGAATCAAAAGGAGAAGTTGTAGTTCCTTTTGATAAAGAATTTGTTTTGTACAATGAAGAGTTGGGAGTTGCTGGAACACCTGACCTTATTACTGTGGACAAAGAAGGTAAGTATCGAATCTATGATCTTAAGACTAAAAAGTTTGGGGCTTTTACTCCAGGTAAAGATGGGAAGATAAATGCATTGGATAGTACAAGATTTCAACCAATCCCTAATCGTGTCCAGTACAGTAGACAAATGTCTATGTACGACATTCTAGCTCATAACACGCATGGTATTGAATTTGAAGAAGCAGGACTCATACCTCTTGAAGCTAAAAGAAGTTCTTATGAAACAGACTTTTCTGTAACTGAAACTAGATTTGTTTTAGATGAAGAAGCTACAAGAGCAACATTATACAAAAAAGGTATTCTCCCGGTAAATGATGAGGGGAAAATAGACTATAAAGCAGATCCTGCATTTGAATACAAAGCTCCTGAAGACCCAGTAGTACCTGAAAGCTCGACTACATCTTCCCCTAAAAGAGGTTCTAGAGGAAAGACAGAAGGTAAAAAAGGAAAAGCCAAAGTTCTTAGCAACTCAAGAGGAATGTTTGTCAAACCAGACACTAAATCTTCTCTTGTACTCGTGGACAAGAACGGGAATTTTGTAGGGTTTACTGCTGGAGACAATAACTTGGGTCCTCAAACGGCCTTAGATTCTAATAAACAAGATCTGTTAGATGAAAACAGAGATTACTTAGAATCCCCCAAAGTAAATAAAGGGACTAAGATTAAGCTTGTTGGGGTAGAAACAGAAAACTACGAAAAGGCGTCTGAGGATAACAGACCTCAAGATGTACTTCCTATAATGATTGTTACTCAAAATGAAGCTGGGGAAGACATTACCATAGGGAGAGTTCCTACATTCTATTCTGAAGAAGATCAAGGTGGGGAGCTTAAAAGATTTAGAGAAGCATTTTATTCTGCGTTTGAAAAGGATAAAAACCACACTGTAGAAGGGGAGATAACAGATAAGTTTGTTCAGACAAGTTCTAACATTAACAACACTGTTACAGAGGATGGGGAGGTATACTTCCATAATCTGATAGATACTTTTGGGGAAGGTTACTACTATGATGAAAATGGGGAATTACAATACGGAGAAAAACCTATTGTTCTTTTATCTATGCGCGGTCCTAGTAGAGATACTGTTTCTTGGAACTTTAGAGAAGGTACTATTGAAGATAATGTACTTACTGAAGAAGAAATTAATAGACTTGCTAAAGATTTAGGTGACACTGCTCCATTTAATATGAGACTTAGTGCAGGTCAAATTGGGGTGGTTACTATTGATCCTGTTACAGGTAAGTATAAAGTTATCCCTATCTCTACAAGAAATCTAACAGAACAGGCTGTAGATATAGTTTTTAATGCATTTATAAACAATGATCTTAAAACTATACATGATACTGTTGGGGTTAACCAATTAGAGGATTTTGAGTCTGAACAGAATAACAAGTTTTTAAAGTTTACAACGTTTGAAGTTAGAGACGAAGATAGAGGCTTATTCTTAGAAGATGGGACCCCGGTAACTACTTTAGATGACTTTGTAAGGGCTAGAGATTTAGATTTAAACATTGTAAAGTACTCTGAACTTGAAGAGGAGTACAAAACTCTTCAGGATCTTAATAAAGACTTTGTAGTATACTTCTATAGTGATACTAAAGCAAGGTTAACTGGGGGAGATGGTATAGTCAAAATAAATGCTTCTCAGCTGCAGGATGCTTTAGATGGGGAAGAAATAAGCGCTACTTCTGTAAGTCTTCAGATCATTAAAAAGACCGGAAAAACAAAATTCAGAGTAGACGACTCTTTGAACGAAGACGAGCTTGCAGAAGTTTCTGAGAATATCATAAATGATTTTAAAGCTCTGCTTGGGAGAAAGAAGTTTCAGGTTAACGTAGATATTGTAAACAAGAATGAAAGCTACTTTGTAAAAGGGTACACATCTACTTTAACTGGGAAGTCATATCCAACTTACTTTGATTTTCTTATTGATGAAAATGAAGTTGGGGAAAGAACTGAAGGAAAAGGTTCTAATGCTATAATCTCTACAGATGTTAAACGTACTGAGGGTGGAGCTATTCACCACGATATTGGGATTGAATTTACTGTTGGGGAAGCAGCAAGTACTGAAACTCATGTAGAAGAAGTAGTAGAAGATGAATCTACAAAACAGTCTTCTGTAGCAGCCCCAGATACAAGTGAAGGGCAACACTCTAACTTAGATCAAGGAAATCCTTGGGGAGATGTAACACCTTCTTCACAATCTAATGAAGTTGCTGCTATTGCTTCTCCTGAAGAATCATCAGCTATTATTAGTAAGTACTCTAATAGAAAAATAGCATCTATAATTAGAAATTCAAATAATGAGGCTGAAGATAATTTAGGAAAACTTATATTAAAATCTGAACAAGAAGTAGAGGGAGGAAGAGCAGTACAAGAAATTTACGAAGCAGGTATTATACAAAGAATATTTGCAAATGATGGCTCTAAAATTCAAAGGCTAATTGATCATTATGGAAGGTCTCGAGGGATTCCCTTAATTAATCTTACAATGAATGCCGTAGAGGCGGGTTTATTATTTGACGGGAAGAAAAACTTTAGCCTGTCTGAAAAGGAAATTTCAGAATTTTTTAACTCTAAATTCAAAGCAAGCGAAGAGCAAATAATAACTCAAGAATACTTAGACACTCTTACTGATAGCGAAGTATTTTCTGTATTTATTGGTAGAGGTTACCCTTCTTCTGGAATTTTAGCTGAAGAGAACAGAAAGAGGGGCAACCTACCATTCCGAGTAGTAGCAAAATCTACTTCAGAAGAAACTACTAGACGTGAAGAAGCTGTTCAATATTTAGAAGAAAGATTTCCTGGGTTTGGGGTTACTATATTTGAAAAAGCTCAAGAAGTTGGGGGAGGACTGGCTCATGGTTGGTTTGAAGATATGGGCTTTTATATCTGGAATAGAGCTGAAGTTGGGACAGAGTACCACGAAGCATTTCACGGTATGTTTAGAATGTTCTTGACTAATGATCAAAGAGCGGGTTTATATAAAGAAGCTCAAACTCAATTCTCTAAAGAAGAATTCAATGAGAAAAGAGCAGAGCTAAAACGTATCTACAAAAGCTACACAGAAAACGAACTTACTGAACTTGCCTATGAAGAGTTAATGGCTGAGAAGTTTAGAGACTATGTAATGACTCAACAGGAAGAAACTTCTGGTCTGGTTGGGAAGTTATTGGAGTTCTTTAGAGACTTATATGTGTTTTTGAAAGCAATGGTTACAAACAATCTCACTATGAGAGATGTGTTTAGAATTGCTAATGCAAGAAGCACAAGTATGCTGGGTAGAACAAAAGCTAAGATGTTGAGGAACTCTGAGAAGTTCTTGACCGAGAACAGCTTGATTAATAAACCCTACGCATACAAAGAAAACTTTACAGATGAACAAGTAAAAGAAACTGCAAGATTAGTTGCATCAGACATTGTTCGTCAAGTACGAGCTATAGAGGGAGGGGCATCAGAATACGCTAAAGGAAATCCTCTTGGTGACTATGGTGCAGTTCCAATGTATTATTTGTCAAGATCATTATCTATACAAAAAGATGGGAAACTTGAACCTCTCCCGTTTGAAGTTGCAAAAGAGTATAAAAGAGCATTTAAAAAGAGAATTGAAGGGGACCCATCAGATTTTACAAAAGTAATTTCTAAGTATGGTATTCGTCTTGAACCTCCATCAGAAATAACTGTGAACAGAACTCGTGTGATGAATGTCTTCCATGATGTTGGTATTCACTGGGAGGATAGCACAGACGAAAGTAAGTTTGAAAATGTTGAGCAACGTGGTTGGAGACATTATGTCAATGAAGAATTAGATCGAAGAGCTATAAAAACAAAGTTCAGAGGAAACAATGAAATTGAATTAGATGAAGATGAGGATACAATTATTGATAAGATCTACAGCATGTCTTCTGAAGAGGTTGATCAGAAGAAAAAGCTTTCTCAAAGGGTTAAGTTTATTCTTAGTACTATTGAAAATCCTGTCCCAAATTTCTTAGGGTTTAAGACCTTCTTAGACCCAGACACTGTTTACAGGATGATCATAGCATCTGCAGTAAACTCTGAAAATTACCAACAGTTTAGACGTAACCTTATATCATCTGGACGAGCTGTACCAGAACTTAAAGCTGTGGTAGAAGCATTTGACGAACTAAATGCCCAGGATAAAGCACGTATTAGATATGCCTTTACACTTGTTAGTAATGAATTCTTCAGCGTTAGAAAAAGAAATCAATACAATGAGTTTGGGGAATTAACTGGATATGTATACGAGTTATACAACCCCGATAGACGTAGTGTTGTATTGGATGGATTTGCTAAGCTTAAGCAACGTACAAACCAAGAAGTTGGGGAAAATAAATACGCGTTGTACAAAGTAAGACAAAACCCAAAGTCTGGTGCAAGAGAATTTACTGTAATCCAAGAACGAGTAGCTAAAGTCTCTAAATCTTATGAAAAGTTTATTGATCTTTTAGATGATCGTAGATCTGACGATAACAAACTTTTTAGGGCTGCTTCAGACGTCTTATTTAATTTAGGAGTATGGTACGGTAACTCTAAATCTCAACACGACAAAAACTTTATTACTCTTATAACTAAAGGGTTTAACAATAGAAAGGGAGATAGGGTAGCCGGACGAGAAGCCATCAATGAATTATTCTATCCTCGTGGTACAGACGCTAACATAGAACTTTTAATAGATGGGTTAGAAAATCCTGTGGGAATTAGAGCTGGTAAATCAGTATTTGAAGCTGAGTCGTCTACAGTAAAACATCTCTTGAATCCTTTACAGCTAATTGAAATTCCTTATACAAATTCATTTGTAGATGCAGAAGGTAAAAGCAAATACCCTGTAAACCTTCCCAAAGGTTATAACGAGGTAGAAAGGTCTGTACGAAGTAGAGAATTTAGACAAGCTTTGAATAATGATGAAATATTTTCTCCACATCGTAGAGTAAAGACTCTTTTAGCATATCTTCTTGATCGTCCAGAGTTTAGATCAAACTTCAAAATCAAACAGTTTAATGATTATACTGATGTAGATTCTTACGATTCTGCTACCTATAAAACTATGGGGGACAGAACATCTATCATACTTACATTGAATGCGTTTTTGAATAATGGTTCTGACTCTATGGCTCTTATACGCATTCCTACCCCTGGGGACAGACAAAGTATGTGGACATTTACAGCCCCAAGACTTTCTAGTGAAATGCTTAGCCAGTTTGAGAAGAATGATATCATTAAAAACATGATATATGCAGAACTTGCTAAGATTCAACAAACACGAAGAAAGGTTAGAGATGCTATATATGATTTAAATTCAAAGACTGATGAGGAAGTTCGTCTTGCTTTATCTGAACTAATATTTCCATATCATATCCCAAACGAGGAGATAGATATGTCTAACCCTAAAAAGGCTGCTGCTAAGATAGCTAAGCTTCGTGAGGAGGGTAAAGTAGGTACTGGGGAAGAATTTACAGTGTTTGACGTTCTTAGTGATGAAATCTTTTTTGGGAAGGATGTGACTTTAAGTGATTACATAGATGAATACTTAAATCACATTGCAGGAGAAACTTCAGCAATGTCTAAGAAAAAAATCACTGCCTTTGAATCTAAAGTTGATGAAATGGTGGATACTGTAAATAAATCTATCTTAGAATTTACTGAAGAGTACCAAGACAAGCTTGAAGAACTAGACATTACTCAAGATAACATAGATCCTGACGCCTTAGATAAAATAGAAGCATATGATACTTTTGAAGAAATGATTGAAGACTTTGTATTTACAGACGTCATCTATCGTACAGAGTATGCTAAAGCTTTCCGAGGAGGTATTGATTTTGCCGGTAATCCTACTAAGTTCTTTAAACGTATGTCTACTATGGGTACACCTGGACATACACTTACTCTACAATCTGAATTGGAAAATGAGGAATCTGCAATAGAAGATTACGGAATGCTTGATACTTTTTATGAAGGATCATTCTACGATATGGGATGGACCAGTACAAAAAGACAAGTAGATCAATATGTAACTAGTATAAATGAATTGGCAGATGCTATTGGGGGAGAGGTCGGAGAAGTTGTAAGAAACAGCTATCAACCAGGAGAAATAGAGGGTACAGATGGTACAGCTTTGATAAGTATGCAAATGTACCGGGCTATTAGAATGGGGGAAGGAAATTGGGATATTGAACTTGATGAACAAGCTTATGAAAACTACAGAAGTAAAGACTCAGAAAACCCATATGCGGGTAAGTTTGTTGACAATGAAGGTAATTATAGACCTGTATATATTCTCAAGCCTATCTATGATGGTATGGTCAATATTGGGGACAAGCAAACTCCTTTTGTTGATAAGACAGCTTATGTTCCTCTAATTAAAGAATACACAAGAAACAATCCTACTCTTGAGGAAGTTCGTAAAAGAATGGAAGTTGAGGAAGAATATGCAGGTATGACTCCTCTACATGTAATGCATGCAGTATCTGCTAAAAAGCTTTCAAGATTAAATACTGTAGCGTTAAAGGTAGATAATGCTAAGCAAAATTCAAGGGTCCTTCAAAACATAACACCAATAGCCCTTCCAGGACGATTGTTGAAGATTGCTCAGCCTGTGGTAGAACGGGATAAAACGAAGATTAAAATTCAAAGACAGTTCCGTAAAAACATAATAGCAAACATTAATAAAGATGCTACTTATAATGTTGCTGGGGTAGAAATGACGGGCCAGCAAGTCTTTGACATGTTCCAAGAGGCTATTGCAGAAAAGATTAAAAGATCTATGAAAGGGTACTTTAAATCCTTTGGTATCAATGATCTTATGGATGCAATTAAGGCTGAGGACAGAGTAGGAATGATTGAGGCTAAATCTAAATTCTTAACAAAGCTTCAATCAATATTTAGGGAAGAGATAGAAGACAGAGAACTTAATCGCAACTATTTAGATGCTATTAAGATTGTAGAAGATGCTGTACAAGGGGTTTCATTTAATATCCCATTATCTTTCCCAACTCTTGAACGTAAGTTTGAAAACATGTTCTTTGCTTTGTTTAAGTCTAGAGTACTTAAGCAAGAGATGAAGGGGATGGAGGTGCCTCAAATTGCAGAGATTGGGGGCTATACTACAGATTCTTTAGAACAAAAGAAATTAGGGTTTACAAGAGTAAAGGGGGAAAAGGTTATAGAAGCAGAAATGGCTATGTCTGAAGCTACTCTTAAAAAGTTTGGGTATAAAGTTGGGGACAAAATAGTTGCTTTCCGTGTACCTAACCAAGGTATGAGCTCCATGATTGTATTTAAAATAGCAAGGACGCTCCCAGACAATTACAAAAAAGCTATAATGGTCCCAACCCCAATAACAAAGCTGATGGGATCTGACTTTGATATTGATAAAATGTTCTTGATGTTTGCTGAAACAGATAAGAGCGGGAAAAGAATTGTACCTGATTATAAAGGAGTTAAGTCTGGTACAAATTCAGTATCTAAGTTTACTAATCAAGATCTTACAAATGTATTGATGGATGTGGCAGAGGGAGTTCTTCTTTCTAAGAGACATTTGATTGAGTCTGTAAGGCCTTTGGATTCACCACTTCTTTCAGATATAAGAGACAAAATGATTGAACTTGCACCACAAGTTCGATTACGATCTAATGCTGAAGGTAAAGAGATTATTTATTTCAGCTCCCCACTTACTGAAATTGAGATGGAGAAGCGTAATAAGCTGGGCATTATTAAGCGTGGGGCATATGCCAATACTATTGCGGGTAGAAATGTTGCTGTTCATGGTGATGTTAGACTTAACCCGGATAATGCCCCAATTGTAAATGGGAAACTTTTGGACAAAGTGGTTCAAAAATCTGTTATTGATGAATCAGTGAGGGACTTTATCAAAGACTCTCTTGGGGTATCATTACTTCTAGAAGAATATACTGATTACTACATTTCTTTGTATCTATCTGCTGCGGTGGATGCTGCTAACGACCCTTTACAACATTATTTAAATGATACCCCTGCAACAACCCCAGTAATTTCATTAATGTTAAGTGTAGGGGCAGATCCTGCAACTCTTTCGGCATTTTTGAATCAACCTTTAATACGAAGAATTACAGAAAAATATGCTACTGAGGAAGCTACTCCAGGAATGATAAGATCTATTGCTGGAGAGGTATTAGATGAGTATAACTTAGAGCTTCCTGACGAATTAATAACATTCGATTTGAATATTCAAGAACTTGTTGAAACTCTAGATATTGAGAAATTTGTAGATGAAGACGGGGAAGTTGATGAAGGATTCTTAGATCAGCAGTTGAATTATGTTTCTACATTTTTAGCTATATATTCTCAAGGTAGAGAATTATCAAGTACTGTGTATAAAGCCGTTACTGCAGATAATGCTTCTAATATAGGTCAGAGTGCAGGTATACAAGCATTCATGGATATGCATGATGCAGTTATTTTTGGGGGTACTCAAAGTGTTTCAGGTGCTGGAAATATTCTTGTGGAAAATGCATACCCATTTGAGAAGACTTATGTAGAAGCTTATCAAACCATATTGGAGGTATCTCAATTCTTGTTTAATGGATATACTCCTGCAGTTTACAACTTTAAAGATCATGTACGAGCATTGACTGGAAAAGTTGGATTTACTATTGACCAGCATAACCTTATTACTCGTGCTGTTAACTACCATCTACTAACTAAAGAAGGGTCTCCTTTAGCACCTTTATTGGACAAAGAAGACATCAATAAAAGATACTTTGGGGTAGTTGGGGTTGATGAGAATGGGGAAGAAATTGTAGACGGGACAAAGACTATAATAGCTATTTACGATAAAATAAACGAAGCTTACCCTAAGTTGGGGGAAACTTCTTTAATGAGAGCTATGTCTCCTGAATCAGCTTATCTAAACTCTGAAGGTCTTAAAGATGCTGTGTTTACATATATGATAATGAGAGATCGTCCTCGTACTCCACAAGAGTCTAATGAGATGATTTCTACGTTTGAAGATATACTCTTATCCCCAGGAGTATTTTTGGATAGGAATAGTTCTGGGCAGTACATTAATAAAGATGGGTCAGTTATGACCAAAGAAGAGGAGCTGTTGAACAAAGAAAATATACTCAGATGGGGAGAGATGTTAATTCAAAATAGTTTGATTACCAAAGGCTTCTCTCTCGGAGCACAATCTTACTCAGAACTTATTCCATCATCTTGGTTAGATGCTTCTGGAGTTAATGAATTCTTTAAAAATGAAGAGATAGCTCTGGATGATATTAATGGCCTTCAAGACTTTACCTTTGAATTTATGAGACAATTTGGGACTGCCTTAGCTCCTCAGTTGTCTGCTGAACTTGTAGATGGGAGTCCTTTAACAATAGAAGTACCGATGTCTGAAGCTGCCTATAACTCAAAGACAAAAAGTTTTACAACTTTTGCAGCTTCTTCTGGTAATTTTGGGAAGAATTTGTATGTATTAGATAGTGTTAAAGGGAAAGGTAAAAGCAGAGTTGGGGTGTATACTAAAGTTATGACAAAGGGATCTCCTAGAATGTTTATTGAACATAATCTGCGTACTAATGGGAAGATAGATAATAGAACTTCTTTAATCAGGATTGGGGAAAAAGAAGATACTGGAGTGTTTATGATGCCTAAAATGGCTTATAGAAATGTTTCTAACTTTGAGGTTTTATCAGGCAAAAAAGAAGGAGAACCATTTATAGATGCTTATGGTCCTTTCCCAACTATTGGGACAAAAAGAAGACCTATGACCTCTATAACTAAAAAATGTAAATAATGGCGTGTAAATATACTGTACCAAATTTTGAAGAAGACTCTCGACGAGATGAGATTCTTGAGTATTTAGATACTACTCCAGGCACACAAAGAAATGCTAATGAGGTACTTAAGAAATTGCAGGACTCTAAAGTTGTTAGAATAGTTCCGGATCGTAGAGGATACCCAAAAGTATACATTCATAATGGGAGTATGTATTCTGGGGATGAGTACAGTTTTCAATCTACATTGCTTGCTAAAGAGCAATCTGCAGATGTTCTTAGAGGTATTAATTCGGTTGTAGGAGAAGTATTTAAACTAACCCCCACTAAGTCTTGGACATTAAACACCCCTCTAGATTTTAAAACAGAGACTTATAGGGTTACAGTAAATAAAAAAGCTCTTAAAGATGCTCCTGTAGGGTTTGGAATTGATGAAGAATCTAATGTAGATCCTCAATCTACAGATGTAGGGCAATATATTCTCCCATTTGAATCGCGTAGAGCTCTTGGGGAATCTGCAGAAATGAGTGAACTTGATTTAATTAATGACTCATTTAGAAGAGCATTTGAAGCTGCTGGGGTAGAAGTTACAGTAGAGTATAATACAGACCTTTTAATCCCAGGTAGAGTTATTCCTACAGGACCTAAACAAGCTATTGTACAATTAAATCCAAACCTTGCTACAAGAGAGACTGCTATCCATGAGATGAGTCATATATTTATTGATCTTGTAGGGTTGGATAATCCTGCTGTACAAGAGGCGTTAGAAGAGCTTAGAGGGTCTGATATAGATACTTATGTGAGAGAGATGTACCCAGATTTAATTGGGGAGAGGTATGATAAAGAATTGTTGGCTACATATTTAGGTTTAGCTGGCGAGTCTTATGATAGTGCACCTAAATCAAAACTTCAACGTATCGTTAACAAAATAATCAGAGCTATAGCTAAAGTCTTAGGTCTGAATGTTCGTGAGGCGGGTAAGTTGATTGATAGGTTTATGGAGCGAGAGTATGCTTCTCTTGAGAATGGGGTACTTGCTGAGGAGGTACAAGAACAGAGAAGACAACGTAAGTCTCGTTCTAAATCCAAAAGTAAAACTCAAGATAAAACACGTAGAAGAAGAAGAAGTAAAGTAAGACAATCCTTTACAGAAACAAATCCTAAACACTTTGCACAAGATCTTATTGATCAAATACAAACACGCATTGTTCAGCTTGAACGTAAGGGAGGTATTGTAGGAAATAAATCAAGAGAGATTAGAGGGCAAGAAATTGAATTACTAAAAACTCTAAGAGCTCAATTAGAAACACTTGAAAGCGCTCAGGAGTTTTCAGACTTTGTACTTACAGCATCAAGAAGAACTTCAGTCATGAAAGCTAACATGACTAAGCTAATTAATTCTTGGCCAGAGATTGACCAGGAAATGCTTACTCAAGAAGCATATGAGAGAAACATTTCAAGACTTGTAAACATATTAGAAGAAGTTAACTTCTATTACAACTCAGACTTTACAAGATCTACATTACACACTATTTCAAGACTTGTAGACAACAAAGTAAATGACTTTGAATCCCTATCTAACTTTGATGAAGCTTCAAGGAACCCTGTATACAAAGAGCTTAAAAAGATGCAGTCAAGGCTCAAGGATACAATTGCAGACTTGCAAGTTCTTAATGAAGAAGTTTACTACATAGGACTAAACTATCAAGCAGATTGGTTGTTAGGATTTCATGATGAAAACCTTGACCCACAAGTACAAGAAATAATTCAAAAGATACAGGAAACAAGGAAGTGGAGAAACTCTAATATAGGGGCTGGAGGAATACTTGCAGGGCCTTTAGGGCTTAGAACTGCAGATCCACAAGTATCAGAGTTACGATCTCAATACCAAAGAGGAGAAATAACAAAAGAAGAACTTAAAGATGAACTTACTGATCTTGCTATAGAACACATCAAAGAAAAACTCCCGGGCAGAACTACTTTAGTTAATATGCTCAAATCTGCGTACAGAGATAAAAGTGCATATAGCTTTTGGGTTGACCCTCATATCTACTCTTCTTGGGTACCAGCTCAACTATTTCAGAAGGGAGTTCAAACGCATTTTACAAACGCTACTGAAAGAACAAGGGCAGACGTATTTACAATATCAAATGCGAGAGAAGAATTTATAAAAGCTGCAGGCCGAACAGATTTTAATCCTGAAAAGCTTAACCAAGATCTTATTGAAGAGGTCACTTACTATGCTGTAGATCCAAATACAGATAAGTATGTACCGATAAAGATAGCTACGTTTGTACAACCTTTCCTCGTAAAGAAGTTTAATGAAAATCAAAGAAAGTTCTATAAAGAACTCAATGAAGAGTTTCAACGACCTAAATACGACCCATCTAACCCAGAAGAATTTACCGAGTGGCTACAAGAGAATGGGAAAGCTTATAGTGCAAAAGAAAAAGCGTGGTGGAAAGCAAATACACAAGCTTCAGACACTGCATTACAAAAATTCAAGTCTATTGCAGAAGAGTACAACAAATTAAATAAACAAGTAACTCGTATGCAAAATACCCTAAAAAAGAAAGGGTACATAAAGAAGCAAGCCTACAAAAAGTATACTGAATATGAGCTTGAAAAACTAGAACAAGATGTTGTAGCTAAAACTCAACTAATGGATAGTCTTGAAAAAGAAATTCGTGGGGTTGTAGTATTAGATAGACCAGCAGGATCTTTTCTCAACCATTATAATGGGGGTAAAGTAAAAGAAAGTTCAATAGTGTTTAAAAGAGAGTACGCTAAACCAAAAGAATATATATACTCTAATCCCAAGTATACTAAGATTCAAAACAACCCTGCGTTAAAATCTGCCTACGACACATTATTAAATATGATGAAGTCCAAGCAATCAACTTTAGGGTATAAAAATCCTATGGTTAGAAATGCTTGGGATGATTTCTCGTACATGCTACCTACAGTTCGTAATTCTACAAAAGATAGAATGATTGAACAGGGGGCTTATAAAGCACTTAAAGACGCAGTCAAAGATGGAACTACTACTCAGTCTACAGACACTAATTACGGTGTCCTTGTAGATACAAATGGTGATCCATTGAAAAGCATTGCAATGTATTTTGTAAATCCTGTAGAGTCTAAAGATGTTAGTAAAGACATTTGGGAGAGTGTAGCATTATTTTCTCACATGTCTAACATGCACAAAGGGATTTCAAAAATTGCAGATGTAGCCACTATGCAGCTTACTCTTATGGAGAATATGTCTATTGGTAAACAGTCTGCAGGCAAATCTTTAATCAACTTTAGAAAAAAGCAAAGAGGGGAAATAGAACAAACCCCAATGCAAGGAAAAGATTCTTTCATGTATAAGGCTACAAAAGAGTTTGTAGACTCTATGATACTTGGACAGAGAGACATTAAAGCTCAATTCCAAATGTTTGGGAGAACCTTAGACGCAGGAAAAATTAGTTCTAACATTGCTAAGTACACTGCATTAAATACATTGTCTTTTAACTTGCTGCAAGCAACAAACCAATTCTTACTTGATAACTTCCAAAGTTTTAATGAAGCTGTTGCTGGTGAGTACCACACAAAAGAAGATTGGATGTGGGGAAAGAAGACTTACTGGGCAGCAGCAGGAGGTATTACAGACATTTCAAAATTCACCAATAAAACAAAGCTTGGTCAAGCTATGCAAATGTTTGATGCTTTAACTGAAAATACTGATCATCCTGGAGCTCGAGGAGGGAATAGAGCTAAAAAAGTAATGAGCACAAACAACCTTATGTTTATACAAAAGGGTGTTGAGCATGAATTGCAAGGAGTAAGAATGCTTGCAATGATGAGAAGAAAGAAAGGATTTAAAACTAGAAATGGGGAAACAATATACGTAGAAAAGGGGAGTAGAAAACTCACCACAAAAAATACGGGAGAAGAGGCTAACCTCTGGGATATCCTTACAAAGAATGATAAGGGTTATCTACGTATAGATAGAATGGTTGGAAACTTTACAAACAAAGATGTTGCAGCCTTTACACTTAAACTGAGAGGCTTGTCTCGTATGTCCAACCAGATAAAGGGAAGTATGGATAGATCGCGTTACCAAAGAAGGTGGTGGGGACCTTTAATAGGATTGTTCCGTAACTGGATGCCCCCAGGTATTAGAAAGCGCTTTGGTCATATGGATGGGATTCACATAGACGAAGAGCTTGGGAGAGCTACAGAAGGAACGTATATTAGTTTAGCTAGATACCTTACAGACATGATCACTACTGAAGGTGCATTAGCTAACGTAAAAGAGTTTTGGAATTCTCGTACAGATATGGAGAAAGCCAACATTAAACGTTCAGGAATAGAACTCGCATTTGGGGTTATGATGATGGCTCTAGGGACTTTGCTTGTAGGATTAGCTGATGATGATGAAGAGGATTCTCCACTGCTCAGTTTTACCTTGTATCAAGTTAGACGTCTTCAGGCAGAGATGTTTGTATATCTCAGTTTGGGAGAAGCATATAGAATGGTTAAATCTCCAACCCCAACAGCACGCCCCGTTGGGAGAGTGTTAGAGTTAACAAGCCACATGTTAAGTACAGAAATCCCATACGCTATAGGACTACCTGTAGATGAATCTAATATATTTTATCAAAGATCTTCAGGTATGTTTGATAAGGGAGATAGAAAGCTTACTAAAAAGTTTATTCAAGCTTTCCCAGTAGGTCCAGGGTTCTTAAAATCATTCAATGCTCAAGAAGCTGTAGAATACTTTGAACGATCACCGTTTACTATGTAAGAATAAAAAAAGAGGGCTAAACGCCCTCTTCTTTTATCTTAATACGTAACAGAATTAAGTACCCAATCAAATCAAGTACGGTATCTTCTGATGAATCTGTAATCCCAGTTTTCTTGATCCGAGATAATTTATCGTCGATACGAACTTTAATTTGTTCGATGCTATCTGATTTAGAGAATACCCGCATAGGGGATAAAGCAGCATCACCATAAGCTGTATTCTTCTTAATCAGTAGATCTTGTATTTCATCTAGCTGTTCCTTAACAGAAGCAATAAATGGGTCTTCCTCCAATGTTCCTGTGTAAGTTACGTGAGTACCGTTATACTCAATGTGATTAATTGTATCTGACATTATTTTTTGTGTTTGTTGTAAAACCAATCAATCTGAGAAGATAGTAAACTATCTGCAGTAAAGAAATGTCCATTCCCATAAAACCCCCCGTGCCCATAAGCTTCAGCGGCAGGATGAGAACACTCCAATACATTGATTGATTGAATTTTTGATTTGTACTTTTGAGCATGTTTACCCCATAAAAAGAACACAGGATTATTACAGTGCTTGTTAATTAAGTCAATTATATGAGGTGTCCACCACTCCCATAAAGTTGAATGACTTCCAGGCTTTCTTTCTACAACTGTCAAAGAAGTATTAAGAAGAAGCACTCCTTGCTCAGCCCAAGACTCTAAACTAAAATCAAAATCGTCAGGACTTATTCTATGATCGTATTGATCACAAAGTTCTTTGAATATAATTTTAAG
>Ga0102934_1000126_pt1 | contig 42924 bp, 35 predicted proteins | sample SalPonR2_A_D1_MG_FD_78175 | JGI IMG/M metagenome (GOLD analysis project Ga0102934, IMG submission 78175) | Salt pond soil microbial communities from South San Francisco under conditions of wetland restoration - Salt Pond MetaG R2_A_D1_MG | ecosystem: Environmental > Aquatic > Marine > Intertidal... | reverse complement strand
CCTCCTGAGAGTACTATTGTTAACAGCAACGGCTCTATATTCCGGGGTGATAACTGTAATTTCTCGGGTAATGTTACGGAAAATGTATCCGGCATCAGCGCTGTAACCCTTTATACCAACAATGTTGTATGGACTAATATAGTGAGCCCGGATGCTGCTGCCTGGTCAGTTAATTTTAACTCTTTTACCAGTTTCAGTAACGGTACTTATATATTTTCAACAGTAAGTGAAAATACGGTAGGTCTTACAACCAGTAATGCCATAACTTTTGATATTGCCAATATGGCGCGTGATCTGAGGCGGATGATCGCCGGCCCCAATCCCCTGGACAGAAGTGTTAATCAGCTGGAGATACGCTATGTTACCAGGGAAACGCAGGCTAAGATATATGATGTAAACGGCCGCCTGATCAGGAGTCTTAAAGAACCGGAAGTTTTCCAAAACAGCGGTCGTATTATCTGGGATCTTACTGATGCAAAAGCCAAGCGGGTCGCGCCCGGTCTCTATCTGATACATATTTTTGATGATTCCTTAAAAAGCCGCAAACTGCTGAAAATAATTATTGAGTAGAACAGTGGTCAGGAGTGATGCAGTGCTGCGATATCCTTGCCTTCCCAGAAAGAGATGGGGAAAACAGTTTTAAGGGAATCTGATATAGTATCAAACTTATACCAGGTTAAATACTGGCCGGTATATATCTTTTGTTCTTTCAGGCGGTGGGCAAAGCTTTCGACATCCTGTTCTGTTATTAATTGCAGACCCCGGTTAAAACAGGATAGGCAGTCATATTCTTCATGTTTGGACTTGATAATAGACCTGCAGTGGATAATGGTATCGGACAAAACAGAGGTTTCAATAGAGAAGTGTTTTTGTTTACGCAGCAGCGCTTCGCAGATCTGTTTATAAGCACTGCGTTCGCAATGGAACACTCTGGTCAGTTCATCTTTACGCTGCATCTCATTTAAATAGGCATAGATGGGGTGTTTGATATAAACGTCTTTAAAAGCAGAATCAATATCCATAATTTTCTGCCAGTTGGCAACAGCGCCGTTTATGTCGCCGGTTTGGGCCAGAAGCTCTGCCTGCTCGTAGAGCAGTTCATTGGCAGTATTTAAATCTTTTGTTTTTTTATTTTTTTTCAGGGCTTCTTCATACAGGTCAAGAGCTTTTTGGGTATCATTACTGTTGAAGGCTATATTAGCCAGTTTTTGTAAAGTTTTGACAGGCTTAATATTGTGGTTCAGTGCTTTTTCAAAATAGGATGTTGCCTTCTGATATTTTTTTTGATAAAATAGAATCTGGCCGGTACGGTAATAGATCAGCGGATCGTTGTCCGCATTATCCTGGGCTGATAAAAAAAATTTAAGTGATTTTTCATAGGCATGGGTCTGGTATAAGGAATGGGCCAGATAGGGATAACACTCTGCGTTATCCGGATTGTATTGAATACTTTTCTGCAGCGCAGCAGCGGCATCGCGGAATTGTTTATTTTGAAAGTAGGTCCGGCCCAGATTAAAGTAGATATTTTCCGCAGCATCAGGGTTCATCTTTAGCAGTAAAGTATTATATTTTACAGCGTCATCCCGGTAACCGATTTTAGTAGCCAGATTAGCCAGGCGCGTATAGATCATTTTAGCAGTGATTGTCTCATTAACAAGTCCCTTGTTGATTATATATTTAAAATAGTCATAAGCCTGGATAAAATGTCCTTTTTTCATATAAGTCTTTGCCAGATAATAGTTGGCAGTTATATCTTTTTTATTTTTTTTTCTTATATTTTTGCATATTTTTATAACCTGGTTGGTATTGCCTTTTTTAAATTCGTGGACAATATTGGTAGTTAATTTTTTTTTACGGTAACCAATTAAAAAAAGAATACCCAGGATCAGTACTAAACCAATGGTGATAATAATAATTAGTGAATTCATCAGTTTATAATATTTTTTTTAACTTTATTTGTTTTTTCTCTGATAATGACTATAATTATAATATAGATTAAAAAATTTACCAATGAATTTCAGTAAAAAAATTTTAATTATAGATGATGATCCTACTATACGGCAAAGTCTGGGGTATTTTTTTGCTGATGCCGGAATACCCTTTCTAACAGCTGATAATGGAGAACAGGGATTGGAATTTATCAAGCATAACAAAATTAAAGTTATTATTGCTGATATCAGGCTGCCGGGTATGGATGGTGTACAGTTTATTTCTAAAGCCAATGCATTGGATCCGGCTGTTAAATTTGTCATTTATACCGGTTCTTCGCATTTTACTGTTACAAAAAAGCTGCAGCAGACAGGAATAAGCCCGGATACGGTTTTTTATAAACCGCTGCCCTCGCTGGCGCCTCTCGCAGACAAGATAAAAACCTTATATAACAGTTAAAACTGGCCTGTACGCAGCATAACCAGGGTACAGGCTGCAAGGGTGTTTATATTGTTTTCCGCCAGTTTTTGTTTTACCGTCTCCGACTCGGTACCGGGATTTAATATTACACGCCGCGGTTTTAAGCTGATTAAGTCATCCAGCAGAGGAGTAAGACGCCCGGGGTTTATGTAAACAGTTATGGTATCAAGCGCTGCCGGTAATGATTTTATATCATGCACGCACCGCAGTCCTTCTATTTCGCTAAAATAGGGGTTTACAGGTATGACTTCGTAGTGGTTTTCTTTGAGCAGTCTTACAGCCTGATTGGAATAGCGTTTGGGTTTGGGAGAAGCGCCAAGTACTGCTACTGTAGTTTTTGTATCAGAAGCCATTCAGATAAAACCCTTATCGCTTAAATAGGCTTCTGCTTCCAGAGCTGCCATACATCCGGTACCTGCAGAAGTAACAGCCTGTCTGTAATAACTATCCTGTACATCTCCGGCTGCGAATACGCCCGGCCTGCTGGCACGCGTTGTACCGGGTTTGGTATTGATGTAACCTTTTTCATCCATGTCCAGTTGCCCGTTTATAAAAGCAGTGTTGGGGATATGGCCTATTCCGTAAAAGAGACCGGCGGCAGGCGGTTGGGTAATCTCAGCTGTTTTTAGATTTTTGAGGACTACAGTTTCCAGTTTGGATTCGCCTTTTACTTCCTGCAGTACTGTATCCCATATTATTTTTATTTTTTTATGGTTCAATACTTTATCCTGCATGGCTTTTCCGGCGCGTAGCTGATCACGGCGGTGTACTATATAAACCATAGCGGCAAATTTAGTAAGGTGTAATGCTTCTTCACAGGCAGTATCTCCTCCTCCTATGACATACAGCTCTTTATTGCGGAAAATGGGAAGCGCACCATCGCAGACAGCACAGGCTGAAATACCTTTATTCCATAATTTTTTTTCGCCGGGAACATTAAGCCGTCTGGCTGTAGCCCCGGTCGCAATGATGATAGTACGCGTTTCTGTTTTTTCTTCGCCCGTGTAAACGACAAGCGGTTCGGAAGAAAGAGCTACGCGGTCAACAGTTTTGGTAATGATACGGCTCCCGTATTTTTCCGATTGCGTACGTAAACGGTTCATTAGTTCCATACCGTCTATACCGTCGGGAAAACCGGGAAAGTTTTCAATCTCGGTAGTTGTTGTAAGCTGTCCGCCGGGGGCAATGCCGCCGGCCATCATTCCTTCATAGAGGAGCGGTTTTAACCCGGCCCGCCCTGTATAGATAGCTGCCGTATGTCCGGCAGGGCCGGAGCCGATAATAACAACTTGTTCCATTTTGTTTCCTTTGTGTATAATAGGAGCGGTGAGCTAAGACTGCATGGTTAAACCACCGCACACAGCTATGGTCTGGCCTGTTATATAAGAAGATTCATCTGAAGCCAGAAACAAAGCTGTATTGGCAATATCATTTACAGATCCCATTTTTTTAAAGGGTATCTGTTCCTTTATTGCTGTTTTAACTTTTTCCGAAAGTTTGTCTGTCATATCGCTTTCTATAAAACCGGGGGCAATAGCATTAACATTAATGCCGCGGCCGGCCAGTTCCCGGGCCATAACTTTGGTCAGTCCCACAATACCGGCTTTGGAAGAGGCGTAGTTGGCCTGTCCTGCATTGCCGAAAAGCCCGGATACGGAAGCAATGTTTACAATTTTACCGGAACGCTGTTTCATCATGACCTGAGCTGCGGCCTGGGAGGTAAGGAAGGTTCCTTTCAGGTTGATAGACAGGACACTGTCCCAGTCTGCTTCTTTCATCCTGATAAAAAGTCCGTCTTTGGTTATGCCGGCGTTATTTACAACAATATCAACCGAACCGAATTCAGCTTTGCTGTCGTTTATCAGTTTTGCTACATCATCTTTATTGGTTACATTACAGGACAGAGCAATAGTACCCCCGCCTAATTCAGCAGCCGTGGCCCGGGCCATCTCCTCATCTATATCTGATATTACTATTTTGGCACCGTTCTCTTTATATTTGCGGGCAATCTCTTTGCCGATACCTCTTGCCGAACCGGTAATTACAGCTGTTTTACCATTTAATCTATTCATAAAAGCTCCTTGATTTTGCTTGAACAATTTTATTTTAATATAGAAATTTACCTTATATTGTTATTTTTTTCAAATGGATAGTGTTTTTGGCAATTTTATCTGTCTTCTTTGTTTGCTAAAGGGAATCAGGAAAGCGCTACCCTGCTTGTGTATTTCTGTTAAAACCAAAAGCGGATACCGGTGCTCCGGCCGGCCTTGGCTTCAAACATATTGTCTAACCGAGCACCTGAGGCGGAAGTTGACCGGCGGCAATATGCAGATACCAGTCTACAGTGGCTATTTCCTGTTTTTTTGCTGTTTATTATTCAAACAGGATTTTACAGGATCATATTAATTTGTTACTCATTTAAAAAACTACTTAGTTTTTGGCGGGCAGAGTTCAGAATTTCAGCTGCATTTCGGTTTTCTCTAAAGCCGAGTTTTTTTTTGAGAGTAATAAGCCGGCTGATCTCCTCTTCGGAGAGCAGTACTGCCTTGCCCGTCTTTTTTAACAGTATGAGCAGACGGCAATAGGACTCCAAAACTTCCAGGCGTTCATAAGCCTGCGCAAGACTGCGGCCGCAGGTCAGACAGCCGTGATTAGCCATTAAAACCGCGCCCGTATCCCGGCTCATAACAGCAGCTGTCTTATCAGCAAGGGCAGCTGTTGACTGCAGAGCATAAGGGGCCAACTCTACCCGCCCCAGCATTATTTCCGCTTCCGGGTAGAGCGCTTCCGGCAGGGGCTGACCGGCCACTGCCCAGACAGTAGCATAGGGAGAGTGGCTGTGAATAACAGCATTGCATTGCGGTATTTTGTTATATACAGCCATGTGTACTTTGATTTCACTGGTAACCCGGTATTTGTTTTTTTTAAACGCGGCTCCTTTTTGATTGACTGCCAGAACCATTGCCGGCTTGAGCGAGCCTTTGCTTATACCGCTGGCAGTAGCCAGAAATTTATCCGGTTTTATTTTTACGGTAATATTACCGTCATTGGCAGCGCACCACCCCTTCTGCCATATTTTGTATCCGGTATGGCATATATTTTTTTTTATTTTTTTTTTATTCATAGTTTACTTTTAATAAAATTAATAATTTCCCGGCGCATGGCCTCCGTCTCCTGATGAGCGCATTTGTATCTGGATAAACGCCAGTTGTTTTCCGCGCCGCAGTCTTGATATATTTTTTTTAATTTATTATCTATTATATCCAGACCTTTTACAGGTGTAAGTTTATCATAGATACCGGCAAGGGCCAGGTGGGCCCGCGGCGCGATCAGACTGTTGATATCAGCGGTTGAAAAATATTTTAATAAAGCCGGTACATAATAATAAATACCGTGTTCTTTAAGGTCATTGTTTTGCAGCAAAGTGGTAAAATCAGTAAGACAACAGATATCTATGCAGAGCTTTACTCTTTTATCCAGGGCTGTCAGCCACCATGACATGGTAGATCCCATTGACATGCCCAGGGCTGCTATGCGGTCAGTATCCACATCCGGACGTTGGTGCAGATAATCAACAATCCGTAACGAGTCATATACCATAAGTCCCCACAAGTTTTGTCCGTACCAGAGTTTTTCCTTGAAAATATCTGTTTCAGTTCTTTGACTGCGGCTTTCAAAACCAAGATGGTCAATGGCAATAATATTACAGTCCAGGCCGGTCAAGGCTTCAGCATAGGGTGTTTTACACATGGAGGGTATGGATTTTAAAAGTTCACTTTTACCAAGCTGGTACACACCGCCATGCGTATGTGAAAAAATAACCGTGGGCAGTTTACCCTCGGTATCCAGGGGTTTTACAAAAAAAGCATCTACCGGATCGCCGGGGTTAAGTTTAAGCGAAAGTTCTTCAAGTAGATATTTTTTTGGCGCAGTTGCTTTTTTGCTTACCTCTTTGATAACCGCAGGCGGTGCGGGAAGGTCTCCCAGCAGACTGTATAACAATGCTCTTTTTTGCTCCCGGTCTGTTTTTTGGTTATTCATTTATAAAATTTATTTTTACAGTAAAATGCACCGGACAGAAAAATATTTTTTGCTGCGGGGCAAGTGACAGGTAAATAACGGTCTGTAGCGGCGAAAAATCTTTCTGCCGGAAAGGGCGTGATAATTTTGCGGCGTAATTTTTTTCCAGAATGCTGCCGACCAGTGAAAAACCGGTGTTCATATAACCGCGCTGCAGATGTTCCACTCTTTCCATTGGATAGACAGAGCTGCGGTATTTGGCTAAAAACTCTTTCTTTTTTAAATTTAAGTAGGCTTTGCGTACAACAGGTATATGCTGCTGCCGGCAGGTTAAGTAATAGCAATCCGGCGGTACAGCCGGTTTCTCTTTATATAGTACTTTAAAAGCCAGAGTATCCCCGGCAAAATAGATATGATTAAAAACATCCTGAAAAGTATCCCGGTGCTTATTGGTTTTGGTAAAAACATAATGCAGCCGGTCTGATGCGGCTGAAACCGTATTGGTTGTAAAATGTCGGCTTAAGGAAAAAGTTTTAACCAGGTCAGCCTGGTAAAACGCATCATTATAAGAGGTTTTTCGGTGTTCAGGCGCAGTACAGTTATTCAAAAGAAAAAAGGTTAAGGGAATCAGTATAATAGCAGCCAGTGTATTAAAATTAACCATGGAGATAGTTAAATCAGTATCTGACTTGAATTCTTTGGCAAAAATAAAGGAAACTACAGCTGTAGGCATGGCAGCCAGCAGTACTCCGGTTTTAATGATCATTACATTGTCTGTTAAAGCCTGCAGCAGCCAGTAGGCAGTCAGCGGCATTAAAGCCATCTTGAGCAGGGCTCCGGCAAGATCAGTAAACAGATAATTTTTAATATTACCAAATGAGAGGGATAATCCTATCAGTATTAAAATTGAAGTCAGACTGAGTTCAGCTAACATCGTTAGTGTTTTATCTAGCATGCCGGGCAGCGGTATACGCAGCATGGAAAAAATGAAACCGGCAGTTATGGCAATTATAAGGGGGTTTTTAACAATATCTGTTAACTTTTGCAGCTTTAATCCGCTTCCTTTCTCTTTATTAGTAAAAGAAAAAAGTAAAATAGCAATCACCGAGTTTATTATTACGCCTACGCCCAGAATGACAGCAGCGTATCCGGAAGCTTCTTCTCCCAGCAGTTCTATAACCAGTGGTACGCCGAGATAACCGAGATTGGAGCGGAAACTTCCCTGGATAAAAGCAGGACGCTGTCCGGGCCGTAAAAAGAAACTGTAGAGGCCAGCCAGCAGACAGGTGATCAGCACAGCTATGGGATAAGCAGTAAACAGTACCGGCTGCAGTACCTTGCCCAGTTCAAGGCCGGAACCGGTTTTAAAAAGCAGTGCAGGCAGGGTTATATAATAAACAAGTTTGTGCATTTCTTCCCGGAAACTGTTAGTTAAAAAGCCGGTTTTTTTAAAAAAATAGCCCAGGAAAATAAGCAGAAACAGGGGCAGAATTAGGGGCAGGGTTGACATGTTTTAATTTTATCATGATAACTTTACAAATGTTTTACTATCTGATAAAATAATTTACTATTTTTAATTATGATAATATAATCTTTACAGGTTATAGCGGTGAAAGCGGAAATGCAAACAATAATCCGGGAAGCAGGAGTAATATTAATATGGAAATAACTGCCCCGGCCGGATCCATGGCTGCTTTACAGGCTGCTTTACAGGCAGGAGCAGACAGTGTATATCTGGGGCTGAAAGGCCTTAATATGCGCGCCCGCTCCGGCAATAATTTTTCCCCGGCCCAGCTGGCTGAAGCTGTAGCACTGGCCCGGTCTGCCGGTGTTAAAACTTATCTTACTCTTAATATTATTTTTTATAATAAGGAAACAGAAAAGATAAAAGAGATCATTAACAAAGCAGCCCGGAGTGGAATCGATGCTGTAATAGCTTCTGATATAGCTGTTATACAATATTGCCGCCAATGTCGTATACCGGTTCATATTTCCACTCAGCTTTCGGTAGCCAATTACGAAGCTGTAAAATTCTGGGCGCAGTATGCTGATGTAATAGTTTTGGCCAGGGAACTGGACCTGGGTATGATAAAAGATATTACCGCGCGTATTAAAAAAGATGATCTGCGCGGCCCGTCCGGGGAATTGCTTAAAATCGAGATATTTGCCCATGGTGCGCTTTGTATCTCTGCCGGCGGGCGCTGCGGCATGTCCCTGTATCAGTACAATGCTTCAGCCAACCGTGGTCTGTGTCTGCAAAGCTGCCGCTTTAAGTACCGGGTAATAAACGAGGAAACCGGACAGGAGATGCGGCTGCAAAACGGGTATCTTTTTTCCGCACAGGATATCTGCACCATTGACATTCTGGACCGTATCAAAAAAGCAGGAGTTTCTGTGCTTAAAATAGAAGGCCGGGGCCGGGATGCTCTTTACGTTAAAAAGACGGTAGCGGTTTATAAAGCAGCAGTAGAAGCTTTGAGGCAAAACGGTTATACGGCAGCCAGGGTCAGCGAATGGCTTGAAGAACTAAAAACAGTTTTTAACCGGGGGCTGGAAGGCGGTTATTATCTGGGTAATAAATGTACTAACCTGGCCAACCGTTACGGCAGTCATGCTGTAGAAAAAAAAATATTCAGCGGTAAAGTAGTTCATTTTTACAGTAAGCTTAAAGTTGTCGAGATCAGCATAACAGCTACGCCTGTAAAAGAGGGAGAAAAGTTTGTAATTACAGGGGATACTACCGGTGTTCTCTCCGGTAAAATTAAAAATCTCAGAGGTGACGGCTGTAAGCAGCAGACAGTCAAACAGGGACAGAGGGCTACCTTTACTGTAAGCAGAAAAGTCCGTATAAATGACAGACTTTATATTATCAGAAAAAGAGAGAAATGGAAAGACCTTTAACAGATAAACTGTTTTCTTAAATATTTTAAGAGTACTAAAATAAAACTTTATATTTTTGCCACTCTTTTACTTTTGTTTGCACCATATTAAGGTTATTGCTCCGGGCATGTTTTAGAATTTGTTCATTTATAAGGATCATCTCTTGTAAATATTTTTGATATTTTTTATAGCGGCGCTGATCTTGCCGGAGTTTTTTTATAAGCAGGGGAATGGTTTTGTTTATAGCAACGGCAGCTTCTTTAATGCCGTTGAGGATCTTAAAGTCCAAAGCGGTTCGGTTGATAATTAAATATTTTTGTTTTACTTTCTGCAGTTCGGAAAAATTATTTACAGAGGGTTTGCTGAATTTATCGGTTATGGTATGACAGTTTAAAAGCAGCAGCAGACTGGTGAGATAAATCAATATTTTATATTTAGAAATATTCATGTTGATCAATAACAAAATAATCTTCCATGTTTTCTTTGTTATCTATACGCGATATATCATTATAATATTTAAAATGATTTCTGTCAATTTCTCTTATAAACCGTGACGGAAAAAGATATTTGGACCTTCCGTACTGTTTTCTTTCACCTGCTCCGGAAAGAAAAAGATTTTTACGGGCTCTGGTCATGGCCACATAGAAAAGACGCCGTTCTTCTTCTGTTTCATCCGGATCGTCAATGGACAGAATATGCGGGAAAGTGTTTTCTTCCATACCGGTTACAAATACTGTATCAAATTCCAGCCCCTTGGCATTATGTACAGTCATAAGTTTTACTGTATCCTGCTGCGCCATTTCATCCTGGGCTGTATGCAGGGAGATATGCTCGAGAAACTGCGGTAGGCTGTTTGTTTTATTGTTTTCAGCAAATTCTCCTGCTGCCTCAAGCAGCTGGAAAATATTCTCACATCTTTCATTAGCTTCGTTTTTATCAGGGAGCTGTTGGTAGAAGGGGAAGAGCATGGTTTTTTGGAGAAGTAACTTCATAAATCCGACCAGGGAGTGCCGCTGCATATCTTTTTCCAGTTTATTTATAAGCTCGCTAAATTTATCAATCTTACGCTGGGTTTTGGCAGGGAGCAGTTTGCAGGAGCGGCTCTGACTGAAAGCCTGCATAAGCGTAAGTTGTCTGTCAGCAGCAAAATTTATTAGTCTGGTTACGGTTTTTTTGCCTATACCGCGCGGTGGAAAATTGATAATGCGCTGCAAAGAAAGTGAGTCGCGTTTGTTCGCCAAAACATTAAGGTAACTTATTATATCTTTGATCTCTTTTCTTTCAAAAAACTTGTAGCCGCCTATAATTTGATAAGGAATTTTTTTTTGAATGAGATTTTCCTCCAGCAGACGCGACTGATAATTGGTGCGGTAAAATACAGCTGTCTGCGCAAAAGCACAGCCGCGGTCATTGGCTTTCAGTATCTCTAAAGCGGTTTCCGCTGCTTCTTCACGGTCGGAATAGTAAAAAGTAAAAGAGGGGTATTCGCCCGTTTCGTTTCTGGTAAAAAGTTTTTTTTGATATTTGCGCCGGTTATGGGCAATTACATCATTGGCAGCATCCAGTATAGACTGGGTGGAACGGTAATTTTGTTCCAGTTGAATAACACTGCTTTTTTTATAGTTATTTTCAAAACAGCGGATATTGGTTATATCAGCGCCTCTGAAACTGTAGATAGACTGGTCATCATCACCGACAGCTGTAATAGTGGCTCCGTTTTGATAAAACAGGCGTATTATTTTTTCCTGGCAGGTGTTGGTGTCCTGGTATTCATCAACCAGGACATAACGCCAGCGGCTTTTTAAATAATCATTGCAGGCACTGTTTTTTTGGCTAAGCTGAACCGGGAGAGCTATCAGGTCGTCAAAATCAAGCAGATTGTTTTTAAGCAGATGGTCCTGATATTTTTTATACCACTCCCGGTAATAGCCGGGCTCTTTGCTGCCCGTATCATACATGGCAAAAGATTTAAAAGGCGCATCCGGATATAAAAAATCATTTTTCCAGGAGGAGATCAGCTGCAGAATAAAATTTATTTGTGCGGTTTTTACAGCCTTCTCCGCCAGGGATTTAATAATTTTTTTCTGGTCACCGGGATCTATAATAGTGAAACGGCTGTCATAGGGCGGGAGATGGCTTATAAAAGATCTAAGCAGCATGGCGCCGAAAGAATGAAAGGTTCTAACCTGCAGATGACGCATGTCAGTACTGGACAGAACCTCTTTTACTCTGGTTTTCATCTCATCTGCTGCTTTATTGGTAAAAGTAATAGCCAGAATAGCATAGGGGGGAACCCCTTTGTTTTTAATAAGATGGATAATTTTAGAGGTTATAACCCGGGTTTTACCTGAACCTGCCCCGGCCATAACCAGTAAGTGGGAGTCAGTGGTTTCTACTGCTTTTTTTTGAATTTTATTCAGACGGATCATCTGAAGGTAAAAGTACGTTTTTTTTTACCGTCAAGGTAAACCTCTACTACACCGCTGCCGTAGGTTTTATAAGGAAGATTTACCTGCCGGTTTACAGCTACCAGCTCATCAAGCCGTTTTTGACGTCCCAGTTTGTCTTTAACAATAAGTTTGAGACGACGGTATTGGCGCGAGGAATTACCTTTACGGAGCGGGGGCACGGTAAAGGAAAAGACGCGCCATATCTCTTTACGCAGTCCTTTATGTTCCTCTGTATCAGCAACGCCGACAATGAACTCGATGGTGTCTCCTTTAGTCAGCTCTGTGCCGGGTTTGACACTTTGCTGAAAAATTTTTCCGATATGCTCTTTCCGGTCAGTTGCTTTTAACTTTTTAACAGTTTTGATTCCTTTCTCCGCCAACGCTGCTTCCACTTCTTTGAAATTTTCCAATCGGAAAGAGGGTACTTTATACATTGATTCTGTCAGGCCGCGGCTTACGATCAGATAAATCTCGCTGTTATAGTCTATTGACTGTTTCGGAGCAGGATTCTGGTCAATTACAATGCCTTTTTCATATTCGGAGGAATATTTCATGGCTTTCAGAATGCGGGGAGGATTTTCAGCCTGGGCAAAACGGCTTATAAGGTCAATTTTTGCCTCTGTAAAAGGTTTGCCTATGTAATCAGGCATGTTTTTTACTTTTTTGCCCGTGCTTACAGTCAGAGTAATAAAGCGCCCGCTTTTTACTTTGGTGCCGGGCGCCGGGTTTTGCGAGATGATCTGGTAGCGGGGAATGGAACTGTGGTTTTTGGTTAGATAATGAAGCCGGAGTTTTTGCTGCTGCAGCAGCCTGGTTGCAGTAAGAATATCTTTATGAAGTACATTGGGCAGTTGACAGGTAGGGGAAGACCGGAGAAATATAACAAAGGCTATGCCGAAACAGATGATAAATATCAGGACACATAAAATAAAAAAACGGAACAGCATTCTGCTGTTTACATAGGTTTTTTCATCAGAGAGAAAAAGTTTTTTTATAGAAGAGAAGAAATTTTTTAAAAACTGCATATTAAATTATAATTCAGTACAGGCGTTTATATTATAATGGCATAGCTGTTTATGTCAAATAAGATCTTAAAAATTTCCGGTATAATTTTGCTATTTTTTTTATAGTCATAGTATAATAGCAGCAATAGGATTTTTGAAAAAATTTATTTTTAAAAAAATAGTAATATATTTATTAAAAATACCGACAAAATAGACAAACTAGCCAATTTTGGGGGGAATATGCTAATTGACAGTTATAAACTAAGAGTTAAATATACAACCGGACAGATGGAGACTATGCCGCTGGTTCATTTTCAGGATTATAATGATTTCCGTAATTTTCTGAAAAGAAAGGATATTATTCATATTGAAATATATGAATAAGTCTTATATTAACTATATCATAGCCTGTTTTACAACAGGCGCGCTTGTTTTAATAGCAGCTTTTATTCTTCCCTATTTTCTGCTTGAAGGTGATCTCGGCAACCGGGAACTGGTTTTAACTTTTTTTGGCGAAAGCTTAATTGCGCTCTCCCTGATCCCGGTTTTCAGCGCTGCTTACTTTGCCTTTGACAAAGTTGACCGGGGTATACATAACAGTTTTTATATTTTAAGCAGGTCAGTATTAATAGTTTTTCTGGTATTTTTTACGATAACAGTGATAGCGAATCTGTATATAAATGATTTTTTAATAATAAGATATTTTACCCGTTTTGACCGCCACAACGAAGCGGTTTATAATAAAAAAACAGCAAAAGCAACATCTGTTGAGCCTTTCCGCCTTATATGGGAAAGGACCTGTAATATTGATATTCTGCCTGTTGGTAAAAAAAAAGCAGAAGTAAACAATCTATATCATTTATTACAGGATTATGCTGCTGTTGATAAACAAACTTTAAAAAATAATTATACTGCTTTTACTAATGCGCCGGCAGCCGGCAGCCGGCGGCAAAAACATACTGACCGTCTGATAGCTGCCGCCTGTGATCTGGTAGTGGATAAATGCAGTAATATTTTAAAAGAATATCCTTTCAGAGTGCAGCCGGCAATACTTATAGATGAAATTTATCGCTTTACCCAGGCGCGGCAACAAGAAAAAAATACCACTAAAAAGAAATACCGCCATTTGCTGAAAAATAAAGCGGCAGAATATAAGACCAGCGGGGAATACGCGGCAGCAGCTTATATTTACGAGAAACTTATTAACCATTATCCTGACACCCGTGCTTACCGAAAAGAGATTGATCATTTTAAACATGAGCTCTATTACTGCCGTCAGCTGGAAAGGGACCCGGAAATGAGCCTGTCCCCGGAAAAAAGATCCAACTTTATACTTAATAAAAAACTGGCTGCAGTAAGAGAACTGATGGCAGACGGCAATATCAGACGCGCTTATAATATGATCAGAGATATCTACATAGCCTATCCGGAGGAACGGGAGGTGGAAGCAACCTACACTCATATTGTAACTACCTTGAAAAATAACGAGTTTCTTCTTTCAACCTATAAAAATCTTAAAAAATACGCCCCCCGTCTGATAACTTATTCCAATTTAAAATTTTATTACAATGACAATCTGATCCGCGCTGAGCGTATTACTGTTTATAAAAAAACACTTTTTTTGGAGAATGTAAGGCTGACTATGGCGGGTAAAACCAGCTCTTTCCGTTATGCCAAATACAGGCGCAACCGGCTTTATTTAAAAAATACAACCAATGAGATAAGCAAGGTGATAGGGTCTTCATACGGAGCTAACCTGGCTGATATGGTTCATCTGCTGGCACCGGCTAATAAAAAGTTTCTTTATTTTCTCAGTTTTCCTGCTTTGTTAAAACTGCAGCAGACAGCTGTAAGTTCTTTTTTCTACCGTCCTTTCTTTTATGATTTTATTATAAACTGCAAAATAAATATATTAATCTATATAGTTACCTTGTTTTTTATACTGCTGGCCTTATCCTGGCTGAACCGTAAATATCTGAAACATATTTTATCTTTTTTATTTTTACTGGTTTTTAGTATACTTATGCCCTTGCTGCTCTTTGTCTGTGCTTATATATTTGCTTTTACAGGCGAACTGTGCGGTTTTCCGTTTTATTTACGGGCGGCTTTTACCGGTTTAAATATACTCCTGCTTATATTAACAGTTTACCGCGTATCTAAAATAAAACTGACCTGAATTTACAAGGATAGTGTAGATAAACCGGTCAGCCTGTGGTACTTACTTTGCAGCGGCTGTAAATTAAAATGTGTACCCTTTTCTGTTCTGTTTAACTTTGCAGTTTGTCCGGGTAAATAACCGGGCCGTGTTTTTCCTTTAAGCTAAGCAGTTCTTTTTTTTGTTTTTCATATACTTTAAAAAGCTGCTCCGGAAGATTTTCCTCTTTACTGTAGGCTTCTGTCTGCAGGTCAATTCTTTTTATAATATTGTCTGCATATAAAGCAAACTGCAAATTGTATAGTTGCCGGGGGTATTCTTTGTTTATTTTTTCCCGGAACAGTTTTTCAAGGTCATTGTATTGCGGGATAAAGCCAATAGGGGTTTTTATGGCCTTTACTTCATTATGGGCATAAAGTTCCAGCCATCCCAGCCAGGCTTTGACATCTTTTTTTTCGCCCAGCAGTCCTTTGCCGCTGCCGCCTCTGGCTTCGTGGGTAAGAAAATAATTAAGCCCGGCCAGTACAGGTCTGCCGGCAGCACTGAATTTGGAAGAATTAAAAAAAGAAAACTGGGCTTTCATATAGTCAGCCAGGGGGCCGGGTATAAAGGGAGCATTCGCCCATGGCTGCCGCCGTACGCCCGTAGCGCCGACTTCCGTAGCTGTGGCCTGGGAAACAATGGATGCGCCTATAGCAACTCCTTCATCACCGTTGGCAGCAGCCCATACCGGGGGCATAGTATCAGCATCACGTCCGGAATAGGTGATCACTTTAACCGGTACACCCGCAGGGTTTGCAGTAGCTGCTGCGTTGTTATTGGCAATGGAGGAACAGCGCAGGGTACAGCGGGCGTTTTTATGGGAGATGGGGACAGGATTTCCCTCTTTATCCTTTTTCCCTTTATACCATTCCCCCTGAAAATTGATACCTTTCCGGGGAGACTCTTCACCGTTCCCTTCCCAGTGCGGTACTTTATTTTCATCAATAAGTACATTGGACCAGATAACTTCCGTTCCCTCTTCCCGCAGGCATTTCATCAGATACGGGTCGCCTTCACGGTTTACGTCAGCAACTATACCAAAAATACCTTGTTCCGGATTGATGCCGCGCATGGTGCCGTCAGCAGCTATCCAAAGCTGGGTAAGATCATCACCGATAAAATCAGTGCCGACCATGGCAGTGGTTGTTTTACCGCAGCCGCTGGGAGCTGCGCCGGCAAAATAGGTTTTGCGTCCGCCCGGCCCCGTAAGACCGGTAAGAAACATATGTTCAGAGAGTTCTTTTTCCGGCTGATAGTAAGTACAGTAATCCACGGCAAAGCGGTGATTGCCTTTTTTAAGGAGAAGGGTATTGCCGGCATAGGTGCAATAAGTACTGAAAGTGGTCTGCCAGCTTCTGTCCATAAAAATACGTGCTTTGGGTATATCTTCGGACCGGTTGCTTCCTTCAGAATGGACATTGGTAAAAAAGAATCCTTTACGTTTTACCTCTTCGTCAAAATTGTTATAACAGTTGCGGTAAAGAATATCAGCGGAATGAAGTACATAAGTTGAACTGGATATCTCTATAGCCGGTATAGCAGCCTGGGCTTTAACCGGACCGCGGGAGAAAAACCCGATCATCATGGTCAAATCCTGCATTATGTTTTTCATATATTGTTCCAGGTAGGCATAAGCATCCCGGCGGAGCATGGTTTTGGCCAGGGCACTGGCTTTCTCATCCTCATTTACAATATAATAAGTTTGTTTTACCAGCCGGGCCTGGTCCTGGGGCAGATCAAAATGAATAGTATGATCTTTCATAGCCAGTTTTTTTTCTTCACCCTTAGCCAGACTCATCTCCCGGATTTGCTGCATATCTGCATCAGAGCCGGTGTTAACAAAAACAGCTTGCGGGCTGCACATTTTAACCGCATTAGCTATTTTAAGCAGAGCTTCTTCATTTTTGATACGTGCTAATTTATCCCTGCTCTCCTGATCCAGTCTGCTTGTGATCAGCTCTCTGGCAGCAGCAATATCTTTGATACCGCCTATTTCGGTAAGAATATCAATTCCTTTTTTTAATTCCAGCATTATTTCTCCTGAACGTATTTTTTTTCAACAGCATTCTTTTAGCTGCTGTTATTATCTCAAGTTTTAATTTCAAATTATTATATTTAGTGATTTTAAAACCAAATGAACAATGGCTAAAATCCTAAAATATTACTATAAAAAATATATAATTGCAAGAGTTTTGTAATTTTTTTACTGTTTTTCATCCAGTTGGTGTGATATTTTTTCCAGGCGTATTTTTTCTTTTTTGCTTAAAGCAGAGATGCCGCGGGAAGATATTTTAGCAAGCAGCTGATCCATCTCTTTTCGCAAGCGGTGCTGTTCCTGTCTGGTTATACTGCTTATATTTTTATACTCACCGCTCTTTTCCAGTTCCTCTTCAGCGCTTAGTTTTTTTTTATCCTGTTTTTGTTTATAAATAAAAAAAGTAATACTCAACAAAATAATTATAATTAAAATAAAATTCATTATGCTCTAACTCCTGCTAAATTACCGGTATCGGTTTTTAAAAGCGGTAATTACCATTATTTATCCCGCTTTGCTTTGTATTTTTTTTGAAGTTCCCTGACCGTGTTATTAATATATTTAAGGTTCAAAGAACATGCCCGGCGCATCTCACTGTATAAATAACGGGAGGTCTCTGCAGGGCGCTGCCTCTCTGTAACCTGATGATCAAACTCGATTTCATAACCATCGTTTATTTTATGTATGATTTTTTGAACTGCAATATTTACCAAAGCTTTACCGGGGAAATCAAGACCAAGCCGGGTATCCAGTGCTTGCAGGGTACTGAATTCAGCGCCGGGATCCTCCCGGCGGGATAATTTTGCAGCTGCCCGGGATGCTGCTTTTTCCGCTTTTATACATAACTCTCTGTAGGAGTTGATCCGGCTGCTGATATTTTGCATTTTTTCCAGAAAAAGAGGCAGGACAGAGATAATTTTTTTTGGTTGGGTAGTATAAGAGATTGTATCAGTCAAAACAGCGCGGTATTTATTTTTATGCAAACCTGCGGCAGTAGCAGTAAATTCCGTAAAAGGAATATACTCTATTCCTTTAATAACCGCTCCTCCGTCAGAGGAGTTAGAGATATTAAAATCAGGAAATTTCTTTATCTTTTTTTCAAACCAGTTTTTAAACATAATAAATTTAGCATCCATATATACTGTTTGATTATGATTATTGCGGGTTTGTTCCAGGTTGGCATAGTCAACCAGTTTAAAAGTCTGCGTATCATAAGTTGACAGACGGGAACAAGATGAATACCATTGCTGTTCATACATAGTGCCGGGCAGATGATAACGGTCTTTGCTTAAAGAGAGGTCCATGCCCAGCATGGTTGTTCTGTCAAACCCGAGCAGGCGGCATACCTCAAAAGCAGTGGTGGCTACAGAGCCTCCCATATCAAGTTCTCCCTTGAAACCGAAAAAGGAAGCAAGAATATTATAATAGGGAAAAATAGTATCAAACATTATAAGATTATGCTTTTTGTCTGCTATAGCTTTGGTGCAGACCGCAGGCTCACTGATAAAAAAACTTTGCCTGATCAGCCGCGGTTCAATGTTTTCCAGATATTTGGCATTTATTTTCTGCGGGTCAACTATAATTACGATATCCGGTATAATATTATGGTTTAATAATGTTTTATAAACAGTGTCTACTGCTATGAGAACCAGATGCTGCTGATTTTTTTTTAAATTTTCAAGTTCCGGCGCCAGTGACGGCCCGGCACCGATAATAACGGCCTGATAACCTTTACCGGTATTAAGCAATTGCTTGAGCGGGAAGGCGTTAATTATCAGATCAGTATTTTTTATAATATTACGCAGCCATAATTTTTCAAATCTGGAAATAGTAGCTGTGTTAATTGATTTACGGTTTTGCATGTTTATGATATTGGTACGGGCTTCAGCAAAAAAAGCAGGATTCATCCGGATCTCGTTACGGTTTTGCAGAAAGCGTATCCGGCGCGCTGAGCGTTTGAGGATAAGCTCCCGTATTTGGCTTTTATAATCTTTTTCACTGCAGAAAATTATATTTTCTGCCGCCGCCTCCAAATCATAGTTTTTTTTTAAAAGAGAAACAACTTTTTTTTTAAACTGTTCTGATTTGACCAATACAATAAAAAGCTGATCTGTTCTGAGCCCATTGATTTTGCTGATTAGATGCAGATTTCCGGCGCCGAACAGTATAATAATATTACAGTCTTTGAACTCCTCTGCATCAGCTGTTATTCTTTCTGCTTCCCGGGAAGGGTTGTAACGGCTGGACAAGTAAAAGGTTTTTCCGTCCTGTTCCTGTTTGAAAATTACGGAACCGTCTTTAGCCTTGTCTTCAATTATCATAATTATTCAAGTTCCAGGCGGAGAATAATAGTATTGCCGCTTATATTGCGGGTATGGGGCGGCGGATCCTGCTGTTTTACATAACCTTTGCCTTTTATTTTTAATTTATATTGACGGTCGTGTTTGTTATTGAAATTTTGAAAACGGATCAAGGCATCGCGTAGGGATAATCCTCTTAAGTCAGGGAGCAGTTCCCCGCTGTTTTTTTTTATGTTATGCACCTTAAGTACCTCATTGGCATATTTTTCGGTTCTTTGTCCGGTTGTGATCTTAAGACTGCGCGAGATCTCGGGGATGATTGCGGCAAAAAGCGGGGCTGCAACTTTGCCGCCGAACTTGCCGTATTCTGGTTCGGATATAATAATAAGCACGGTTATGACCGGGTTCTTTTTCGGATAGATGCCTATAAAACCGGCATGATATTTATTGGAATAATACCCCCCCCGTTTCAGATCTGCTATCTGGCTGGTGCCGGTTTTACCGCCTGCCTGGTAGTCATCCCGCCGGGCACGGAAGCCGGTACTGCCTCTGATAGTTCCGTAAGAGAGAAGTTTTACCGCTTTAGCAGAGGTTTCTCTTTTAATAGTGCGGTTAACAGCAACCGGTTTAATTATATTAGTCTGGAGCCGGCCGTTTTTGTTATATTTGATTTTTTTTAAAATAAGAGAGGGTTTATAATAGATGCCGCCGTTGATAAGGGAGGAAAAGGCGGATATCAGCTGCACAGGTGTGACAGCCAGTCCCTGTCCGATAGGTATAGTGGCTTTGGTTCTGATGCCCCACTCTTTAAGCGCCGGCAAAATTCCTTTGTTTTCTCCCGGGATGGATATGCCGGTTTTTTTGCCAAAGTGAAAAGTGGTTAAAAAGTTATACATTTCTTTACGGGTTAACCCGGCTGTTGCTTTTACCATGCCGACATTGCATGAATATTTAATAATTTTTTGAAAGTTTACCAGGCCATGTTTGTGTCCGCATGTTATTTCTTTTTTTTCATTAGGCAGTGAAAGCGCTCCCTGGCAGTTATAATATTTATCTGAAATATCAATATGATATTTATCAATGAGATATGCCAGGAAAAATAATTTAAAGATAGAGCCCGGTTCCAGGTGGCGGCATACAGATATATTTTTATATAATTTAGCGGAAACTTTTTTAAAATTATTTAAATTAAAACGGGGGCTGTTAGCCATTACCAGGATACGGCCTGTATCTGCTTCCTGTATAATAACTATTCCTGATTGGGCGTTATGTTCTTTCACCGCTTTATCCAGTTGTTCTTCGATATAATCCTGCAGTTTGGTTGCTATAGTCAGGTACAGGGCCGGGATCTTTTTATCATTATAATTAGTAACTGCCAGAAAGGAGTTATAGTATTTTTCCAGACCGGTAAGTCCCTTGCCGTAATAGCCGGTAAAACCTGTTACCTGGGCCAGCAGGTCATCTTCAGGATAAAATCGCTGAAATATACGCTCGGAGAGAAAAGCCGGCTCGCGCAGAGAAGCAATTTTCTTCTTATTGGAAGCACTGGTAAAAATTTTTAACGGAAAAGTTTTATTTTTGGCTATAGCCCCGGCAACTTTTTTTTGATCCAGGTTAAGTATGTTACAGGCATTACTCAGGCCGCCCGGGGAGTATTCCTGCCGGGGATTAAAATATATATTATATTTCTTAAAAGACAGGGCCAGCGGTGTACTGTCCCGGCCCATAATTTTACCGCGCAAACTGCGTATGCGCGGTATGGATTTATAAGACAGTAAAATATCTTCCGGGAAAAGAGCAAGCTGCACCATACGGTAAAAGATAATCAGAAATACAAAGCTGAAAAAAAGTAATATTAATATCAGTTTGGGGCGCATATTTAAAAAAACTTAATTCTGGGAAAAGGGTAATAAACAGCAAAGATCAGTCCCTCTATCTCATTTTTTTTAACCGGACCAAACTGGCGCGAGTCAATACTCATCGTGCGGAAATTACCCAGGACAAAATATTCGTCCCGGCTTAGTTTTAGAGGCCCCCAGTCAGTGCAGTCTTTAAGAATACCTGTTTCCTTTAATTTTTTATTGTTTATTTTAACATTGCCGTTACATATCTGCACAGTATCACCGGCCCGGCCGATGATCTGTTTTACCAGATAATCATATTTTTTACTGGTCTGCTGCCGGCAGCGCAGCAATACAATACTCTGACGGGGGATGTTACGGCGTTGAAAAAAGTTAAAGGCTATAATGTGATCCCCCCTTTTCAGTAAAGGGGACATGGAAAAAGATTTAACCTCTGCAGTGGTGAAAAAACTGTATCTGACTGTGATAAGGATTATGATAATTATGCCCGGCAGCAGACCTTTTTTAAGAAAGGCAAACACCTCTCCCTCCCTTAAGCTAAATTATTATTATTATAATTATTATACCCTTCAGGATTTAAAAACGCAATTATTTTCCTGATACGGGTGTGAATTTAAGTTCCGTAAAATTTTATTATTTTGCATTTGATACTACAGTTTTTAATAAAGTTATAGATCAAGAGAAAATATAACGGCTGTAGCAGAACACCTGTTCCGGTTAAACCGGTCAGGATGTTGCCGGACAAGAATTTTTACAGTTTTAAAAACCCGCATCCTCTGATAAATTTATGTTTTTTAAAAGATTGTAACTATACAAGAATTGTATACTCTTTAAAAAACAAAATTGGAAATTTAGGAAAATTATTTTGCGGTAATATCTCTATCTGGTAAGTATTATCAACAGTATTTTTTCCCAGTTACTTCCATTCAGCCTGGCAAAATAGTGGCCGGCAGCTAGTTCTTCCGGTATATTACGCCAGACAAATACCGGATCAGAGCTGTTGAATCTGGTAATTGGCTGTTCTTTTGTATATATTATTTTTCCTTCTTTATTGTATAAAGTAAAGGTAATGTTCTGATCATTACTATCTTTTACAAAAGGTAGCTGTAAAACAGGATTTTTATCTAAATCAATGACACTATTATAAGCTATGGCTCTTTGTTTTTTACTGATTTGAAACGAATTTTCAATATAGGTTAACATCGCAGATGGGGATATATACTGGTTTCCCGCCTGATCAATACATTCTATATAGTAATTATAATCGTTTTGAGCAATGTTGCTGATATCCCAGGTGCAATTCCAGCTGTTGTTATTGATCTGTGCCGGCAAAGTTATATTATAACTCTCAATATTATAGATATAAAGGGTAATATTGCTGATACCGCTTCGTTCATCACTGCAGGTTCCGCTGAAAACCAGAGAATTTTTAGCACCGGTTATAATTGCTCCAGGCACAGGATTGGTAACAGCAGCTGTCGGCGGTTGCGTGTCCGGCGGAGTTTCCTTTACAAAAAGAATATTTGAGGCGTAAAAGGGATTTTCATTACCATGTATATCAGCAGCATTTAATCTGATAGTTAAACTATATACACCCACAGGCACATCCAGATTAATGTTTGTTTTTTCCCAAAATCCACTTTGGTCCCATGACAGGGGCATATATTCACTGATCCAGTTAGTTCCGTTTACAGTGGTGGTAAATTGTAAATCAGCCCATTCAACCGGGCTGTTGTCTGTAACAGTGCCGGAAAGGCTAAAGGTATTGGTAAGAGAGTCGAGGCCGCTTTCCATTTCAACACTGTTATGGATATCAAGCCAGGGAGCCTGGGTATCACTGCCGCCGGAACTGGAATTGCCCGCTGTAGACGTAGATGAAAAGAATACGCTGGATGAAGAGTTGACAGGAAAACTGCTGTTGATTGAGGAACTGCTGCCGCCGGTACTGCCTGCAGCCCAGAGTATGACATTACTCAAGATAGTAATCCCATCAGGGGAGAGTGTGCCGGTTTTAAAATAAAAACTGGCTCGCCGGCCGGTTGCTGTATAGCCCCCGGCCATTAAAGCGTTCTGCGTAAAAGCAGCTGTTACACAGTTAGATGTATTGCTGTAAGTACTGATTAAAAATTGACCGTCATTAGCCGGATGACAGATTATTCTGGAAGCTGAGTTATTGAGAAGTGATATGGTACCGCTTAACCCCTGACATATCTCATGGGTGCTGTTTTGCACTGTCCCCATTATACCGTAGTCTGTACCGCTGTCACCTGTGGAACATAAATATAACATCTCCAGCGCAGCGCTGTTAGCTACTACTATACCGTTAGGCAGACTTTCATACATGGAAGCATACATGCTTATATCAGCGTCAGCTGTTATATATACAACATCGCCGCTATTTATATTGCCGGTGGGATCCTGGTTGCCGTATTGGTAAAGCGGTGTACCAAAAAGAGAGCTGATTTCCGTTTCAATATGGATATCATTGGAGGTCATAGGATCAGCTGTTACCAGTACTACCTGAAAGGCAAATATTTTTATGTTGAGTAATATAAAAAAAGAACCGACGGTTAATATTATTTTACGCATAAACACTCCCTGGGAAAGATAATGTTTCTCTCTTTATATAATAATAACAAACATAAAAAGAAATTATGCAGAAAATTTTAAGTATGTAGCTATAGATAAGCCAGTACTCTGATTTTATAATCATTACCAGGGTAAACAATATAGGGTATATCATTAGTACTGATAACACAGGGGGTATCATGACCATACATAGGGGTAGCTGTCTGGTTAAAAGAGGTAAAGTTGAGATATTCCCAGCTGCTGCCCTGATAACTCATAATGCCGGGAAGAGTCCAGCCGCCGTCCTGATTATTATAGTCCCAGAAGGAAACATAAGGGACTCCTGCAGAATCAAAAGCGATGCACGGCCCTTCAGCTGAATCAGGCGTAAAACCGATCTGGCCTGTAATCTGCCAGCTGTCAGTAGTATATTCCAGAAAACAGAGCTGGGAAGCGGCGGCTTTTTCCATACAGAAATAGAGCTGATACTCATCTATAAAAAGATCCACACTGCCGGCTCCTGTCTCCAGACCGCTTATATGTTCACTTCCCCGGGCAAGGTTATTAGTTGCTATAAATTCCCAGTTGGTAGTAGTTTTATTCAGCTTTTTTACTGAAACGCCATTGGTTGTGTAAGCGATATAAGGTGTTCCGTCAGCGTCAAACTCCAGGTCAACACTTTGAACACTGTTGGTATTGGTTTGTGCGGGCAGGGTAGCACCAATCTGCTGCCAGAAACCGCCGCTGAACTGTACAAAACGGACACAGTCATTGCTGCCGGTATCTGCAAAAGCCAGCGACGGAGTATTGTTATGATCAAACTCAAGATCAAATATATCCCAGCGGACATCGCCGCTGGCAATGCTGTTTTCACTGCCGACTACTGTCCAGGAGCTGTTGGTATAACAGCGTACTGTTATTTTGTTTTCCGGGTGTGCTTCTTTATAAGCAATATAAGGGGTGCTGTTTTTATCAAGTTCCATATCCAGACCATAACCGTTATCCTCAACCGGGGCGCCTACATTGGTCCAGGCTCCATTTTCATATTTTTTTACAAAAAATTTTGCAGGAGAACCGTCGGAATAATAAGCGATGTAAATGTTATTCTGGGAATCAAGGGCTATTTCCGCATGTTTGAGGGTATTGTTCTGGTCGCGCAGAGTACCGCCTACCAAAACCCAGGATTTGCGCACAGATATAACCAGGCTTTCCGAAACAACGCTGCCGTTAGTGTCGCTGACATTCACCTGGATGGTAACACTGCCGCTTTTATTGGTAGCTGTAAAGGTTTCCGAACTGCCGCTGTTGCCTCCTAATATACCCTGGCCGCTGATAATACTGTAGGAATATAGAAGTGTATCATTATCAGGATCCGCGGCGTTGACATTCAGTATGGTCTGGCTCTTTTTATCAATTGTGTATGCTGTGGCGGTAAAAGAGTTAATGACTGGAGCCCTGTTAGTAGCTGTAAGGTTGGTATAATCAGGACTTTGCGGATAATAGGGATTGGTATGGGATAGTTTATTTTTTTTAAGGCATGAACGGAAAAATAGCGGCAGTAACAAAGCGGAAAAAAAAAATAAAAAATGTTTAGGCATATTTTTTCTTTTTAATTGTAGGCGTAGACAACAGCCCTTCCACTTTCGTCATTATCTGTAGTTAATATATATATTATATCGTTTTGATCAATAGCGCATTCCATATCAGCTACCCCGGCCTGGTTTACGGCATTGTTAAAGCTGCTATAGTCAATATATTCCCACATGCCGCCGTTGTAGCGCATAATACCCGGGCGTTGATTATTGTTATTGTCCCAGAATAAGGCATGCAGCCGGCCGCTTGTATCAAAAGCTAGCGATGGTTTACCAAAGGCATCAGCTGTAAAATCTTCACTGCCGCGCAGCTCCCACATGGTCGGGTCGTATTCCAGGGCAGAGAGCTGCTGATTGCCGCCGTCGTTTTTTCTTACGCAGGCAAAAAGTGTTTCTTCCCTGATAATGAAGTCAGCGCTTTGTACAGGTGCGTCACTGAGAGGTATTTTAGTGCCGTAGGAGCCGGTATTGCCTGAGAGATACAGCCAGCTGCTTCCGGTCCATTCTTTTATATAAAGGCCGTCATTGACTGAGCCGTTGGTGGTAAAGGCTATAAAAATCCGGTTCTGACTGTCAATCTCCAGCTCGGCAACATCCACATCATTGGTTCCGTTTGGCGGCAGCAGCGGTGCTGTCTGTACCCATTCTGATCCGTTGAAGCGCATAAGCCGGATATTTTTGTTGCTGCCGTAATCGGCAAAGGCCAGATAGGGCGTGTTGTTTTGGGTAAATTCCAGATCAGGTGTAGTGCGCGGGGAATCTATTGAGATACTCTGCGCAGCACCAACGAGCTGCCAGCTGTTATTGGTATAACGCCGTACTGTGATGCGGGAACTGTCCTTGTATACTATATAGGGGGTATTATTAAAGTCAAGCTCCAGATCCAGTTTCTGGGTGTCAACATTTACAGGTGTGCCGACATTAACCCAGACAGCGTTACTTAATTTTTTTACACATACGACATTTTGCAGGTTGCGCGGGTCATTAAAAGCAATATAGACTTGATTTTGCATACTGATTGCGATCTCCAAAGCCGAAGGATTTTGTTCGGAAAGTATGCTGCCTAACCTTACCCAGGAGGGGTTAACAGTAACTGTAACCGTCGCACTGTCACTGCCGCCTTTAGTGTCATTAACTGTTACTTCTATATCAACCGTACCGCCGGTATTGGAGGCGGTAAAAGATTCTATATTGCCGCTGCTGCCGCCAAGCTTGCCTTTACCGGATGTAATATTGTAAGTATAAGTAAGGTTATCCTGGTCAATATCCTGTGCGGTTACTTCCAGGGTGGCTGTCTGGTGTTTGTCCAGGGTTGAGGGTGTGGCGGTAAAAGAACCTATAACCGGGGCGTTATTATCAGGATTACTGTTGGTGTTGTCAGGATTATCAGGATCAAGCGGATTGGTATGGGAAAGCTGGTCAGTATGCAGGCAGGAAAAGCCTGTACCTGCCAGGATAAAGAAAAGAAAAAGTAAAAAACAGTTTTTCATTTTAATATTTTAATAACGCCGGTTTAAGGTAATTTTTACTTGCCGCCGGGACAGACGGGGTATCATAGTTATGATATCGTCCCTGGAATTGGACAAAAGCCCCCACAGTAAAAGTCCGGCGCCTGCACCATACCCGGCCCAGGAGATAATATAAAAGCTGTTTGCTTTTTTACGGTAGCTCTCGTAATCGTTATAATATGTTTCTATTTTGTCAGAATCAACAGCTTCTTCATAAAGTGTTTTTTTTTGGTCCAGTTTATCAGCAAAAGCAAAACCCAGTATATTAAATATACCTGCTGTAGTGCCCATAGTTAAGCCGCTCGTTATAAGAAAGGCTTTACCGTTAAAGGGTTCCTTGATCTCTATCATATCTTTCTTGCCAGTGGCAAAACGCACTGCAATTTTTTTGGTAGCTGCTGCGTACTGATCCGCGCTTTTAACTGTTTCTTTTTTCGAATCTTCTATCTGGGAACTCTCGACATTGATCATTTTAATAGAAATAACCATACTTGCGCCTACTTTCATAACCGTGCCGGTAAACATATACTGCATGTTTAGAATCTTGCCAATCTGCACAGCACAGGCCGTACCGGTACAGCCTGAATTTTGAAACTCCTGTTCAGCCAGTACTTTATTCATATTGGCCCGGTCAAGTACAACGAAGCGGCCGGTAGCTACCAGGTCAGAGGTGAAAAGTTCGTTTACAGAGGATGCTTCATTCTCTGATATACCTTTAGCTTCAAACTGGAGTACGCCGACATGTTTTTTTTCACTTCCGGCAAATAATACAGCAAGCTGTAGGAGTAAAATAACATTTGTAAGACATATTTTTTTCATAGAGTTTCCTGTCAGTATTTTTAAGAATTGAATATATAATTATACAATTTTTGTAGTAAAAAAGCAATGGAAATTAATTAAGTGAAAAAATATATCCGGATACAGGTCTGTATCCGGATATATTCCCCTCCCAAATACACAATTTTGTTAAAATTTTTTATGAAATTTGTAATACTACATTGTACTATGTTAATAATAAAATGTAAACGTTTTAAGTGTTTTTTTTATTTTTTTCTACAGCAGGATTTTTTATATTTGAAATATTCCCCAAAACATTGTAACCTATTAGCCTTTTCAGGGATACCTTATATTTTTATTTAAAGGAGATATTTTGCCTAAAAAAACCGCCCTGTATGATGAACATGTAAAGAATAAAGCCCGTATAGTTGATTTTGCCGGCTGGGCCATGCCGATTCAGTATAGATCTGTTATCAAAGAACATGAGGCTGTACGTCAGGATTGCGGTATGTTTGACTGCGGCCACATGGGCTCTTTTTTAATTGAGGGACCGGATGCAGTAGCTTATGTTGATTATCTTATAACGAACAATCTATCCCAAACCGGCCCGGGCAGGTGTGTATATACGCCTCTTTTATATGAAAACGGTACTTTTGTAGATGATATTATCTGTTACTATCTGGACCGGGAAAAGGTATTTATCATTGTTAATTCCGCCAACATAGATAAAGACAGAGAATGGTTTACCGCAAAACTAAAAGAAAAAGCTTTCAATGCCCGCTTCAGGGATGTCTCTGCCAGGTATTTAAACCTGGCAGTACAGGGAGCAGCTGCCTGGTCCTACATACAAAAAATTTTCCCCGCCCTACAGGAGATGCCCTCTTTTACACTGCAGGAGGTTACTTTTAACAATGAAAAGATGAATATAGCAGCTACGGGATATACCGGCGAGAAGGGAGTGGAGATTTTTGTACCGGTAAGCCAGGCTCCTGCTCTTTTTAATGCTTTTCTGGAGGCAGGTGTTACTCCCTGCGGTCTGGGTGCCAGAGACAGTTTGCGTCTGGAAAAGGGTCTCTCCCTTTACGGTCATGAGATCAGCGATAAAGTAAATCCTGTGGAGGCAATGCTGAAATGGACAGTAGATATGTCCAAGGATGTTTTCATCGGCAAGGAGGCAGTAGCAGCAGCCATAGCTAAAGGCAAAACCAAAAAACTGACCGGCTTTGTTATGGAAGATAAAGGTATAGCCCGTCATAATTATACTGTATATGATCTTGCAAAACAGCCTGTGGGAACAGTTACCAGCGGTACATTCGCACCTTCCCTGAAAAAAAATATAGGACTGGCTTATATCCCGGCTGATTACAGCGATAAAAAGATTTTAATTAATGTACGCGGTAAATATTTAAGCGCAGCATTGCATAAGCGAAAATTTATTTAAGGAGAAAATATGAAATACACTGAATCACATGAGTGGGTTGATGTTGATGAGGATAATATAGCTACAGTAGGCATTACAGATCATGCCCAGCAGCAGCTTTCGGATATTGTCTATGTAGAACTGCCGGAAACCGGTGATTCCGTAAGCGCCAAAGAAAGTTTTATGACTATTGAATCAGTCAAAGCGGCCAGTGATATTTATGCACCGGTCAGCGGTGAGATCACAGAGGTTAACTCCGCTCTTGAAGACGCACCGGAAACTATTAATCAAAGTCCGGAAAAAGACGGCTGGCTGGTAAAAATAAAGTTAAACAATCCTCAGGAGCTTGACGGACTTTTAAATGAGGAAGGATATAACAAACTTAACAGCTGACACTTTCATCCCGGCAGGCTTTTTTTATACGGCTGTATAGCTCATCGAGATTAAACTGCCATATTTTTTCCAGTGCCAGCCGGTTGGGGATAACAGCCGGCAGGTTATCAATTTTTTCCGAGAAAACCGGATTGCGGTTGGCTTCAACCTCTTTTACTTTACTGACGGGCGTAAAATGGGGGGTGGTTTGCAAAACGACCGGGTCCTCTCCTGCAAGCTGCAGCATCTTTTTAATAGCTGCTATAAAACGGTCGAGTTCCTCTTTAGTGTAGGACTCTGTCGGCTCTATCATTAAGCCGAATACCTCCGGAAAAGATACTGTAGGCGGGTGAAAACCAAAATCAAGAAACAGTTTGGCAAAACTGCCGATAACAGCATTAGCGGGTATGCCGGCAGCAGTAATTTTTTTAAACAGTTCATCTTTAAGAGTTATTATAAATTCATGCATGCGCGGTGATCTGCCGGTAGCGGCCGGCAGCAGTTTATAGTCATTAATAAGCCGGCTGCAGACATAACGGGCTGAAAGTACGGCAAAAGAGGCCATACGGCGTATTCCTTCAGTGCCCAGCCGGCGCAGGTAGGTATAACAGCGGATTTTATGCTGGAAATTACCCAGGTGGCGGTGAACCGAGCCGATACTTTTCTCTGTTTTAGTTAAAAAATAGGTGCCGTTTTTTTTCTGTACTTCCTGTCCGCTTATATAGGGAGCGAGTTTGGCGCTTACTGCCACAATTGCATCACCGGGTCCGCCTCCGCCGTGAGAGATAGACCATGTTTTGTGCAGGTTGTTGTGGACAGCATCCACACCCAGTTTATTAAGATCAATCCAGCCGGCAATAGCATTCATATTAGCTCCGTCCATATAAACCAGCCCGCCGGCCGCGTGTATTTTATCTGCGATCTGCCGGAAAGCGGTCTCATATATACCGGAGGTATTGGGATTGGTAATCATGACAGCGCTGATACGTTCGGAAAAACGGTTTATTTTTTCATCCAGGTCAGCTAAAGATATACAGCCTTTTTCATCAGCCTTAATGAATACAACCCCGGTTTGCGACGCGCCTTTACCTTTTGTATTAAAGCCGGCCATAACCGCACTGGCGGGATTCGTACCATGAGCTGAGTCAGGGATAAGTATAATATCGCGTTTACTCTGACTGTTCTCCCGGTGATAAGCCTGGATAAGTTTAAGTCCCAGCAGTTCACCGGCAGCACCGGCTACGGGCTGGGTACAGACCCGGGGCAGTCCGGTTATTTTTTTAAAGTATTCCTGTATATGATACAAAACTGCAAGTGAACCCTGGACAGTTGCTGCCGGTGCCTGAGGGTGTATATTTTGAAAACCGGGCAGAGCAGCGGTATAGTCATTTATATAAGGGTTGTATTTCATAGTACAGGAACCGAGCGGGTAGCAGCTGGAATCCGGGCTGATATTCTGATTACCCAGTTTTTTATAAAAAGTTTTCAGTTCATCAAGGCTGAACCTGGGCAGTCCGGGTTTGGCAGAGCGCAGATAATTTTCAGGAACAGGCACAGGGTCGCTGTGACGGTCATCCTGAGCAAAACGTTCTTTAAAAAAGGAAAACAGGGCTGTCATATCTTTCTCCTCCTGCATGTCGGAGAAGGAAAGCATTATATAATTGCGGTTGTCCGGGAAACGGTCTGATACGTCTACGCCTAAAAGCAGACCTTTTGCAATACCGGCCTTAATAAGTTCAGCCGGGTTGTCTGTAAGACGGAGTGTAAATTCATTAAAAAACGGTGTCTGCGGGAATGCCGGTTCTATACCTTTAAGTCCGGTTAGAAAGGAGTAAGCGCGGCAGGCGTTTTGCCGGCCGGCAGCACATGCTTTAGCCAGACCTTCATCTCCCTGCTGTAAAAGCGCGGCACCGGCCAGAGTAGCGATAAAGGCTTCATTGGAGCATATATTGGAAGTTGCTTTTTCCCGTTTAATATGCTGTTCCCTGGTGGAAAGGATCATAACTTTACAGGGATTGTTATGGTTGTCAACTGCAGCCCCTACATAGCGTCCGGCGCTGGCTCTGATATCTTTTCTGCGCTCCTGATTATAGCGTATACCGAATATGCCCAGGCCCGGTCCGCCCCAGTTAGGTGCAGTGGCAAGATGCTGACCTTCACCAACTATCATATCAGCTCCCCGGCTGCCGTATTTTAACGGCGGTTTCAGTCCCTGGTCTGCCAGCAGAACCGGATCAATAACCGCAACAGCTTTTGCCCCGGCTCGATGGGCAGCGTCTACTGCTGCATCAGGGTCCTCAAGGAGTCCAAAGTGATTTACCTGGGGAAAGGCAACTGCAGCCAGATCATCACCGGCTGCTGCCAGAGCTTTGTCCAGGTTGGCAGAAGTTACTGTGCCGGTCTGCAAATCTGCATCAGCTTTGACTATTTTGAGGCCGGTTTCAGCAGACAGGGTCTTCAGGACTTCCATATCACCCGGAAAGATTGTATTGTAAACAATAACTGTATTTCGGGAACGCTTGAGCCGCAGGCTGCAGTTTAGCGCTTCCCATAAAGCAGTAGAGCGGTCGTACATGGAAGCATTAATTGCCTCCATACCGGTTAAAGCGGCCAGACCGCACTGGTAAAGCCATTGGCTCATTAAAGTACCCTGACTGCGTTCCGGCTGATAAGGTGTGTAGGAGGTGGAAAGTCCCCGTATGCCGGCTACGTACCGGGTGATATCCGGAACTTTATACCACTGCAGACCATCGCCGATAAAAGGGACAAGCTGCCGGTTCAGGCCTGCCAGCTCTTTTAACTCCTTAATAAGATTATTATAAGCCGCAGGTTCCGGAAGATCCAGGTTTTCTTTCATAAGGACAGTATCAGGTACATGGCTGAAAAGTTCTTTTTCATTTTTAAGCTGTAGAGCTTTTAACATTGCCTGTATGTCTTTTGTATCAGCACTGATATAATATTTTTTTGTTTCGCGCGGAAGCGCGTTAAGGTCATAGGGTAATTTGTCCATGATCTTTCCTTTAAGTAAAATTGATTTGTAAGTTATAAAATGGAAACTATTCTGCCTGCAGCAGTTCTATTTTAAAGACAAGCCAGGAATCAGGCGGTATTTTATTGCCTGCGCCCCGGGCACCGTAGCCAAGTTCGGGCGGAATGATAAAATAAGCTGTAGCTCCGGTTCGCAGCATGGCTACCCCTTCCTGCCAGCCGGGAATAACCCGATTCAGGGGAAAGGTTGCCGGTTGTTTGCGTTTATAAGAACTGTCAAATATATTTCCGTTTAAGAGCCGGCCCTCGTAGTGTACAGTTACCCTGGCTGACGGAGAGGAGGGCTTTTTACCTGTACCCGGAGCAGTTATAATATAGCGTAATCCGGAAGCGGTTTTTTTTATTTTTTTACCGGTGCGTTTTTCCAGCCGGGATACCGTTTTTTTTATTTTGGCCTTTTCCTGCTCTGCGGCCCGGACCTGTTTTTCTCTCTGTACAGCTCTGGCCCGGTTAAATTTTTTTTCCAGTTTTTTCCGGTCAAAAACGCCTGTGATAGTTACCTCTTTTATAATGACCGCTTTCTGCGGCGTTACGGGCCGGCGGGAAGAATAATTGGTATGGCGTATACATTTAACATTTTTTATTTTCTCTACTACTTCTTTCCCTTTTACTACTTTACCGAAAACAGCATAAGCAGCGCCGCCGCGGGGAATATCCAGGTTTTTATTATCTTTAACATTAATAAAAAACTGGGAGGTTGCGGAGTCAGGCTTTCTGGTGCGGGCCATAGCTATGGTATATTTTTTATTTTTAAGGCCGTTTTGCCATTCATTTATAATAGGGTCCCGCAGTCCGTCCGTCTTTTTTTTTATATCTTTAGTAAAACCGCCGCCCTGGATCATGAAACCGGGCATTACACGGTGAAAGACAGTATTTTTATAAAAATCATTTTCAGCATATTTAATAAAGTTAAAACTGCTTACAGGCGCTTTTCCCTGATCAAGTTTTAATACTATGGTGCCCATACTGGTGTGCATAAGAGCGTAAACTCCGGGTTTGTTTTTAAACTCTGAAGCGCAGCTGTTTATATATAAAACTAATAGTAATAAAAAAAATATTTTTTTCATTGTTTCTCTCCTGTTGATTTGGCTGCAGTGATATCTGTAACCCTTGATTTAAAACTGTTTTCCTTTAGTTTTATTTTACCGTAATTTTTTTCATATTTTTGAATATTATCCTGCAGGGCAAAATTAAATTTTTTAAGCTGTTCCGGAGTCATTATGATACGGGAGCGGACCTTGCCGCGCGGTGCGTTAGGCTGCAGATAAACAAAATCCATAACAAACTCGCTTTCTGTATGGTTCATTACAGCGAGATTGGCAAAAATGCCCTGAGCAGTTTCATCACTCATCTGTATTTCAATGTTTTTAATGTTCCTCATTTGTGTATTCCTCAATCCTCTTATTTCGTTTACTGGTCCGGTCCATATGCAGCTCTCGGCTGTATCTGTTTAATTGTTCTATCATCTCCCGGCGTCTCTCTTTTTGTAAAAACCGTTTTTCCGTCTCCGGACAGGGAGCCTGATTAAATTTGGTATAGTAATAACGGAAATAGTTGGTTTTATTTTTAACTTTAATTTTTTTCAGTTCAGCAGCTGTTTTCCCCTGTGCGCGGTAAAAAGCGAGATTTTCCCTGGTAATTTTTTCCTGGTTATTCACAAAATAATAGTGGGCAATGTATAGATAGCAGGTTTTCCGGTAGTAGCCGATAGCAGCTGCATTGGAGAAATAGTTCAGGCTTTTTACAGGGTGTTTGTTTTTATTATTGATAAGAGCAAGCAGAAAAAAAGCTTTGCCTGCATAATCGCGGTAAAAAGGCGCCTGATAATTGGTAGCAACCTGGAGTATCTTATGCAGATAGACTGCCTCTTTCTCAGATATATGTTTAAGTTTGCCGCTGGAAGGCGAACCGGAGGCTGCCAGTATCTTTTTACGGTATACAGCAGCCAGATTCATATAAAGATCCATTTTTTTCTCCTTAAAGAGAAAATTGGAACTGTGCTTTTCCGCCTGTAAAAAATATTTAAGCGCCATGTTGTAATATTTTTTACGCATATGGATAAAGCCGATCTGATAGTAGGCTTCAGGCGCCAGGGGGTAGAGTTTAACCGCTTTTTCATAACATACCAGAGCTTCTGAAAGTTCATTTTTGTCAAGATAGTTATTACCCCGGCTTATTAAAAGACGGTATTCACTTATATTGCCGTGCAGAAAGATTAAATTTAATGTTAAAGAAAGAATGGCAATTTTTATCATTTTCATTTTTTATATTTTTCTTCTTTTTGCTCCCGGTCATATTCTATTGCTTCTCTGTCAAAGGAAAAGGGAGCGACATCCTGCAGATCAGCTATAGCAGCTATTTTGGTAATCTCTTTATTTATCTGTTTTTCCAGTTCATTTTTATTTTCAACCCCTAAAATCTCCCTGTATTCATTAACGTCATTATGTGCGATTTGCCTTAATTTATGTATGGCTTTTTTTATCTCATTGACAAAACCGCGTTCATCATCAAATTTTTTCAAAATTTCCGCTTTGGTTACATTGTACATATATTTGTCAACATCAAGGTTTATAGCTTTATTAATATAATAAAGAATATCAGCTTTTTTAGTCCGCCCTTTTTTTTGCAGTTCACACCAGGCCAGATTATTTAAAATTAGAGCATTGGTCCGGAATAAAAGCGCTTCTTTAAAATTCAAAGCCGCATTTTTATAATTTTCCATTTTCATTTGCAGTAAGCCGGCAGTGTAAAGAGTTTTATAGGTGGTCATTTTTTTCAGAACATTACGGATAATAAGGTTAGCCTGGGGGATGCGGTCCAGTTTGATATAGATCAAAGCAATATTAAAAGAGCATTCGGTAAAATCAGGGTCAATTGCCAGGGCTTTATTGTAATAAAAAACAGCATTTTGCAGCTGGGCAGTATTAGTGCTTATTTTTAAAAAGGAAGGGTCGGGGATATTTTGGTTTTGTCCTATACCGAAAGCAAGAGCATTGCCGTAATCAAAAAATTTATGCTTGAGTTTTTTACTAAAGGTTTTCTGGGCTGATACTGACTGCAGATAATCTTTGATCATTTTATAAACCGTTACTTTATTGGTATTTGTACTGAAGTTGGTGTGAATTTTTTTCAGAGTTATTATATCGCTGAAAATTTGCGGAATTTTTTTGTTTTTAATTTTTTCGTATATTGAGAAAGCGGTATCCAGTTTTTCAATCTCCAGGCAGTACATCCCGAGATTGTAGTTGAAGTAACTGCCCCGGTTAAGGCCTTTATTGTAATAGGAAAGATAGAGACTCATTATATTTTTGTACTCGGAAGCCGGTACCCGTTTTTGGCCCAGCCAGTGCATGCGGTAGTAATAATTAAACATACGGCAGGCCTTAAGCACATATTTTAAAGGGGTGGAACTGTAAAAATTGGAATAATTTTCTTCTTTAAAAGAGGCCAGTTCCCTGAGGTCAAGGCGGATAATACGGCGCCATAATTCAAGGGGTGTTATTTTTTGATTGGTACGGTAATCTTTATAAAAAAGGTGATCGGCAAAATCATGCATGAAAACAATACGGTTGCTGAAAGAGGGTATCTCATTCCGTTTGGCAAATATAGCTGAACCCAAAGCAGTTGTTTTTTTTATTTCATTAGTGAGCCATTCCTTTTCTTTTTGCCACATTTTTTTTATATAGTTACGGTTGGAATAGTAATCCCGGAAATCATTATAAAGTTTTTCATTTTGTTCTAATAATTCCAGAATTTTTTTTTCCGGACCGGCTTCTGTAAAATTTAAAAATAAAAAAACAGCAGTTATCAGTTTTAAAATTATTGACCGCATTTATTCTCTCGCTCTTATAAAAAAGATCACTGCTCCGCACATGAAAATCACTATATTGGGAAGCCACATGCTGAGATGGGGACTGATGATCTTTTTAGTGCCCAGGGTCTCGCCCAGGGTCATGAAAATGTAATAAGCAAAAATAATAATTATGGCAGAGCCGAAGCTGATGCCCCGGCCGCTTCTTATAAAAGAGATGCCCAGGGGCATGGCAATGAGAGCAAATATAATACAGGCCAGGGGGAGGGAAAACTTTTTATGAAACTCTACCCACGTATGAGGGGCGATCTTTTGTCCGCGGGCCAGTTTAAAGCGTATCTCCTTCCAGATATCACTGTAGGGCATTTCCCGGTAACCTTTACGTACATCACCGATCTTTTTAATGTCATTGATTATATACATATCAAAAACATCATATTCCAGATTTTGCATTTTTTTAAAGTTTTCCCAGCCCAGTTCCAGGGTGCGTCCGTTTTTAAGCCGGAGATTGATCAGGGGCGAATTAAGGTCATTATTATAAAGTTCACCTGTTTCAGCATAGGTTATTTTTATTTTGTTATTATCCTGGTTGTTCTCATAGATGAAAACCGAATCCAGTATGCCGTCACTGCTGATGTCATAACTGGCCAGTTTCTGATTAGGGGTATTGGGCAGTTTGGTAAATATTTTTTTATCCAGCAGAATACCCGGATTGGAGTGTACTATATGCCTGTGCAGGACTTTCCAGCGGTAGTTGGTTACAGGCAGTCCGTAATTGATAAGTAAAAACATTAAATAAGTAGTAATAATACTTAGTACAGCCACCGGTATAAAAATGGAAACCACTGATATGCCGTTAGAGCGCATAGCAATGATCTCAAAGTTGGCAGAGAGGTTGCCGAAAGCCATGAGAATACCAAAAAGTAAGCCCATAGGCACGGTTATAGCTGCTGTAAAGGGAACTGTATATAAAAAAAGCTGTAAGGTAATATGCAGCGGGGTGGACTTTTCTACAGTTAGTTGTACCAGGTTGGGTACTTTAGGCAGGATCAGTACAATAGTAAAAAAGACAGCGCCGATTAAAAAGGGCCAGATACACTGCCGGAAAACGTACCAGTATATGCGGGGAATGCCGAATTTGTATTTCATTTTAACTGATTATATCATAGATATCATATCACATACAATCTGCTGTATTCCGGTTTGGTTTTTTTTAAGGCAAAATGCTGTTTTTTTTCCAAAGGGAACCAGAGAAGCGCTACCCTGCTTGCGTATTTCTGTTAAAACCAAAAGCTCCGGCCGGCTTTAGCTTTAAACATATTGTGTAACCCGGCACTTGCGGTGGAAGTTGACCAGCGGCAGTATGCACAAGCAAGTCTACAGTGGCTATGCTCTGTTTTGCCAGCGTATACAATGAAAAGTTAGAAATTTCAGGTTTGAGGGGGTTGAATTTAATTGACTTTATATATAAATTTTAAGGTAAACAATTACGAAAATCTAATATGAACTCTAAATTTTATATTTTTTTTCTTTTAGCATCTTTTGTTTTTGGTGACGAAATTATCTCTTTTAAAGACTACAGTGATATAAATATAACCTCCAGCGTGGAGGGAACAAATAAAAAAAGCTATTATTTTAAAATATCACCGCAGCAACCGGTAAAGCGAAAACATGATTTTTACAGGTTTTACAGGGATGAACTGGACCAGGTACGCAAGATAGTAAAATATGAAGTTTTTCCGGATAAAACCCTGCAGCTTGATTTTTCCAGAAAAGGGCAGCTTTTAGTGCAGAGCCGTTTTAAGGCTGATAAAATAAAGGAAAAAATTATATTTACCAGGCAGGGTGTTTTAAGCCGGATAAAGCATTTCACAAAGAAAGCAACTTATGAGGAGCATTATTTATATGATAGTGATAAACTGCTGACCAAGAACAAGTATATCAATGATGAACTTACGGCCAGAGAAAGCTATATATACAGTCAGGATAAACTGCGGCGTATAAATATCTATAATTCACGGAGCAAACTTGATTCCTATATTTTAATAAATTTACGCAACTATGATCTGCCTTTGGGTAAGGAGAGAGTTGATATAGCCATAAGGGAGAGAAAATATTTTAAAGCTGATCATACTCTTTTTAAAGAAAAGGTGGAATATTATTTTTCCAACCGGCTTACTGCAGTTAAAAACAAATATCAGGGGACGCGCGCCTATTTTATTTACCGCAGTCAGAGCAGACCGGTAATGAAAATGCTGGTTGATGCCCGGCTTGGTATACGGAAAAAGGATACACGCTATTTTTATTTTAAAAAAAAGAAAAAGCGCACCGGTATAGATATTATGGAAGATAAAATAATGACCGCAATGACTATGGAAAATTTTTATGATGCCTACGGCACTAACTTTGCCAACAGACTGCGCGTCTACAACAATGATTATATTTTGATTGAACAGCTTTCAAGTACAGACCGCGGCCGGGGCATAATGCTGCAGAAAAAACTCAGGGATGATATTCACTATAAACTGCACTATAATGCTGACGGAATGATAACCGGTAAAATAATGCTTGATAAAAATTATAAACTGCTGGGTAAATATATATATAGCTATAACCGGCAAAAAAAGTTACAAAAAGTTATATTTTTAAATGCAGAGGGGAAAATACAAAGAAAAATAAAATACTTTTATGATCCGGATAAGGAAAATGGCTATACTAATTACCTGCAGCAGGAGATAAACAGTTACGGTACGGAAGCAGCTTATTTTACGGGACGGTCTTTGTTTAAAATATTAAAACAGGAAGCAGCTGATCCCAATAACGCTATTCTGCCGGAAAAATACAGTAACTACAAAAACAAACAGCTGCAGGTTATTAAAAATATCTACAATACAGGGTTGGTAAAAATAATTTTTTATAATACACCCCATAACATCACCCATTATATCCGTATTAAAACGGTTAAAAGTAATAATAAAATATTCTGTTATTTTAAGTATTACTCCCGGAAGATAGATTTCGCTTTTCGGGAAAAACCGGACTGGGAGTATTACCGGAAAAATCCCAATGTCTGTCTTAAAAATAAAAAACAGAGTTTAACTGATGCTGCGGGCCGGCAGCAGGATTTTGAAAGTTGTTCATTTGATAAAGCAGGTGCTGGCATGGGCAGAACGCGGGAGCATCTGCAAACCAGTATTGTTTTTGAATTTACCCCTCAATGGGATTTTCTGGCGGCAACCAAAGAAGCTTACAACAGTCACAGTTCCACTTTGTTAGCCCGGACCAGAGTTGATGTTAACGGTGTGCACAGGCACTTTATAAAAGATGATATGGAACAGATGGTGGATGATTATATATCTAATACAGCAGATTTTTCGGTTAATGAACCGCAGCCGCCGGCAAATGTCTCCTTTCCCTGGGATTGATATATGCAGAAAATTATTGCGTTTTTTATGCTAGCAGCCTTTTTTTACGGTCTGGATACTGATAATTTGTTAAAATATTATTACAAAAAGATCAGTATTGCAGGACCCGGCCGCCGGCTTTTTTTTTATAAAGAGATGAAAGAGGAACAGTGCTCCGGTAAAACAGTCAGTTTACTGGCTCTGGAAAACAGAAAAATAATAAAACAGAAAAAATATTTTCCGGAAGAAAACTTATCCCATGTTGTGGTTTTTAAAAACAATGAAGAACTGCCGGTTAAAATAATTGAAAAGGGTTATCAAAACCGCGTTATAACTCTCTCCTATAATGAAGAAAAGCAGCCTTTGTATTACCGGTTTGACCACTGTGAGAATCCGGGCCGGCTCTGTTTTTCTTATTACAGAGGCAGAGTGAACTTTACAGTGTTCAAGAATAAGGCAGACAGGGTTAAGTGGGCTGCTAACTACTATTACAAAAGTAATGAGATAAAAATAATCAGTTTTTATCCCGGCGGCCGGCTAAAGCAGCTGGAGATCTATAAAAAGACATTAAGCGGCCGGCTTTTTTATAAAAAAAGGGTTTTCCGGCAGGCGAATGCTGATTTTATTTCTGATCAGACTGCAAAGCAGCCAAACGCTTTTAAGTATAATGACCGCTGGCAGGATTTGCAAAAGCTGGACTATGCTTCCTTTCCGGACTGGCATGTGAAAAAAATATACAAGAATAAAATTGCCGCACCGGAATATAAAGTAATACTTGACCGTAAAAACCGGCTGCCTGAAGAAAGATATTACCGGCATGGTATTTTACAAACCAGGGTTAAACTGCAAACCAGGTGTAATGGTTGTCCTTTTCTGCAGCCTGATTATAAAATATATGATGACGGCTTTAATAAATGGATTGATTATACTGTAACCTGTTACGACCTTTTTAATCCGCAGCTGCAGACGGTACAGGTTGTCAGCAATGGTTTGCTGATTGTAAAATATCTCCGCTGCCGGGACCGGGAATATAAAAAGGAAAAATTTTTCTATTATAAGGACCGCAGCCTGATGCAGCGAAAAGTTTATCTTGATAACCATTTTTATAAATCTTATCTGGAGGCAGATCTTAGCGGAGAAAAAGAGATTGAAAATGCTGCCCCTGCTTTTGATGAAATATAATCCCTTTTCCGTAAAAGAGATCAAAGACCTGTTTAAAAGTAAAGGCCGGCAGCCGGTACGTGCTTTAGGTCAGAATTTTTTAATTGATACTGCAACCGCAGAGAGTACAGCAGCCAGTTTAAAAGAGGCGGCCGGGGGATGCAGGCAGGCAGTTGAGGTAGGGGCAGGTCTGGGAGCCTTAAGCGTCTATTTACAGCAATATTTTTCTGAATTAATTCTGATCGATATCGATGCTTTTACTATTTCCCTGCTGCTGCAGCTGCCGGCAATAAGAGATAGCAAGACCGGCATACGCATAAAACATAATGATTTTTTAAAACTGCCGCCCGGAATAATTAAAGAAACTCCCTTTGTGCTGGCCGGTAATTTACCTTATCAAATAACTTCGCCGGTATTTTTTAAAGTACTGGAAGAATATCTGCCCTCTGTGCAGGCCATGATTTTTATGATACAGAAGGAGGTCGCCTGCCGTATAACAGCTGCTAAAGATTCACGGCAGTACGGTATTTTATCGGTTTTACTGCAGACTTTTTTCCGGATAAGTACTGTCAGGAAAGTTTCACGGCAATGTTTTTATCCTGTGCCCCGGGTTGACAGCCGTGTTTTGTTATTCCAAAAGAAAAAAGAGCAGCCCCTGATATATGATTTTACCCTGTATAAAAATATTGTGAAAGCAGCTTTTAACCAAAGACGGAAAATAATACTTAAAGCTTTTCGCCGGAGTTCCATCCTGCATTTCACCGCCGCCCGGTTAGATCGTATAGCGGCAGAGCTGCCTTATCTGCGCAAAGCAAGGGCTGAAAATCTGGGATATGAAGATTATATAAAAATTTTAAACTGCTGCCGGGAGCGGGAATGAGTAGCATAAAATGCGCTTTGATAGGCCTGGGACGTATTGCCGGTGCACTGGAGGATGATCCTCTGCGCGAAAAACCTGCTACGCATGCTGGTGCTATTGTTGATAACAGTAAATGTATGCTCGCCGGCGGATGTGATCCTGACCGTAAAAAAAGAAAAGCGTTTGCCAGACGCTGGCGCGTAAAGAATGTTTTTCCTAACAGCAGCCAAATGCTGGCCCGCTTAAAACCGGACATAGTACATATCTGCACTCCGCCCGGTCAGCATCTGGCAGAGATTGCCGCCGCGGTTAAACATAAAACCCCCTTAATTGTATGTGAAAAACCCCTGGCCTCCTCTTACAGGGAAGCCGGAAATATAAAAAAAATATTAAGTAAAAGACGCACCCGCTTTTTACTGAATCATGAGCGCCGTTTTGCTGATGATTATCTTTATGTAAAAAAGGTGATCACGAGGCAGTTATACGGGAAACTGGTTTCAGTACAGGCCCGTCTTTTTATGGGCCGCAGCCGCACACCGGCGCAGATCATGCTGGATGACGGTACGCATATGCTGGATATTATCCGCTTTTTAAGCGGCGGCAGATTTAAAGCCAGCAGTGTAGGGGGTAACCCCGGCCGTAAGGGAGGGAATATCTATCTGTTTTGCAGATGTGGTTCTGTTTGTGTGCAGATGGAATGCGGCAACCGGGATCATATTGTTTTTCAACTGGACCTCTCTTTTGACAGGGGGCGTATAGTTATAGGAAACGGGGTTTTCCGTGAATACAAAAGCCTTTCCAGCCCTTTTTACAGGGGAGCCCGTTCCTTGCGGAAAACAGGCAGAAGTTTTTCACGTACGCACTATTTCAGCGGTATGCTCAAACAGGCAGTAACCTATCTGCAGCAGGGAGGGCGTTCTCCTTCAGCATTAAATGACGGCCTGGAAGTTATCAGGTTTCTGCATCAGCTGCGTCTGATTTCATAAGTATACAAGATATTATATTATCTCAATTTTAATTTGTTCAGACCTCCCATTTAAACCGGCAGAGATCAATAGCGTCAAATATGTGTTCTTCTTGTAATTGTTTTCCTTCCAGCAGAGACAGGGCCAGGGCTGTTTTTACAATAATGTTCAAGCGGCGTAAGGATATAAAACCTTTCCGGTAAGCGTGTTTCATTATTTTTTTTATAAAATCACAGCGGTCAATAAGCTTTGTTATATGGCTGCGGCTGAAATAATCAGGAT
>Ga0102934_1000124_pt1 | contig 42955 bp, 36 predicted proteins | sample SalPonR2_A_D1_MG_FD_78175 | JGI IMG/M metagenome (GOLD analysis project Ga0102934, IMG submission 78175) | Salt pond soil microbial communities from South San Francisco under conditions of wetland restoration - Salt Pond MetaG R2_A_D1_MG | ecosystem: Environmental > Aquatic > Marine > Intertidal... | reverse complement strand
TGGCAAGGTGTGTATGCTGCGACGCAAAGAACACAATGCATTAAGAGGAATGCACCGCTTGTCATATCTTTTTGAGAGACAGCTCACTAGCATGTGTTAAATGGGCGCTGTAAGTCTTGGTCACAAAAAGTCGCACGGAACAATCTTGGCGTACTGCTGGAGAACTGAAGAGAATGCGATTCACTTGGAGGGCTCATGAAATGTTTGCTGTTTTTGTATCCATCTCTTTCATTCACAATGAGATTGTCGATTCTATAATATCTGTAAGTCTTGGTCACAAAAAGTCGCACGGAACAAAGAGCTACTTTCTAATCCAATGGGTACTATCGAATTCTGAATAAGATATTCTACACAATTTCTCATACCGAAACCAATGCATTCACGCAATATATGTGGTTTCTCAATTTTTTTTCGGGAGATAGAAAGGAAGAAAGCGTTCATTATTACTACAATGCAGCAGCAAGACGAGGAGGCACTTGGGCTCTCCAACGAAGCCCTGGGCGCATTGACTGACTTTGCTGTTCAGGTACAAACCACCCGACCTCTCATAACATGCAAGCAGCATGGAGTTAAGTCGTGTCTTGTTTCATTTGTTCGTATCCACGCAGAGAGGCCTCGTGAACCAGGCTGCGATCAACGGTCACGTGGATGTGCGCAAGGCAGTACAAGATAGTTGTGCGGTGATGGACCGCGACGAATGCTTCGAGTATGTATACGGAGCTGCGCGAGAAGGCACTGACAAAGTGCATGATTGTGTTCGGGTGCGATTGCATGGTTGGAAAAAAGAACTGGGGCAGCAATTAGAGTGTACAGGACTGACCATGTGGCGGGCAGGCGAGGACCTTGGCAGATATTTGTGGGAAAATCGTGCCATGCTATTCAAACAAGGTCAAGGCCGTCAGCGCATTTTGGAGCTTGGGTGTGGTTTGGGGCTTTGTGGCCTTGTAGCAGCACAGTTGAACCCCAAAGGCGTGGTAGTGTTGACTGATGGGGATGCCCTGACCATGCAGAAAGTTTGCAGAAACATTGATGAAAACTCACTTAAAAATCGTTGTTGCGTCGCGGCACGAACATTGCAATGGGGTGAAAATAAGAAAATCATCAGTGAATTTAAAGAGGGATTCGATTTAGTATTGGCAGCAGACGTCATATACGAAGAGAAGGCTATTGGGCCTTTGCTCTCAACGGTTACGGCGACTCTTAGGAAAGGGCAAGATGCTCTGTTTCTTCTATCTTATGCTCGAAGGAATGTAAGCATCGATCGAGTTCTGGCAGCCGCGTCGTCAATGGGGTTGACGTGCGAAGTGGACGACAAATTTTCTTGCAGTGCCGAGGGTGAGCATGTGTACAGGATGCGCTTGCAACGGAAGGAGGAAGGAATTATTCAGGTTGCACCCAGTACAGCGGATTGAAAGTTGTTGCAAAGAGAGGCTGTTTGAAATGTGCAGAAAATCCACTCGACAAAGAACACGTGTGAGAAATGGTGGAAAAGGCGTCTGACAGAAAAATTCGCGCGTTCGCTTTGCCTTTCTCATTCGCTAACTTTTCTTTTTACGTTGCGTATCATCTCCTGTCCGTCCCAACTGTTGTCGTAGCTGTCATATCCCGCTTCGTTTGTCTTTTCGGACATCCCACTTCGGCTCTGACCTCTTCTTACGCTTGCCACGCCATGCGCTCGGCTGATGACACAGCTCCTACGTGTCGCAGCCATCGAGAAAGATGAGGGTATCTCACTTTGTCAACTCCATCTTTCTCCATTGAAATGACTGCGACAGCTACCACATTGTCCTCCTGGCTCGGTACGAAGCCTCTGATGTAACTACGCGTCTGTAGATAGGTATTCAAATTCGCCAGGATGGGTTTCCCTGTTGCATCCAGAATGGGGCCTTGTACATCTTCTATTGCTCCACTATTCCTTCCAGCCACATGCTCTGCCTTGTTCGTTCCTGTTTTATTTTTGGTGGATGGGATCGACGTGGACACAACTTTTGGGGACGTTTGTGAAGCCGCAACTTTCTTGTCGTGGACGCTGGTGCTTCCCGCGCTCGGAGCTACAAAATCTGCGCCTGTGAGAGCCTTGTATTTCGCTTTTAAATTCAGCAGTTCAGCAATGTGGGGGCCCAAGGTTTCTTTATCCGCTTTGCGTGCCTTCAGCGCCCGAATTTCCTCCCCTTTGGCCGTAATAGCCTCTTCCACTCCAGCTCCCTCTCCTGCGTTTCCGGTTGACGGCAGAGGCGGCGGGTTGAGAGCCCTTACCGCAGGCTTTGGATTCTGTGCCTGGCCTGCGCTTGGTGCCGCGTACTCCTCACCTGTTGCTGCCTTGTAGTCTCGCTTGAGCGACAGCAGCGTTTCAACGTGTGGCTGTACTGTTGCCTTGTCGGCTTTCTTCAATTTAAGCTGCCGAATCTCTTCTCCCTTTGCGGCGATGGCGTTCGCTAATTCCTCAGTTTCTGACGGGGTCCCAGTTCCATTCTGAGCCTTCCCAACGGCCGGCGCCATGCCCTTCGGAGCTGCTGTCTTCTTCGGCTTCTTATCGGCCGCCTTGGCTGTCGCAGCATCTTTCCGCCCCTCCCTCACAAAGGGCAAGAAGGTGAGGCCCCCCATAAACGGGACCAGGACCTCTGGCACGCGAATGCCATCCTTAACTTGAAAATTTTCCAAAATCGCACAAATTGTCCGAGTGCACGCGCACAGAGTCGAATTGAGCATGTGCACGTATTTCTTTCCTTCCTGTCCCACTTTCTTCGTCCCGCAACGGATCTCCATCGAGCGACTCTGATAATCCGTGCAGTTGGAGCAGGAGACCAACTCGCGGTAGGCGTCGTAGCCTGGAAACCACCCTTCCAGGTCGAATTTCTTGATCGCCGCGTTGTTCAACTCCCCCGACACAATGTTCACCACCCTGTAAGCGATCCCCAACGACTGATAGAAGTCCTCCGCCGCAATTATCATTTCCTCCTGCATCTTCTGCGAAGCTTCCAAATCGCCCTCGCACACCACAAATTGCTCCACCTTATCAAATTGATGGACACGAAAGATGCCCCAGCAGTCCTTCCCGTGCGCGCCCGCTTCCTTCCGAAAGCACGTCGATACACCCCCGTAGCGCAACGGCAGGGTCTTCTCTTCCAGCCATTCGCCCTTATGAAAGCCACACAGCGGCTGCTCAGAAGTTGCGATGAGGTACTTTTCGTCGTCGCCTGTCACTTTGTATAACTCCTCATCAAACTGCTCCAGCTGCGCCACGCCCGCCATGACATCACGGTTCATAAAGTAAGGCGGCTGCAAGACCGAGTATTTCCGAGCACGCAAGAACGAGACCCCGTAGTTGACCAAGGCCATGTTCAAGAGCAGGCCCGCGTCGCGCAGAAAGTAACCCCGATGCCCGGCAACGGCGCTGCCCCTCTCAGGCTCGAAGCCTCCAATGCGCCATAAGAGGTCGTGGTGGTGCAAGAGATCATCCCCCGTTACAGGCGTGCCCCACGTTCGGACAACTTCGGTGTCGGCCTCTTCGTCTTGAGAGACGGGGACGCTGTTGGGATGTGCAACCGGTGAGACAACAGCGTCGGGATGTGCAACCGGTGAGATTGAGTGAAGGGGAAACCCGAAGGCAGGAAAAGAATGAGATCTCGGATGTAGCACAGCAGTTCTCAGACCAAGGCTTTGCGGTTTTGAATACTTCTTAGGGTTGAATTGTACACGGATGAAGAATAAGGTCGTATACTCACGAGTCATCGACGATGTTGCCGATTTTGGGCAGCAACTTATCAACCTCTTCCTTGGCCGCCTTGACTGCCCGGTCCATTTCAAGCACTTGCTTGTCAAACTCTTGAATTTTGGTCACCAAGTCGCGACACTCTTCTTTAGCCTTCATTTTCTTTGAGACCTCTGCCTGCACCGCATTGCGGGCTTTCCGTGTTGCATCCGAATCGTTCACGAGTTTCCGCCAGCTTGCATCCCTGGCTAGCACCTAGGGGAAAGTCGACGGACAACAAACAACGCACCCACGTGTGAATTGGAACATTAAGTATCATGGAGATGAGCGTTGTATAAGTAAGCAGACCCAAATTTTTCCGGGCTTGCGCCGCACAAATGACCTCTCTTGATAACCTACCTCGTCCACGAGTTCGACGGATGCGAAGCGCCGGCGCTGGGACTCCCGCACAAGATTCGGGTCTCCGCCACGATCGACCCGTAAAAGGTTTATGTCGATCGGCATCTTTCGGTCTTGATGCCCGCCCAAACGTCTCCGTCGCACCTGGTGCCGAGGAAAAGGTGTCAATTGTCATAAGGCTCGATGCTCATCTTCGCTTTCCTGAGCCGCGAAGGCCTCATTTCCGTCTTAGCGATGACTGCAGGTCTGGCAAAACAACAAAACGCGTGAGCAAGGCAGGCCTATGTAAGCAGCACCCTCGCTGTGCGGTATTGATTTTCTACGTGCACATGCATGGTCGCATGGTTTTTTAGCTTGCTGCCTCGGCAGCCCCGACAGGGCATCTGTCTCATGGCCGTTGCCTCCGGGAGTTGACAAGAGTGACTGCAGTCCCCTGCAGTGACAGGCACTGTGACACAACTGACCTACACTTTCCCTATCTACACGAAAATCCAACGTGAGATCACGCGGGTAAGCCTTTGTCCACACCGCCGGACAGTCTCTTTGTTTGCTTACAGCTGTATTGGCGGTCTTGCTTGGCTGCGTTTTCATCAGCAAGCGCTTTTGCCGAAGTACGACCTCCTCAAGCTCAACTTTACCATCTTCCAAATCAAACCACCCAACAGACAAATACGCCGATAACTATGCAGAGAAGAAGACAAGAGAGAATTATTATGATAATATCCTACATAAGTGTTCTTGGCGTGGCCTTCATGCCTGGCGCGACGCGGGCTTTCAGGCCTCCCCTGCTCGGGCCCCCCCTGAGAGCCCCCGAAGCCACTTCACCATCCGTCTCAATCCTGACGCATCAGTTCCCAGAAAGACGCGCGTGGTCTAAACACGCCCTCTGCTCTGCCTACCAACCCTTTGACCGTCGATCGCGAACGCGATTGGGACTCGGCACCTTGGCCTCAGAGCAGCTCATGATACCCCCTCCGGAAAAGATCCTCGCTGCGGTCGAAAAGGCAGGAGGGCGTGTAACGGTGCAGGACGTGGCAGCCTTGGCTGGTGAGGACTTGGCAGTTGCACAGAAAGGTCTCGTTAAGCTCGCGGCTTTGGTGGAGGGAGACCTGGAGGTAGGCAAAGACGGGGACTTGGTTTATAATTTTCCTCGAAATTTTCGTACCGCCCTCCGCACGCGCTCCTTCACCCAACAAGCAAAAGAGCTCTGGCTCAAGCTTTGGCCAAGCTTGTTCTATGTAACACGCGTCTCCTTTGGCCTCTGCCTGATCCTCTCTATCGTCCTGGTGTTCGCCACCATCGCCTTCGCGGGCTCGGCCACCCAGGGCGGAGACAGAGAGGATGACCGTCGGAGGGACCGAGGGGGGTTTGGGGGGGGCATGGGAATGTACTTTGGACCCAGCCCCTTCGATTTTTTCTACTACCGGCCGTACGGCTACTACTACGCGACGGGAAGCCAGGGGAGGGGAAGGGAAGGGGAGCCCGCGGAGATGGGCTTCTTGGAGTCTTGCTTCTCCTACATCTTCGGGGATGGGGACCCGAACGCAGGTCTCGAGGAAGAAAGGTATCGGGAGATAGCGGGCGTGATCCGGCGGAACGGTGGCGCGGTGGTGGCGGAGCAGCTGGCCCCGTATTTGGACGTGCCCGCCCCTCCCGACCCGACGGCCTACGCGACGGGCGGAGGCGGGGCCTTGACCGCGGTGGTGGACGAGTCCTTCGTCTTGCCCATCCTGACCCGCCTGAACGGGCGCCCGGAAGTTACTTCCGAGGGGGACATCATCTACGTGTTCCCGGAGTTCATGACCTCGGCAGTGGAAGAAGGGAGAGAGAGAGGGAGGGAGGCCCTGGATGCGGGGTGGGCTCGCCAGGTGCGAGTGGACGAGGAAGTCCGGCAGTACCAGGGCCTGAGCGCCTCCGAAATCAGACAGGCGCTCCTGGTCAAGCGTGTGCCCGTGCAAGACTGCTTCGACAAAGCCTCCCTGTTGGAACGCCTCAAGGGCTTTCTACTCTCCGCTCCCTCGACCGCCCAGGCCCTAGGGGAGGCTCCCTACTTGTCAGAGCAACCCGTGCCCTTCTCCCTCGCGCCCACCACGAACCGTGTCTTCGCGGGCATTTTGGGTGTGGCTAATCTAGGCGGGGCGATCGTCCTCGGCGACATATTGAGCAAATACTCCGCCATGTACGGGAGTACCGGCCTTCCAGGCCTGCTCGGCCTGAGCCAAGCCCTGTATCCTGCACTCATTGTATACGCCGTCGGCTTCAACCTGATCCCTTTCCTCCGGTCCCGGTGGCTCAATTTGAAGAACGCAGAAATTGCGCGAAGGAATGAGGCTCGGCAAAGCTGGGCAGGTATCCTGGGGAGGGCGGTAGGTCCGCTGTACGAGAAGATTTTGGCGGCCAGACATTACCGCTCGAATCTCAAAGTGATAAAGAAAGAGGACGTGTTGTACACCAGTGGAAAGAGCGTGGCGGAGCAGTCAAATCGGGAGGTGGGGGACTTGCAAGCCTTCGATCGGCAAATGGAAGAGAGAGAAAGGGGTGGAAGGACACTTTTGTGAAGCAATTGACGGACATTGCGGGGGAGTCAAAGTCGTTAGTCAGATGGGAAAAGTACGATACGATGGACAACGGTTAGACGAGCGAAGAGGCAGACAATATTCCCCGGGCAAGCAGAGTCAAGCTTGATAAGCTGTCGTTGTTTACAAATCATCGCCGATTGTTTCCTTTCGGGGACAGTACAGTTTGCACTCGCCAGCCTTTTCCGTCGTGAACCTCACAAGCTAACAACGGTGGTACTCTTTCCTTGCTCTTGCCTGGATCCCGCCTCCCTCCATACAGCTGCATCGTCGATGAAGCAGGGACCAATGAGGAGGAAGGGTGCGGTTTCATATATTTATGTATATGCGTATATACGAGTATATACTTGGTTTTGTACATACAAATAGGGAACGCGGAGAATCTTCGGAGAATAGCACGTCACAGAGACGGGTAAAAGACTAATCGCCGACACGTTAGAGATGCCCTCCACCCAAACAGCACGTGCACCTTTTCTCGACACCTTATATAGGAGTTTCCGCTCGTGGATTTCCCCTTCCGCGCCCCCTGCATCTCCCCCCAGGACCCCGACCAACATGGGGCAGTCTTTCCTCACAGACCACCGTCATGGATGGATAGACTCTTGGTAGGATATCCCGTCACTGCCATCGCTCGCCACGGCCGATACAGCGGCCGCCGCAGCTGCTAGCATCTTATTCTCCTTCTCTCGCCGGACAACAACCCTCTCAATGGCAGCTTGTAGGTCAGCCATGGGGAGATATACACCCACGGCCCCTGGTTTCGACGTAAAAGAGCGATCCCCTATCACAACCTCAAATATTCCTAGTTTCTTCCCCCCTCGGACTTCGGTGACGCCCAATATGGTCTTTCGAATAGCAATGTTCCCGAACCGCTCCTTCAGGACTCGACACACACCCGTGTAAAGACTTTTATATCCCACCCCACCGGTGTACTTGATCAAAATAGGAATTACGTCCGAGTTCTCTTGTGCTCCTGCAAGACCGCCCTCTCCGTTCAGCGCCGGTCTAACATTTTGTTGCGCCGACTGAGGCTGCGGCTGCTGCACTGATTGCTGCGACGGCCGACCGCCCTCTCCTTCAACCCCATTGTATGACACAGCACTCATCCTTTGCAAAAACGAAGGACCTACCTGGTAGGAGAGCGCAGTAGCCGCCAGTCTGCCTGTGCGAGGGGCAGGCCCCGCGTCATTGGTGCCTGACGTACGGCTCCTGCTCCTGCTACTTCGGCTGGTACTGCTGCCATGACGGGCTCCTCTAAACATGATTTGCCGAAGAAATTGGGGAAACACCCATGACAGGACCCTGGCAGACTTTCTATATGTCCCAAAATTTTGCAACCGCATGGCCCGGACGATGACGGGGGATGTAATGTCCGCCCCCGTCGAGACTCGGGGGGTCTGCGCAAAGACACATGTACGAATGAGGAACAATTTCAAAAACTGGTACGATGCGGGCACGGTCGCGTATACGACGTGTATAACATCCATTTGAGACGCATGATTACCCTCTCATTGAAAACATGCAAAGGCTAACATCTTGCCAGCGCGCATTGTGGACGTACCAGATAGAAGGCTCCCACTTCCACGCTCCCGGGGCCTGAAAAAGTGGCGACACAAAGGAAGAGCAACAAAGTGGATGGGGAGTGCTTCATGATCGATGTTGCCGCGCTATTGCCGTACAGGGCGTGGTGCTGCTTACCGCCGGCAGCGGGCGCTGAAGTGTATTTGTACGAAGGAATTTTGAAAAGGTGAGATAGCAACCCAGGGGAGGGGGGTGGTGCTCGTCAGCCCGAAGAAAGTGGAAAGTTTGCGTGCGACAGGTATTTCGAACAAAAATGAACCCCAGAGCCCACAATATGAAAACATTGAAGGGTGCTTTCAACCCGACCCTTTCCCTCTGCGCGTACAGCGTCATTGTCTTCTGAGTGCGGCGGGTCCAAATCTTCCCCCTGATGCGACCCACGCCCGCGGGCTCGGAGAAAATCCGGGTAGCTTGCCCTGTTCCAGAGGAAAAAAGGAAACGCCCGGAGCGTACAACGCAAGTACTTAAAACGTAAAAGCGCAATAGCCCAAATTGAAAGTAAAAATGTAAGGGGGTTGCTGGTCAAAGTACGGATGAATGCGTACATCCTTTTCTGTCTCGTAACACATATGCCATAGGTTTTTCCTGTTTGCATTCAAGACACAAGGTTTGTGCAGGCAATTTCCGACCTTGTTCAACCAACTACGAACATGTTGTTGTATTTTTCTTAAACTACGGCACGCACAACTCGGCGAGTTCATACCTTTTAAAGGTAGATCCGACGAGCTACAGTTTACCCTCAGCTCGCTCTCTCAAGAACCCCTCAGCGACACCAATATCCTCTGGCGTCGTCAGCTTTATGTTTGTATATTCCCCCATCGTTAGCTTCACAGGCCTGCCCACCTGTTCGACCATGGACACGTCGTCCGTGACTTCCAAGCCCTTCTCTGTTACCAGCGCAAAGGCTTCAGACAGGATGTCAGGCTTGATCACCTGGGGAGTCTGAATTTCCCAGAGACGTGAGCGATTCATAGTCCTCAACACAAATTCTCCATCTGCAGATTCCTTAACAGTTGCTTTCATTGGTACACCGAGGACCGCTGCACCGTGCACCGAACCATCCCGAAGGGATGCCAAAACAGCGGATTGGGATACGAGAGGACGGGCGGAATCATGGATGCAGACTACTGAAGCGTCAGGAAGAGTCTGACTAAAGCCGTTAAAGACCGAATCTTGTCGTTCTCTGTATTAAAAAACATGTATGTTGAAATCCTAAGGGGTGACATCGTTTGTGTCTGGCCATTCCGAGCAAGGATACTAGAGCGGGAGAAGGACGACTGGCATTTCCATGCTGAACATAAACACCTCGAGAAGAGAATGCTCGCAGTTACTTGAGAGCTCCCAAATTCAAAAATCGATCCATTTATACGTACTTCCCAGGGTCGGCAAAGACGATACGAGGGTCCTCTTCTTGGAGAAACGAGAATTCTTGGCGGTAGCTCTTGCTAAGTACAATGACGATCCTGATGAGGTAAAGGTTGTGAAAGCGTACACATAAGACATTTCTCCTCCTTTGTCTTGCTGAAGCTTCCTCGTACATTGTGATGCTATTGCGCCCTCGCAGGACCTACGTCTGGAGGAGGCTCGCATCCAAGTCGGCGCCGAGGCGATTGCCGACTATCAGGACTTATTCTTTACACATCTCTCTCTCAAGTACGTACCGATTGACGCCGGGCAAGGTACTAAAGATTTCAAGGGAATGCAAAAGAACTGGTTTTCCTAGAAGCTCTATAAATTGCTTTGGTCGATCGGCCTTCATCCGCTTTCCCACTCCGCCCGCAAGGAGCACCACAGACACGCCTTCCACAGTTATCTTTTGATGAGAATGTAGTCATCAAAATGATTTGTAAGTAGCCGCATGATTACATTACCGGAACATTTATTTTGTTAAGGCGTTTTGGAGCTGTCTGCAAGCCGCGAGGGGTAAGCATGTTCAGAGCGATACACATCGAGGGGCTACAGTGTAGAAAAAAAAACTTACCATTTCATTGCTCCTCATGCAAAAAATGCCTCGATTTCTACTGTGTGCCACATTTACTGGTGACAGCGCATTTGACGGCCCCAAGAAAGTGGCTCCATTGAGACGCGGCATGAACGCCCTCGTCACGGGCGTGCCGATGAGGAGTGGGAGCAGGCACGTAAAATGTATGAAGAGGCTTACCATCTCCAGTCCAAACCAAATAAACCTGTAAGAAGAGCCATGTACGGTAGTCATATGCAAGGAACCTCGTCCCGGGGTGTTGGTATAGGTCGTTCAGGACGGTGGGTGACAGGCCTAGGCCGGGCGGCGGGTTTGGACAGGGGACTCTCTCTCTAGTCTTGGCGAGGGCGGGAAGGCGGGCGACGCCTCCCTCTTCCCGGGCTTTCGGGGGACTCTGAGGCGGTCATGCCACGGGTTTGGGGGGCAATAGTGATGGTGAATGACGGGAGGATGACTGGAGATGTAGGTTCCCTTGGTGGGCACTTTTGTGGGTACGCTCGAAGTCAATCTCTAGATGTAACCTCCATCTTCTTGATGCCGCCCTGCTTGCTTCTTTCTGCAGCTTGACCTTTATTGGAAATGGTATTCTGATTTGGAAGAAACAGTCATGACAGGGAGAATGTATATGGATACACATCTTGATTCAAATGCTTGAAGGCACGACTGGTCGTTCGTATGGTACTTCTTGTTTATGCCTGTGCCAGTCCTCTTGCCCTCCTCGGTCAGCCTTTGTCATTGGACCCGTTTGTTTCGTCCGCGAACCACACGGATGCTGTGATGTTATAATCACGCAGTGCCTTTTCTCATGTCTTCATGTTGATTAGTCGTACGTACCCTGTGATAAGCCCTAATCCTAACAGGTTGATTTCCTTATCTATCGACCGTACGCCCTCCCCACACAGCGACCTGCCTGCGGAGCACATTTGCCTGAACGTTGCTGTTCTCATGGCACCCAATCAAGAAATCACGCCTCATACATTTGAGCGCATCCATGCCGGTCAAACTAAATTTAGCCCTGTGGTACAGGTCATGGATTTCAAGCAAGTTCAGCCCAACCATGGCCAACCTGGTCAAGTTCGGTACCGGTTGATTGTTTCGGACGGTACTCACTACCAGCAGGCCATGCTCGCCACGCAGCTAAATGTGCTCATCAACGAGGGCCAGATTACGGAGCACGGGCTCATCTGCTTGGAAGAGTTTATTTGCAACGAGGTCCAAGGGAGGAAAATTGTTATCATTCTTCGGTGTCACGTGGTGAGTCCCTCCCTTGGCTACCGGGTGGGCGACCCGGTGGAGTACGGTAAAGCCGCCGGCGGAAATGGTGGAATGCAAGGAGGACAGCCAGTCTACGGACAGCAGCCTCAACAAGCACCTGCGCTCAACACCATGGCGGGCGCCTCTGTGCCGTACAAGCCTGCAGGCAGCTCATCCGCTGGGTCAAGCAATGCCGGGGCTTACCCTCCGTACAACTCTGGGGGTGCCGCGGGAGGCTATCGTGCTCCCTCGGGCCCTGTGGTTCGCGCGGGCCCGCCACAATCAATCATTCCCATCAACGACCTGAATCCGTACATAAATCGGTGGGTGATCAAGGCGCGTGTGACCTCCAAGACGGACATCAAACGCTGGAGCAACGCCAAGGGAGAGGGGACGCTCTTCTCGGTCGACCTTCTGGACGAGTTCGATGGAGAGATCCGCGCCACCTTTTTCAAGGAAGCCTGCGAAAAATTTTACCCTCTCCTCGAGCAGGGGCATGTCTACACGTTCTCAGGAGGGAAGCTGAAACCGGCCCAGCGCCAGTACTCCTCCATACGGAACAACTACGAGACAACCTTCGATACGAACTCGGAGATCATGGAGGTAATGGACGATCATAAGATCCAGTCGGCTGTCTATTCCTTCAAGAAGATCGGCGAGCTGGAGGAGACCCCCCCGAACGCCACCATCGACGTCATCGGCGTCGTCAAAGCCTTTTCCCCCCTGAGCACCATCACCACCAAGAAGGACGGTCGGGAGGTGGAGAAGCGGGAGCTGACCCTCTGCGACGACACGGGCACGGAAGTCCGGCTGACCGTGTGGGGAGAGAGGGCGAGCAAGCAGCCCGAGCAGTGGGAGAACCACCCGATCGTGGCTTTCAAAGGGGTCAAGGTATCCGACTACAACGGCCGGTCCTTAGGGACGATGCCAGGCTCCCAAGTCACCGTCAGTCCCGACCTGCCCGAGGCCCTCCACCTGCACAACTGGTGGCACAGTGCCGGGGCTACCGCGGCCAGCACCTCCATCTCCTCCGGTGGGGGAGGGGGTGGCGGCGGAGGTGGCTTCGCGGATAGGAAGGTGCTGTCTCAGATCAAGGAGGAGCAGTTGGGTTTCGGGGAGAAGCCAGATTACATGGACGTCAAAGCCACTCTCACGTACATCAAGAGCGACCCCGACCCTTGGTATAGGTCCTGCACGTCCCCCGACTGCAAACGAAAAGTCACGGAACAACTCAACTCCTACTTCTGCGAGAAATGCCAGAGGGAAATGCCCGAGTGTGCCTACCGCTACATCCTCACCGTCTCCGGCACCGACCATTCGGGTTCGGTCTATTTGTCGTGCTTTGACGAGCATGCCAACATCCTTCTCGGTAGATCGGCCGAAGAACTTAACTCGTTCAAGGCCTCTGACATGCAGGCGCGCTACGATGCTACTTTCCAAGAGGCCACTTTCGGGACGCATATTCTCCGACTTCGCGTGAAAGCAGAGCAAGTGAATGATGAGCAACGGGTCAAAAGTACGATTATGAACATTCGGCCAGTGAACCTCGTTCAAGAGATCAGAGACCTCATAACTGCTATCAAAGCGTACAATTAGGATTGAGGGGCAGATAGGACAAGGGAACGATAGCATGCGAGGTAAAGGTGGCAATATGTAGGGGAACAAGAAGAAGTGTTGCATTTTCAAGCGCAGAGATGAGGGGGTTTAACAGGATGGTAATTGGATACTACAAAATGAAATGGGCCGCTCAGAGTGGATGTGTGCGAAAGTGGCGGTCACTGAACGAAAGAAGAAAACAAATGTGACATGATCCTCAATGGTTTCCACGCGAAGAAGTTCAGGCGTCCGATCAAGCCGAATTGCTTCCGTTTATTGCACCCGCGTGAACTTCCCACTCACAACGACATTTCTGCGCACCTTGGCGGCGGCGGCGAGACGCGCAGCATTGATATCAGTCACGTTCCTGGTCAACTTAGACAGACGAGTGACAAAAAGGGAAAGGCCTATCCACAGTGCAACTGTATGAGAATCCACAATACGTGATGTTCTTTTTTTTCGAGTTTCTTAGAGAAGCTCATGAATCCATCAACGCACGTCCAACAGGCGTATTTTTGCATCAGTTCAGCGCTTCTGGCGTTCTGGCAGCCATGGTCACAAATGAGCTCACAATTATCAAGCCCGATGACTTCCACCACCACTTTCGTGACGGAGACGCCTTGAAATCCGTTGTACCACTAGTTGCATCGCGATTTCGTCGTGCCATCGCCATGCCCAACCTAAAACCGCCTGTCACCACGACGACCCAGGCCGTCGCTTATCGGAACGCATTTTGGCAGCTCTGCCTGCAGGGGCGATATTCACACCGCTGATGACCCTGTATCTGACCGATCGCACTACGGCCGATGAGATTTACGCCGCTCGGGCCTCGGGAATCGTTTTTGCGGTCAAGCTGTATCCTGCGGGAGCCACTACTAATTCTGACTCTGGTGTCACTGACATGCAGGCCATTCGCCCCGCCTTAAAGGCGATGGCCGAGGTTGGTATACCCCTGCTCGTCCACAGTGAGGTCACAGATGCGGATGTGGACGTCTTTCATCGTGAAGCGGCATTTATCGTGCGTATTTTGCAGCCTTTGGTCGATGAGAACCCGGATCTGAAGGTAGTCATGGAACACATAACCACGTCGGAGGGCGTCGACTTCGTCATGGCGTGTGGTTCCAACGTTGCCGCCACTATCACTCCTCAGCACCTTATGTACAATCGGAACGCGATTTTTCAAGGAGGCCTCCAACCCCACGTGTACTGCCTGCCTGTACTCAAGCATGAGCGCCACCGGCAGGCCTTGCTAGGGGCCATTGCCAGCGGGTCCTCCAAGTTCTTCTTGGGAACAGACAGTGCTCCGCACCCTCAAACGGCTAAGGAGAGCACGAGTGGATGTGCGGGATGCTTTTCAGCGTTTGCGGGGCTTGAATTGTACGCTGAAGTGTTCGAATCCATAGGTGCTCTCGATAAATTTGAGGCTTTCACCTCTAAAAATGGAGCGGCATTTTATGGATTAGCGGACAACACGGAGAAGCTGACCTTACAACGGAAAGCCTGGAGAGTCCCAATGACGTACCCCCTGGGACAGGACACGGTGGTAGTTCCTCTGAGGGCTGGGCAAGAAATGGCATGGTCTGTGAAGCAAGGCTGAATAGTCTTCGCCACGATCAGGTAAGCCATGTAAAGTAAGCGATTGCAAATAACAGAAACCAAAAAAATACATCATTCAATATGGATTTGCCTTTCCTTTTTACAAGGTGTTTCGCTTACATTCAACACAAGCATTCATCGGTAAATACAATACGTCCGAGGTCTCTCTGCGAAAACGCTTAATAAAGAGGCCCAAATGCTGACCTGAATTTGATGGCGTCTCGCTTTGGCAGCTCCGCAAGTAATTGCCGTTCGTCTTGTCCCGCTTTCTCTCTCACAAACCTGTCCCCCAACCTCATGACAGCAGTAGTATATTCGTGCTCCAATCCAGGATTTGCCATGAGATTTGAAATGGGGGCGATGTTATGCAGTTTCTTTATGTGGAAATTGGCGGCAAGTTTCAAAAAGACGCGGTATGGTGATCCTAATGACGCCTCCGACGTCCAACCGCCCTGTTTTTCCTTCAGGATAAAAAATTGAGTGATGGCCTCTTTCAGACCAGCGCATCCCTCAATAAGTAGGATTCTTTTTACCTCTTCAATGGCCTCCAATTCCTGTGTCGAGATATTCGGGAGAAGCTGCGCCACCGTCAGAGGTCCAATGGCGTCGGAGTATTCTACAGTTTTTGCCATGGCTGTTTCCACCCCAATGATTTGTTGTCGCAAGGCCTCACTTAGCGTCATGGTGGTTGAAATCGATGGGACAGACAACTGGAATGTAGGCAGGACCCCCGCCCCTGTGATTGTGTAACTGCCGACATTCGACGACGCCTTTGGAGGCGTTACGCGCAGCTCAAAAGATCGCTGCTTCAACATGGTCTCTACTTTCTCGCATCGATTTCGTACCACTTCCCCTTCCCAGCCTACTACAACGACTTCGTGGAAGAAGAATTGGGCCAGGCGCTCTGTCGAGTCTTGGCGGGACATGCCGGGACTGTGAATTGACCGAAAAGTATTTGAAAAATATCCCTTCACCGCCTTTTCGGCCGTCGGCTGAGCATTACTTCCCATGCGGTCCGGTGAAGTAGTCGAGAAACTATTCATCGCAGCATCTGCAAAACTTGGGTCCAATGAGTCCAATAAAAAAGGAAAAGGTATGGAAAGGCGTGTGGTAAACCATACGAGATTCCAGTATAATTCAGGCTGATGCGTGCGGGCCCAATCTCGTGTCAGACACATTTCACCGTCCTCCAACAGGAGCTTTTCCAACCGCATGCGGAGAGTAAATGGACTCAAATATCCAACGTGGTCGCCACCAGTTGTGCCAGAGGGTAAACCGGAGATTTCCCCTCGTTGCTCTCGAGCCGTTTTCTCTGCCACGCTGCCTGACAGAGCATCCTCCCATGCAGTGGCTGCAGGGCTGAAATCATTCGAGGCTGAAAGTCTTTTCCGTCCAGACACATCCTGCTCCAATATTGCCTGTGGCTCCACCATTTTGGACGTCACGTGCTTGTTTGCCTCCGTTGGCATCGATATATTCCCACCAGTGCTGACTCCGCTAGAGTGTAGTGATGACTCTGCATAAGAAGACAAGGAAATTTCTAATATGTTTTCTTGTGATGCCTGCGTCGAAAAATCCGCTTTTGTCTTTTCCCCTTTCATACTGCACGAATCCATCACGTGGTCTTTAAAGGTTTTGATGTCGTAATAGAGACGTGGCATAAGAGGTGTTTCGCATTTGGGGCAGAGAAGCAAGTGATTGGTCTGATCGTCCACCGCCTGCTCTTGCCGCAAAGTCATGATCTCCTCGTCCAAAGGCATGTACTCGCACTTTACGCACAAACAGACCACCCACATACCGATCACACCTGCACTATTCATTGTGATAGAACTCAGAGTTGTATTTTGAGCTGAAACCCGAGGATCCCGCAGTCCACTTGTCCACGCGTCTCCATCCTGCAAAACAGGGCGTTCCCTGGCTTTTCTGGACACCACAGCTTTCATCGTTCCCGCCAACAAACTTTTGAAACCGTCCGCGACCGACCAATTTTTCAGTGTTTCTGGTGCTGAAGGTTCGCATGCCGCTAAGTACCACCCACGGCCTCTTTCCTCAAGCCAAGGGCTGTCATCGATCCCGCCGCGAGTTTCGTCAACAACGGTGCCCGTTTCTGTCCGGCAGTCTGGGACTTGTCTTCCCCTTTCTCCGCAACCAGACGTTACAAGCGTCAAACCAGTTGTTGTAGCTACAAACTCTGCGGCATCCTTTTCTGCCAAGGCTTTCGTGTATTGTCCATATGTTAATGCATTTATCGATAACCCGGCACGTCGCATGATCCCGAAAATTGCAATGGCAATCTTGCGCGTAGATGCCTGGCCGCATCTCCCACAGGCTATCAATAAAGAACGCCACATTGCTTCGTCCATGTACCCTTCAAGCTCAAAACCTAAGATATATTGCAGTATACCCATCGCTTGCATGATAACCCGTAATGGCTTTCCTTTGTAAGAAACCCGAGAAGGCAGACACATGAAATAGATCCCAAAGATCTGCATGGCGAGGTAGATCTCTTTGTCCCGGGCCCCGCCAATTTGGGTGCCCACTGTGTGCCAATCTTTCACACATTCTGACACCGACCGCGCCAAAATCATGCGCTTTCCTTTCTTCAAGGACTTTTTGCGACGTGATATGATCTCCAGCAAAATCGGTGGTAAAGAAGAAGGAGGTAGATCCATCCATGTCTTATTTAGTGTGTTCGGAAACTGTTTGTATGAGAATCTTAGCGCTCGTGACTGAGCCATGGCACTGGGTGTGTGATTCTGGCTTGCATTACCCTCGAGATATGAATGAGATTGTCGAGGGGTATAACAACCTTCCGCGCTAGGACCTGGTATAATAATCATACGAGGAAGGGTACCGACGAAAAAGCTGGGAGAGCTTTGACTTTGTCTCGGAGACAAGGCAGCTTCAGGGCAAGCAGATTGCGGACTCGTTGTCGACGGCGAGACCGATGGCGCAGTGGCCCCTGACTGAAGCTGCATGTGCAGTTGCTGCTGCAGGAGGAGTTGCTCACGTCGTAGCATGGAGGCTACCGCTTGGTGGATAAGTAAGGGGGGTCCGTTCGCTGAATCCGTCGTGGGCAAAGGCACGCTCCTCGTGCTGAGTGTCCGGTCGTCAGGCCGCTTTTTAGGATTGCTTGCTGCACCATAATAAATGTTTAAACTAACGTTAGCACCTGCTGTAGTTGCCGCCGCCTCAGCGTCCTTGCGCTCCTTCAATTCTTCCACGCAGGTCTCGAAAAATACAAGCCGGTCTATCCCACGGCCGTGGTCGGTACGTTGTTGCACCAAGGCTGCGAACATCTGTGTTAAAAGCACCCTTTCCAACAACGCCTTCGTGGTCTTCTCTGCCGTGGCCAGGAACCCTGACACATCGAAAGCTCCAAAGACACCGTTGTGTGCCATGTCACACGCGTCTGTGTCGTCTAACTGAGCCTGCTGGGAATTGAAGTATCTCGTGTAGCTGCCCAGCAACTCGCACATAAAAACTAAAAATGCATCTCGAACAATATCAACATTTAATTCAAGCTTCATTGCGGGTCCGTCCTCGACCTGAGAGCCGGGCACCGCGGGCAATTCGAAAGCCGAATCTCCCTCCCGCAGGGCCTCCGCAGACTTGACCGTCACTCCAGTGCGATCCAGCTCCGTGCGCAGCTTCTCCCGAAGCGCCTCCAAAATCGGCATGTTCTCCATTGCCGTTGTGTAGTCTTTATTTTCTGCATCTATTATGCAGTCATGATCCAAATCAACGACAAAAAGCGGGTCTGAGAGCTGAGGTAAGACCCACGAGTCCGTTGTCCCCTCGATATAGATGCCAATGAGAAATGACCCGGGCGCATCCAGGATTTCTGTGAGCTTGTTTGGAAGGCGGGGAATGTAGCATGATGTCCATTCTAGGGGGAACAGGAGAGTCAGGATCGTCTCAGTGACCTCTGTGAGCAATGACGTGGACGAAGACATGAACAACAACCTTTCCTCCATAAGCAACAAAACAAATATTTTCAGTACATTGTCCAAGCTCAGACACCGGAATGGCGCCTCATAATCCAAATCCATAAGAGGAAGACTTCGAGTGTCAGGTAAATGCAATGTGATCGGGGCCAAAGTCGAATTCTCAATGCGATCTTGCATTCCCAGATCTAGATGCAAATTCAAAACGTGCTGCCCTGGAGGAGGAAGTGGCATGTAGTGCGTGAAGTATGCGATATATCGCTCAAGCGGTACACGAGAGGGCGACAAAGAAATGCGGTAAATTTGCTGGAGAAAGGAGCGAAGCGCTCGATAGAAGGGCCAGTGACTGATGATGCAGATGCACTTGGGCGCGAACAAAGCGTGGTCGCTCCGACCTGCCGGCTTGAAGGATTTGGAGACAGGAACGCCAGTCAAGGACGACTGACGTGGTAACTCTGTGCCCGTCGATATTGACTTGGAGAGAGCCCGTTCTTTACATTTCAGGCTAATCAGCCCGTTGTGATTCGTCGCCGCCCTTCGCCCCGGGCTTTGCTGGGTGGACGGGCTCGATTTTGGGATCCCCGTCTCCACGCCTGCTGCCTGCCCCGACGTCGAGGACACGGCTTCTACGCTTTCTTCCTCCTCCTCGTCGACGCTGCTGGCTACCGATTCCTCGTCGCTGTCCCACTCCCCCAAAGAAATCGGCCCTCCACTTTCTGTCGGATTCTCTCCCGAAGCGAACGCGCCCAGCACAGTTAAGATTCGCTGCTTCGCTTCTAGCGCCCGCAGAACCCTGTCCGGTAGCAGCTCGTAAAATTGGAGGCAGGCTACGTGGACTCGATCTCCGTCGATGGATGTAAAGACAAAAGAGAAATAGGAGGGCATGGGCGTGTCGTTTCGCTTTTGGTGCTTCAGGACTACTCCTTTCGGGAAGCAGAACATGGGCAGCTCGTTCTGCGGCAAGGGAAAATCCTCGTACGTGGCTTCGTGTGGGAACCAATCGAGGGAATAAGCTTCGTAAGGAATGTCGCAGAGCCCCGCCGAAGGACCCTGTTGGTAGGCTAAATAGATATTTTCATTAGGCAGCCCGAGCCTTGACAGAGGCCGGGGAAGCACGGTGTACTCCATGGGCGCGGACCCCCCCTTCTCATCACTGCAGAGGCATAAATCTGCGAGCACAGGCGGAATCGAGAATCGAAAACTCGTCTCGTCCACGTGGGCATAACGCACTGCTAAATACACCTGCTGAGAGCCACCCCTACTCAAGTCACCCGATGCCCCGCCTACTGTCTTCTCTATGAGTTCAAACCCCTGTGGTGGAGATTCTTGGCTTTTGCACACAAGTCGGACTTCTGTGATGTACGAGGTCGTTCTGCGGTGCTTTCGACGGCGAAAGCAGATATAGCGGTGTTTGGCGAGCTGAAGCTTGCCGCCTTCTCCCAGGCCCTCTTCCACTTGCTCAGGTTTCAGGAGGAGCTCGTAGTTCTTTTCGAAAGGGATGACTTCTCTAGGGTGATTTACGATACAAATATCCACGATTGCTTCCTCCAAAGCTCTAACAATGGAAATGTGTGAGAGAGTGCAATAGCAAGGTCTTCTGTTGAGTATAAGAGTAACTAAACAAACTCGCGAAGCTTTGCATGCACGCACAGGCATGCACCAAAATTAACATGATGCAACTAATCCTAGTATTTTTGCAAGTGCACTCTCATAGGTGAGAAAGAATCTCTGATCTGTTTTCCACGTCCTTACCGGTGGAGGTTGCCGATAGAATAATCCTCTTGGACGACACGATTTTCAAGATCGGCTTCTTTTGGTCCTACGACCGCAAAATAGTCACAAAGCCGCTCATTCGCCGACATAAATACAATATTTATGATGTATGAGGTCCAGACCACCTAGTAGATTTCTTCTTGGGGCGATTCCAACGCTTATATTCAGGCTCTGCTTGCCTTGGCGTCCTTTTGAGCGGATGTTTTCCAAAATAAACACTCAATTGTCTCTATTAAAAAGCCTGTTATTAATTTTATGAAATGGGAAGATTTTTTTGGTTTTTTGTGTGTTGTTTCTCCATTTCATTCCTGCGTCGCGTGCATCGCCACGAATATGTCAACGTGTAGGACTTGATATCTAATGGCCCAACCCTTTGATCATCCGGAAAGTAAGAATGAATCTCTCAAAAAGGTGTCCGTCGCATGACGAAGATTTCCATATCATGAGCCAGATCACAGTACAGCATTAAATGTCCCCTTCCCAGCAAGAGTAACCAATGAGTGGGGTTTGGGAAGATCGAGTCGTAACGGCGTCTGAGGCAGCTTACGCCGTGGCAGTCATTGGAAGTTTTTATTTACACGACGGTCGAAGATGTATCCCAGCGCCCCGGACGCATATATTAGGGTAAGATTTACATGATAATGGTATGACATGTAGAGTAAATGGCCTATGTATGCGCAAACATGTGGAGGGCTCTCACAAGTAACTCGACCTCAGCCGTTGAGGAATTTGAATTCTTGCATGCGCCTCCTTGTCTCCTCCAACCTCACCTCCCCTCCTTTTCTCTGCCAATCTACGTATAATCCCTTCATTGGTTTCGTCCATGGAATGTACGCTATCAAAATCTACATCGATTTAAGCATCTCACACCAACAGGCGCAAAGTTGCGGAACAGGTAGTCATCGAAACACTAGAGGGGCGAAACGTGGAAGTGGGCGACTTCATCATGGTACCAGCTTTATCAGATCCAGAACAAGTAAGTGGGAAAATAATTTTGAGGATCATAGGAGTAAATTTGAAAGGAAGGCTCATGTATGGGCATTCGAGCGAAGAATCTCGATGTAAATTGATGGAATGATGAGGGAAAGGAGGATCGACAGCCATGAAAGGTTGAAGGAGGTAGACCCACCCGACATGTACCTCGTCCATAAGCTGCATAAATGTTTCTGCAAATCGAGCCTTCTACCGTATATAGTAGGATTTGGTGATCGCAAGTCCGCCTTTACCCATTAAAAATATGGACGTATATATAATATATATACTTTGCCTGGTTTCTTTCTTCCCCCCTGTTGTTGCCGCTGTGTAAGGCATTGGATTTGACATCCTCTTCAAACACATGTAAAAAGAATACAGACGAAGAGCCACTATTCTCTTGCCGCATCGATAGCACCAAAATTATAACAGCAACGCTGGCGTGCTTAAGTGACGGAAGCAGAAAAGACCAGTTGGCCCAAGTCGAAGTTAACAATGAAGGTAAGTACAACATATCAAACGGCAGCGGAGCGACTTCTCAAAACGCGTATCTGCACACCATTTTTTCATCTCCCTCGGCGATACAGGAATCGTTTTCATTGTTACAGGCCGGGCCAAATTCACGCAGGTCAGGCCCGTAGCTCTTGACTATAGTGAAGACTTTCCCAACATCTTGAGGACCGAGCCCCTCTCTACTCCCCTTCCATCTCATCCTCTTGCGTGTCGTGCTGCCGTTCCCCTCCGATACCTCTTTCATCGTGCTTTATCTCCGGTCGTACTCTATCCTCTTGCTTTCCCGTCCATTTGCAGAGTCAGGGGACCTTCAATCGAGCACTTTTCCAGGCTTTCCAGTGCCAGCCTGAGGGAGGCAGCTTCACGATCGACCTGCACCTCCTCCTCGAATGCCTTCAGGTTTTTGGCGCCGCCTCCCTTACCAACACCATGCTTACCATGTCGTACGAGGTAAGAGGGCGGTAAATGTATGTATATTTGGCGGCGTTCAGTAAAAATGATGGCCAGACCAGTAGATGCTGAGACCTCCTCATGCCTAGTATTGTCCTCATTTAAATAGCCGCGAAAGGCTGCTCTTCGCCTCACCTTAGAAGAACAAGGAGTCCTGACCACTTGCGAGGTCCGGGCTCTCGAAGCAGGCGAAGATGCCTTTGACTTGGCGGCCCTGGCCTCCGCCTTTCGCAGTCGCCCAGAGGTCCTTCGCGCCATCCTAAAGAGCGACGTCCTGAAAGAAGCCATCTCCGAGCTTTCCGATCTGCCCGGAGCGGGCTCTGTCCGTGTTTCCGTCGCACCGCATGAGCCGACTTTCCATCTGGCGACCAATGGGATCTGTGGAGGCCTGGAGATATTCTTGCCTAAGAGCAGCGAGGTAGGTCGTACCTTTTTATCAGAGCATACAATAGGCCGACATTTTTTGTCTCAGAGTCCAATGATTTTTATATGCCAGTCTCACCAGTATAATATCAAGTGCGGTCATGTGAAGTTAAGCTATTTTCACTCTTCTCTCGGTCCACCGACAGTGACGTAAATTGAATTGACGCATGTGCCAGTCTCTTTATATTCTCCTTGTCTCATTCTTCCGACAAAATGATTGTGCGTCCTTCTCGTCAATTCTTGAATGCTCGATCGTCGCAGGCTTTTGTGCACTTTGACTGCTCGGAGGCCCGCTCTTGGAGCTATGGTTTAGGTGCCTTAAATCAAGGAATGCGCGCCCTTACTGTGGCGAAAGAAACGTACGTACGGATAAACGAAGAGGGGATAATGTGCGTGCAGCATCAGGTAGAGAACACAGCGAGTGGACAAAGCACCTTTATAGACTTTCTGTGCCTTGCTGAGGAGACAGAGGAAGGAAGAGGGGAAAATGAGGAGCATGAAGACGAAGAAAGGCAAGAGTGACGCGGAACAAAGATTCGACGCAGCTGCGACTATGTATGTTTATCATTTTTTGGCTTTTATAAAGAGAGATCCGTAAATGTGAGAGGGATTGCAGTACAACGTGGATACAGGAGTTGCATCAAAACGACCAAGAACAAGGACGAGCCGACATCGCTCATTTGGTGATGGTGGACGAACATCGTAGAGGCTTGCAGCTTTTCCGCAGAGGACTTCTTGGGATACATGTAAAGCATTTTCTGAAAGTAGAATCAATCCGACGCTCGTGGAAATGTCTGCATAGGTCGAGCACGGAGTGAATATCGTAACCTTGGCTCATGAGCTCGCAATTAACTCAGCATCCAGGCCTACAATTTTCCTCCATATAACTGTATCTCCCGGACTTTTATGTACAATATTGAAAAATTTTTCATGATAGATCGATATTCAATTTAATGATGTCGTACAATTTTCATTCAAAGAAAGAGGGAGTCGCAGCATATCGGATGCCCTATAATTTCTTTGTGTCAACAACTTACACTGGAATTAAAAGGCACCTGCTGGACTGCGTCGAGTACTTAGTTAATATTTTAGGCCAGCTATGTACATTGTAAGGTTGTTATAAAATAAAGCGCAAACGCCGGATTCCAAGCGTTTGGTTTTTGATCGAAAAAGAGAGCGACTGCTACACTTGAAAGATGCTCCTAGTGCTGCAATGGAGAAACTTGATGACTCCTCGTTTATAGTATGGCGTGTCTTCGAGGTGAAATTATCCTCTACGTGCCAAATGTAAAAGAGATCACATCTTCTGTCTTATACACTTTTAAGGCGTGGATGTGACGCACCCAGAATGGGCCACGGGTTCGGATACTATCTAGGACGCTCCTTCTATCAAGCACCCTGCTGAAAAGCCATTATTTTTGTGCATCAGCCCATCCTTTTCATGACAATAGACCAGCAGCTTTCCCACATGAATTCCAGCAAGCTTAAGAGTCCCACTCTCGACACTACTGGAAGTACAGGACAGATGGGTGCTAAGAGATACCTTTTATATGCAGGTCGCAGGAGGCATTCCACCACCTCGCTGTTTGTTGGCGCAAGACATGGACCAGCATGGTCGTCACCCACAGGGAATACAAAGGTGTTTACGAAGCTGAACATGCGATACACCTTCTCGCTCTTTTCTGGAAAAGGTTGTGACATTTTGCCTGTGCGGTGGCCGGTCGAGCGGGAATGAAGTGCTTGGGCGAGGTAAAGCCTTCCCTCTCGCGGACACCAACTGCCGCGGAATAAGAAACCCGTCACATGAAAAGACTTCAGGAGTATCTTCTCTTTTTTCTTCTTCGCGGGAAACCGTTTTCTCCAACGAAGCATACTGGTGCCCAAGAATTGAAATATCCACTAAGTGCTTTTGTAAAACCTCAAGGCGATGAGCGTCTGGAAGTCAGACGGTCGTTTTCTCTTGTTCCCGCTGCACGTTATGTCTCCTCCCCGAGACAGAATATCACCAAGAAAGGAGGAAAGAGAAGAAGCGACATTTCTTGTCAGCACGGCCGCAGAATCTTCCATGCCACTCAATTGAAATTGTTTGTTGTATAGGAGCGACTAAAGCATAGTAGGGAGGCGAATCATATGGGCTTGCAATGTTATCAGCTTGTTTCGTCGGAAGTCTACCAGGACATCTACTAGTATAGATCATCACCGAGACGACACGGGTTGGAGGTCTCCTTTGGGAACCCTGCAGTCTGGCATGAAGGGATATTCACCGCTATGAGGAGGCAGCATGACGCTTCATTTTTAAGACCTCTTCTAGGCCTTTTGCATGCACACTGTGAAAAAGTATACTAGGAATTTTCCCACGTATGACTCATCGAATTCTTCCTCACTCTTCGTTGGGTGACCCTCTGCACAGCGTTGTACAAGCATCCATCAACCTCGAAATCATGCCCAATCCGGTTGTCTTCTTCGACGTCCAGACTGGCTCTGGCAATAACCTTGGTCGCATTGAGATGACGCTGCGTGCTGATGTCGTGCCCAAGACGGCTGAGAATTTCAGGGCTCTGTGCACGGGCGAGAAGGGAGCGGGTCGCTCCGGTAAGCCGCTTCACTTTAAGGGCTCCACCTTCCACCGCGTGATTCCGGACTTCATGTGCCAAGGCGGTGACTTCACTGCCGGCAACGGTACTGGCGGCGAGTCTATCTACGGGTAAGATTCTCAGTGATAAGTGGTCTCTCTTGTCTGTCGGGCCTGCGTAGCTGTTGCCATCTGAGCCCGTCTTGCTCATGACGTGCCATACACACCCTCGGTCCTTGCTTCTCTTGCAGGAACAAATTCCCCGACGAAAACTTCACGCTCAAGCACACGGGCCCAGGCATTCTCTCCATGGCCAACGCCGGCCCCAACACGAACGGCTCCCAGTTCTTCCTTTGCACGGCCGAGACTGCCTGGTTGGACGGCAAGCACGTGGTGTTTGGGAGTGTGACGAAGGGCATGGATGTGGTCAAGGCCGTCGAATCCTACGGCTCTCGCACGGGGGCCACGCGCGAGAAGATAGTCATTGCCGACTGCGGGCAGCTCTCCTAAAACAGGGTTCCAAGAGAAAAGGGAAGCCCTTCCCCCTTCATGTCATTGTCGGTAGATGAGTGGCGAGATTTAGTGAAGTAGAGAGCAAGAGGGAAGTGCGCCAGGAGAGGACGAATGATCGATGTGTCCTGAGCGTGGAGCTTTCTCGGGCTGGACAAGGCGGAGGGGCCGACGTTCGCAGTGCTCCTGACGTAATTTGGGAGGTGCGAGGACACCGACCAGCTTAATGTGACTGAAGAGGGCGAACGAGAAGCTGTCTGGGAAAACATGGGACTCGAGAAGAAAGATTGATTAGGGAGATCGCATCGTGAAATGTGGTTTTAGAAAGTCGTGCGTTTGATCGGTTTGGACGGTGCGGAGTGACGGAGCAGCGAACGTAAACGGGGATAGCATTCACTAGTCCTCTGCGGGACAGTGTAGTCAGAAATCAGTGCAATGGATGGAGAAACCTGCGGCGTTTCAAATCAACTTTTTTTCTTATTTTGGATGTGCTTTCTGTTGAACTCGGATGCCACAGTCTCTACCCTAACTAGGAACCCATCTGTCGGGGAGCGCGCATGTCTGGGATCACCCCCACGACCACCACCACCACCCCGCCCTTTCAATATTCCTCCAAAGCCGCCACTGCCACAGCCAGGGCCTGAAAGGGTGAGAACGGCGCGCGAAAATCCAGGCTGTAGGCATCCTCGCTCAGCTTGCCCAACTGGCAGGCGAAGCGCGGTCGCTCCAGGGTGCCCCACTCCGAGGCCGCGGCATCGTCCACGCCGCTCCTCTCTCCTCTTCGAAGCCCTAGCCCCCCGCCCAGATGACTCAAGCCAACCCGCGTCCTGACAGCGGTCCTTCCTCGCCTCCTGGCGCCGCTCCCGCCTTCCGCCCTGTGCCCGGAGGCCCTGACCTCCGTCAGTCCCGCAGCGTAGTCTTGAAGCGAAGATGCAGTCGCCTCCACCACCACCAGATTCTTCCGCGAAGGAAGCGGCACCCGTTGCTCGCCCATCTCGAAGTCGAGCGCATGGAGGCCCCTGGCCGGATCCCATGCGGGCAGTTGGCTGTGCAGCGTGAGGACACGAGGGGAAGAAGGGGCGACCGGGGGACCGGCCAGGGGGGAGGAAGATGAGGAGGAGGGGAGGCTGATGGGAGTCTCTGACGATGAGGAGGCAGGCGTGGGTGGATCGACGTTGGGAGCGCGGGAGGGCAAGGCAGAAGGGTTGGACCCGACTTTGCTTTTGATGTGGCGCATTCCCCAGGCATTCCAGCCCGTAGGCATCGAATTCTCGTTCGCAAGGGAAGAGGCACATGGAGATTGTAGGTGAGCCAACGGCACTTGGAAAACGTGATGCTGCCGAAATGGGTTCGGCGTGTCTTGGCCGTCGGTGCGCAGCACCACCGAGAGAAAGAGTAGCCGGGAGCGGGCTTCGGAGATGTGGACGGCAAGGTGGGGTGTGAGGATATTCGCGTCCGCCGATGAGGTCGAAACGGCGGTCCAAACGCCTCGACAAGGCCTGTGCAGCCAACCGAGCGGAAGGGCCCCCTCCTCCTCGCCCGTGTCCCCCCTGGGATCGGAGGCTAGGGGGAGCGTGGAGGCGGCGGCAGGGGGGGCCAAGACGGCCAGGACGCAGAAGCTTCTGGTCTCGGTCGTCACGCGCGGCAACGGGGAGCAAGGTGCTTTCCCAGCGCTGTTGCTTCCGTCGCCGGCCTTTTGAGCCCGGACAGTGCACAGACAGTGGGGGCGGTCGGCCTCCAAGGACGGGGCGCCGGGGAACCTGGCACCTTCACATTCCTCCGACATCACGGCGCGCGGATGCATCGTGATCGCATCTTTTGCAAGGTCTTCCTGACGGACCATTCGCACGGCATCGTTGGAGACCAGCACCCTCTCGAGGAACAGGCGGTACGTGGGGCTTACGGCCTGTGCTCGTGCAGGGTGGGGCCCATGAGTCTCCCGTTATGACATACCTCAATCCGCAAAAAGGAACATAATATCATAACAGTCATGTTTCTCTAAACATTGAAATCGCCCGTACGTGACATACCTTGCTATTCGACGGCAGCCGTCTGATTGTGCACAGCATCTTGGTCTCCGGGGGGACTCGTCGGAAGAGAAAGTCGTGCGGAACGTAGCCCTGCTTCGGTGGATTGGTGACCAATGGGGGTGGGAAATCGTCCGAGGCATGGGTGGGCTCAGCTTGGTAGGACTTCTTGGTGTTGCAGCTGTTGCCGTTTCTGACAAATTTGTGGCTGCTCAGGTGTGGAGAGTGTCGAAGAGATATTGATGATTCAAGCGAATTAGCCGATGGCAATCGGAGCTCGGAGACTCCGGGAAGATAAGCAGGCTGAAGACGGTAATCTAAAAATTTCATAAGCGGGTGGGCCTCGGAGAGAATACCGCGTTGCACTAGATGGGAGCTCGCGCAAAAGGCTTTATCGCGTTCTTGGCATGTGAAGGGCCTGTCCTGTGCCAGAATCAAGAATTCTTCTAATGCCGCCACCGCCTCCTCCTCAGAGTCCACCCGTTCTAGTAAGTTTAACAATGCCCTGAAACTCTGAGTCATGGCCCGTCGGAGCTAATAAGTAGACGAAGGAGCTTAATTGGGATCACCAAAGTCCACTCGTTTACAATGGCCCCACAAATTCAGCTTTCCTCCCATCTTGAAACCCGTCGCACCCACAAAATTTTACCTGTGCGTGGTTGCTTCAGAACCTTTACTTGATGATAAGGGCAAGGACATGATCAGAATCAGGCTTGTATTAAGTGAACAAAGCGGTCACCCTTCCAAGCCTGGCCTTGGCGATGGTAGCATTCCCGCGGGCCGCCGCTCCTCTTATATCACAGCACCTGAATATTTTCTGGATTCCCTCCCACGAATCACGCATTCCAAAGCGAAACCTTTCCAAAAAACAAATCAGGCTCCGAGGGGCGAGCAGTAAAGACCCAAAGAGCGTGTGGGGCGCTATAGGAACGTACAGCCGTCCCGGCCAATGACCCCAGCCTTACGGCGACCTCCTCCCACTCTCTCCGTCATCGTCCTTCTCCTTCATATGGTGAGTAAAACCGCGCACATTTGGACGCTTGCATATATGCGCTCATATCTTTCACTTTACAAAACCGATAGGGCCTCATCTCTATGGTGAAAGCCAGAGGGAGCTGGTCACGTTCATTGACTGCCCGAGTTGAAGTCAAGGAAGCTTTTCGGGATCAGAATGGTAAGGATCCGTGCATTATACCCGCTGCCATCCTAAAGTGACGATGCCTAAGACAACATATCATATGTTCTCGTATCCTCTAGCCGCATTCGTCGATTGCCACTCCAGAGTCAGACTTTCGAGGCCTACGCGACAGCCAGGTGCATCGTCATATTACTTTACCTCCGTCACGTCCAAGTCCATGTACCCCTCGACCGTTCCGCCTTGCAGCATATGTCTCAATACCGTCGTATCAACCTCTCGAGCATCTGACATATGCTTTGATGGGAGACTGACAGCAGAGCAGCTCTTCCCGACGTCCTTTGAGCTCGATATGCCGCCCATGGGCCACGTACTGGCCTTGCGTCTGCCTGTATCCTCCGTATCACAAGACCCCGATCGCGAGTGGGACCTTTCCATTCTCCTAGATAGTTCGACGATGGACACGGTATCCCGATCTGCAGCGAAGTTTCCGACCCTACTGCATCCAAAAGAGCTCGATCTTGCCATGAACATGAGCAACCTGGATTCGCGCCTTGCATTTCTGGGAGGGCGTCTGGCACTGCGGCGGAGTTTGCGCAAACTTCCACAGCCCATCAGGATAGAACAGGCTGTGCTTCGGGACGAGAAAGGGGCGCCGGCATTGCCCTCCCACGTGCAAGCGTCAATAAGCCACAAACAAGATCTGGCAATTTGTCTGCTGCGTTCGGTCGAGGAGGACCCGAATCGTGCATTGTCCAACATTGGCGTGGACATAGAGATTTGCCAGCCTCGACCCAGCACAAATAGCATTGCAACACGTGTGCTCACTAGAAGGGAGCAGGATGAGTTGGGCGGTCTGGCTTCACTGGGGATCAGTGGAGAGAGCGAGCTCTTGCTTCGGTTTTCTCTGAAAGAGAGCGTCTACAAGGCCATTTACCCGTTCCTGCGCCGGTACGTAGCTTTTCAAGAGGCGGAAGTGACCCCACACGTGGACGGCACGTCTACGATCGTCCTGTTCCTGAAGGGAGGGGCCGCGGAGGGCTTGTTCGAGGCGGAGGGGCATTGGCGGCAAGTGGATAATGGCAGGTTCTTCTTGACAGCGGTGTGGGTCAGAAAAGTTGAAATAAGGTCGTGAAGCTTGGCGTTGTAAGGACAGGAATGGTGCAGAGCGAAGATACGGGATGGGAAGGGGAGGAGGAACGCAAGTTTGTGCTGGTAACCCAATTTTTTTAAAATACGTCTGTCAACGTGACCGTTCAGATGGAGAATTACTCAGGTCCAGGGTATTTTTGGGGGTTATTCTTCAATTTCTCCTACGCAATCTCCATCATTTCTGGAGAGTTCGTGGAAATACACGCGGATGTGATGACATATCCAGCGCAAAGGCGCTGTCCCAAGCCGCACAGGAGGGCCGCAATACAAATCACCACACAAATGCAACATTGAAATGCTTGCACTTGCAAAACAAACAGGAAATTCCCCCGTTCTTCTCTCCTGCCCGCCTGACCCCGAAAATGGATGTTCGGTACGCGCGATAGGTTGCAGAGGAGCCTGTTTGCAGAGACAGTCGTCCTCCCGCCACGCCCCACCCAGTCACACAGATTTCTCTATCGAGAAGACCTGGGCGCCTTTTCTCTCAACATACCCCGGAGCGGTCCCGACACACGTACCTACTTTAATTCGCACCGATCCTCTCGCCTTGCACCCCCGAAATCGACTTCATCCTCCCGCGTTCAAACGCTACTTTTCTCCAGGATTTCTACTTCTTGCCCTTCTTGGAGCCCTTGAGCGATTTCAAGAACTCAGGGTCCACGGCGTTGTCAGCTGGCAAGGTCCTTGCAGAAGGGGCGTCCCCGGCCACAGAGGAGTAGGCGGGAGAGGCGGCAGGAGCCGGTTTGGGATCGGCCGCTTTGGGCTTCGGAGTCTCCACAGGCTTGGGGGCCTCCGCCTTGGGTTCCGGGACAGGGGCAGGCGCAGGCGTGGGGGCAGGAGCGGGCTTGGGCGCCTCGGCGACAGGGGCAGGCGCGGGCGTGGGGGCAGGAGCAGGCTTGGGCGCCTCGGCGACAGGGGCAGGCGGTGCTTCTGGAGCCGAAGGGGCAGGCTTGGAGACCTCTGGCGCTGGTGAGGGCGGGGCAGGCTTCGGAACTTCCGCCTTGATAGGCTCAGGTGCCGGGGCCGGGGGGGAAGGTTTGGGTGCCTCCACCTTGGGAGCCGGGGCAGCATCCTTTGGGGGGACAGGGGGTGTCTTTTTCAGCTCCTTGACGATCGGGACCGGTTCCTCAGGCTTGGGCAGGAGCACGAAGGCGCCCAGGGCGCCCGTCGAGGCCAAGATCAGACCGCCCGCTAAGGCCAGACGCACCGCGTCCGACGGGCCGGGTGCCAAGGGTTTGCGGGCGCGCTGTTGTCGAAGGAACTCCGCTCGCGCTGCTTCTTCGATGGCTTTCTTTTTCTCCGCAGCCGCGATCGCCCTCGCCTTACCAGTCAGTGCGTTGGTCACAGCGCCCGCCCCCGCGATCGTGGCCAGCAGGGCGCCCCCCACGACACCGGCAGTCCCAAGATCGCCACCTGAAGGGGCAACCGCAGGAGGCGTGGCGGGTTCAACAGCAGTGGCTGTGGGTGTGGACATGATGTTTGGAGGGTAAGATGAGGCGTCTTCACGAAACGGATCTGGGAAAGGGTAGCTCAGACACGCGTTGGGCACGATGCGGTGCCACGGGTGAAAGTCAGTCCCCATCAGACAGAATAAATAGCATGCTTAATGATAGTTTCATGAAGGCCTTCCTCCTTTTTGCCGGTCCCAAGTCTCACGCTCGGGCACGCGAATCCGCTTCCTCCCTTCCTCCGAAAAGGTGAAAGGGGCGACGGCAAGCCCGAGAGTATAACACGAAGCCTGCAAAGTGAACGAAGGCCCTCCATCGAATCCCCTGCGCTAGGTTTTCGCAATTCATCAAAGGGGACACCTCAACAACCACTGTCAAGCTAAGACGCTTTGTTTGAATTAACGCCATCCTCAGAGGAGACGGAATGTACTTACCAGATTTGACTTTTGTGGTGACAGCAGCAGGGGTCAAAACTTTGGCCATATCTTTCGTCACTTTGACAGCAGCGGTTTTGGCTGGCTTAGCAGCTACTGTGCCCTTGGTCGCGGCAGGTGCGGGAGAAGTGGTGGCCTTCGCGACTGCAGGCTTGGCCACCACTGTGTTTTTGAGAGCGGGAGGGGCGGGAGACGTAGGCTTGCCGAACAAGGAAAACCCGGATTGCTCAACGGGCGTGGATATGGTCGGAGCAGGTTTTGTGGCATCCGCAGGTTTGCTTAGAGCTTTCGCCTGCAGATCGGCCAGACTAGCCATAATACGGCCTCGGCTTCTGCTGCACCTCACGGGGCTGGGGGGCACCTGGCCCATGAAGGCCACCGCCACGCCCAAAATGCCAAGCGTCAGCAGGATCTTGAAGGAGTTCATCGTCCTTTAAGGGTTTAAGTGTGAACAGATAGTTACGAGTGAAATTATAGCGAGTCCCGTCTAACAAGGAAAAAAACACAAGGGCCCAAGCCTGTGGTAACGAGAACAACCTGCGACCGAAGCGGCGACGGTCGAAGCCCGATCTTGGCCTGCCTGAAGATATCCCCCTTCAAGCGCCCCCAGCCATTGGCTTTAAGGGCGGTTTCCAGGCACACACAAGGTCCTCACCCGTGGAAAAAAGCATTGTTAGCTTGTACTTCGTATGCGTGGAAGCCTTTGCTGAATTGCACCCGTACCGTTTCGAGATAACCAGCAGAGAGGGCCAGTCCACGCAAGCACTGCATCTCCGTCCTCTCCGAGGTCTCCTGACGACAGGGCAGGAGGTTTGGGGTTGTAGCGCTAGTAATTTAGATCAAAGCGCCTCGAAGTGGACATTATTGGGAAGATAAAGTGCTACAGTGGTTCATATTCAAAGGAAGGCGACTAGATTAGCTGTTTTTTGGCGTCATGTGAGTGCTTATTTCTTGCTATCCCGCAGAAAAATAGTAAGAGAAAAATTTTGCATGTACATGTGGAAGAGATATGAATAGCATGATTCTCCTGCCCGATCAAACATAAAAAGCCCTTGATTGCTGATGATGTCCACGTTATTGATATTCGTTCGATGGTCCTCCTATTACTTTCTGAGTTTACGACGGCCGGAGTCACAGTGCAACCCGACAGAACACGGATGCATCGCATTGCTCATGTGTTCATGGTTTATGTAGTACCGAGCCTCATCTGCCCCCTCTCTGGTTAGCTTTCAAATCTCTGCCACCTGCAGGTATAAATGCACTGGCTGTTGCACGTAATGATGGGCCAGCATCAGCCATCGAGCCAGTCTTTCCGACGATTTGATGGCCCATGCGTCCCTTTTCACCACGCTTTGTCTGCTTTGTTTTCGAGACGAGCACGAATCCGTCGTCATCCATTTTCTTACTTCGCTCACAGTTACCAAAGGTGCCCGTATATGATAAGTTGTGAAGATCCACGTCCTTTGAGGCCATCTCCGAAAGGGCTGTCGTGCCTTCCTCCGCGACGGAGGAGGGGCAAGGCGCCTTCAAGCCAGCAGAGGAGGAGTCTGACGCTTGGAAGAGCTTGCCAGGCAAGGAGGAATTACCAATGTCGCGCACGGTCTGGGCACAGGAGGGGGATGATGCCTGGCCTTTCTTGGTTGCCACGACTGCGCTCCAGGAAAAAGGCGCGGTAGGCACCCTCGGCGAAGGCACTGTGCGTTCGGACTCAACCGCTATCTCCGCCCCGCCTTCAATGGGTGAAGAAGGTGCCCCAGCTCCAATGGAGTGTGTGAATGACATTACCATACCATGACCCCGGGTCGCAGGGGGCCCAATCAGTTCTTGTGTGTTAGGCTGAGAAAGGCACCTGTGGGCGCTCGTCGCACCTAAAGACGGAAAGTGCGTCTCGTCCTGATTTCTTCGAACTGTAGCATGCACGTCCATTGCCTCTTCCTTCCGTACATATGGCTGCGCATTGCCCCATGGAGCACCCGTCCTGGTGCCTCTACTTGCTGATGTTGCATCCCTGACGCCCCCATCCTCCTCCTCAATTCCGTCCCCCAACTCGGCTATAGTGGTCGTGGCGCTGCTGCTGGTGCTTCCGCTTTCGCATTCAAGAAAGGCAATTGGATCAGTTCGCGGCACATCAACAACCTGCAGCATCAGTCGTGGAACTGTCGGCTCCTCTACAGGTTTGGCAACCGATGTCGTCGCGGGCACTCCAACAAGGATGCCCGCGCCTGCCGGCTGCTGCGGCTTTTTCTTCTTCTTTTTCTTCCCACACACGCCCCCCGTGCGGTTCAATGCCTCTGGTTTCTCTGCAGCGTCCAGCCGAGCAGTCGCTTTGGCGGCGGGTGTGAGGCGATAGGCAGGGACGTGGTCGGGAACCGTGATGGAGGACTCAATGAAAGAGAAGCCGCAAAAAGTGTCGCTGTGTGTCGCCTCCGCCCCTTCGATCTCCACGAGGGACAAGGACAGGTCCATGTTCGTGAATTCATCGTCGAAGTTGCTCGTGTCGCATTCGTGGGCCACCGGCGGGATGACAGGGGCCGGGAGCTGCTTCTTGAGGAGGAGCTGCCAATCGATCTTCTTGAAGAAGCGGGTCGCTTTTAGGGCCGCCACCCCACCAACTTCGAACATGGTCGCGCGAGTGGCTCCCAGTCGTTTCTGGACATTCCGCTCCAATAATCCTTTCAAAACAGCGTGCGCGTCTGACGTGAGAAATGGCGGCAGGGAAAGCTTCTCGTGCAAAATCTTTCGATTCAAGTCCTTGACCGTCTTCGCACGGAAGGGAGGATGGCCCGCCATCATCTCATACATCAGCGCACCCAAACTCCACCAGTCGGCCGCCTTCCCGTAGCCCTTCTTCAAAATCATCTCTGGACACATGTACTCGTTCGTTCCACACACCGTCTGCGCCCGTGCCCCGTCCTCGTCCCCGCCGTCCTCCCCCCCGACGGACAGGGCCGTGAGCTCTTTCGCCAGACCGAAGTCGGTCAAGCACAGGTGCCCGTCCTTGCCCACCAGCACATTCTCGGGTTTGAGATCCCGGTGGATGATTCCTTGGGAATGCAGGTGCTCCAGAGCCAGCACCATCTCCGCCACGTAAAAGCGGGCCGTGTCCTCCAAGATAAGGCCCTGTTTGCGCAGGTGGAAGAAGAGCTCCCCGCCAGAGAGGTAGTCCATGACCAAAAACAACTTTTCATCCGTCTGGAAGGAGAATTTGAGGCCAACCACAAAGGGGAAATCTACCTTGGTCATGATATCCCGCTCCGCACGCATGTAAGACAGGTGGTTTTTCTTGCGAAGCATGCGCTTGGAGATAACCTTCATGGCGTAGACTCCCTCGTCCAGTTTGCTTCGCACCTGCAACACGCGGCCGAAGGCGCCCTGTCCAATGACGCAGAGGGGAGTGAAATCCTCGGGCCCCACCTTCCAACCTCCTGGATGGCCTTCTGCCGCTTTGAGGAGGTCCGCGCCGGCAGGAAGAGTCCCCGGCCCGAGCAATTCTGGCGAGCTCAGACTGCCCGCAGCCAGGTCCTCCGCATCTCCTTCCCCAGACGCAGTACTCTTGTGGCCATCCGTGCCAGGCTCCTCTGTTTCCAGAAGCGGAGTCAGCAAGTCTGTTATGGTCAGGGCGGCTGCCGTTCCGGTACACGTTGGATCATGGGCAGGTTCGGCCTCGCTGTCTGCACAGTGTGTGGGACTCGAATGTACTGGAGAACTAATCATTTATGCAGTATGAATCGCTCTCTTACTTATATGATTCTCCGTTCTGTACGTCGGCGCCGCGTTTTCACTAGTCCTTTCCGAACTGCTGAAAGAATCCCAACTCCCCTTTCGTTGCCCGCGTTGTCTGCACGTTCTACTGACAGTCACGCCAGACCCTTGTTCTTCCAGTTGTATCCCCCAAATGGGCGATCAAGCGCCTGGTAAGGCAGAGACAAAAATGTTTGTCGGTAGAAATGACCGTGAGTGGTGCGGAATCAGTCAATATTCGGAGACTCCCCTTACAAGAACGTACCACAACAACGGTCTTGCCGCCACTGCCAGCGCCGCAGAACGTGCTAATATACAATGTTGTCTTCAGTGACATAAGAGAAGCTGTTGAAAAGCCGGGGAACGTTTCTTGTTCGTGTCCTGTAATAGGGCGTATGTAAGGGCAATTTCCGACTCCGGCTTTCTGAGCCAGCCAGTAACATCGCTTGATAGCTACGACACATGTCGTAGCGTACTTTCAAAGTCTCGCGAGCAATGCCTCACGTCCTCGGTGTCAATAACACACCGATGCATCGACGATACACAGAAGGGCAGTCGTGCCACTTGCCCAAGGAATTAATGGGCGTCCTTATGCCACTCACCCGCGCTACTGCCAAGCCGTTGGCTGCAACTTGGGCCGTCAGCTGGCTCGAGCCAACTCCCCGTGTCGCGGCAACCGGAAACGCCGCGGAAAAGAAAGCATGTAAAATCAAAAACGTTTTTGCGGCAGATCACAATAGCTAGCTGCATTTGCAAGAACATTGTCAGTTGAGAAGAAGGACATATCAATACATAGAAAAGCTGTCACCTGAGGGAATGAGGGACTACCAGGAACGACTTTGTTGATCTTCGAAACAAAATAGTCATACAAATCTGAAAGATGAAAAATGCTAACAGACAAAAATTCCAATGCTTTGAAATGTAACTTGCTTGGAGATGCTCGTTCTTCTCTAACGAAAGCATGGAATGGGCGTGCATGCAGATGCTGCACACTTGCTCTCTTCTTTCGGCGCCTTTGATATGTCAAGAATAGCTGTGTGTCAGATCATTAGTAGTACAGGAAGTTTCCAAAAAGGAGACGACTATGGATTGTTCCTGAAAGGAAGCAAAAGTGTCAACATCGCTTTCGCGAAGTGCTGTTGCAAAACGCTGTCGCTGCCATGGCTGCCGTGGATGTTAGCAGACTGCTTCTTCGGCATACTTAATAAAAAAACTGCAGCAGTATGCATCAAAAAAACCTATCTAGTCTCTCAAAATCCGTTGTCTTGTGTCCACATTTCTTTCCCCATCCCGGCCCTCAATCCATGTACAAATCCTATCCGACCACTCGTGCTTTTAGATCAGTGGTTTCCAACTGCAACACTTTCTCCTCGCATTCGCAAGTAAATGACATTTTCCTTCTCTTTCAATGATGTCCATTTGCTGCCGTTTGCGTGGAAGATGCCGCGGTCTTCTTCTCATTCTCGTGAAACAAATGCGCGAGCTTGTTCACGGACGACAACCATCCAATGATGACCAGGTAAAAGAGGCCCGCTAGCACAGGCGCGCCTTGCATGATACCCCCGAAGGCCAGCACCAAAGCTTGCTGCCCCAGTGCCCCCCCCGACTTGCCCAGTCGCGCCCCCAAGACATCGATGGCCGCTTTGCCCTTGACTTTCGCTTCCTCGTCCAACGGAATGTAGGCCATCTCCTTCGTCGGGTCGAAGAAGGCGTATTTTGTGGCCTTGCTCAGAATGTTTTGCACTGTCCCGATCGCCAGAGCCGTCATCAATGCTTGCCGGGAGCCCCGCATATCTCCGAATGATATGTAGGCGAAGAAAGGTGCTGCCAGGGTGGCCATCAGGACAGGCGTCGCCATCGCCCCCACGCGCCAGCCCAGGATTTTGATCGTGTTGCTGCCAAGCAAAAGCATGAGCACGGTCATGACACCCACCACCGTCGAGTAATTCCCCATAAATTCCATGTAATCCTGCTTGTGCGGGTACGCCATCTTCACGGTAGCCTTCCAGATTATCTCCGTAAATTCCATGGTCAGGCCATAAGAAACCACCATGACAGCGATGCACTCCAGCCATCGAGACTTGGAGAGAATGCGCATGCTTTCCAGCAGTCCGGGCTTGCTCTTTTTGGCCATCTTTGCAGCGGCCGCTTGTTTTCTCAACGCGGCTTTTGACAGGAGGGCCTGCCTCTGAGTAGCCTGAGTGGTAGAGACGTCCATCACGTACCAATATAAAGACATCACGATCCCTCCCGCGGCCATCATGAAGGTTGTCAGCACCTTCAACGTGTTTTCGAACGCCAAGTGCTCGTCGTGAGGATGCAAGCGTTTGATCCACTTGCTGACAAAGGCGGTGGTCTGCCCGGAGACGATGGGGGCCATGTTCCCGAGCACGGCGAAGAGAGGATAGAAGCGCTTGGCCTGGTCGATGGGCGTCACGTCGTTGGCGCACTGCCAGAAGAGCAGCGGCACACCAGCCGAGCCCCACAGTTCCGAGGTAATATAGTATAGGGAGAAGATCCAGTACCTGAACAAGTTCCGCACGTAAGGTAGATTGGCCCCGGGGGAGGGTGCGAACTGCTCTAGGTGAAGGTTATGACGGTTGGGGTAGAGGACATATGCGAAAAGGGCGTAGAAGGCGAAGAAAGGGATGATGGTCACGTAGAAAAGGGCGCGTTTGGAGAGATAGTTGGCGGCAGCTGAGTAACCCACCATAAAGGCCATTGCCGCCGGGACAACCCCATACACCTTCAGGAAGGCAATGGCCTCCGCGCCACAATAGGAAACGATAAGAGTGTCCTTTGTATCGCGGGTCATAGTAAAAACGTAGATGATGCAAAACATCATCAGGCTCAAGGCGAAGAATTTGGGAGCCTCCTTACAGGTCAGCAACGTCGCCCTGTTTTTTTTGTCTTTGCCTGCGGCCATGCTCGCGCTTTCCTTGACCACGTCTTTCTTCATAGGAGTGATTTTGGCCAAAACTTTGGCCGGTCCGATCCTTTCTCTTCTTATAAAATTCCACGCGCCTCCCCGACGTCGCAACAGGGATGAGGCATCACGAGCTATCGCATTGGCAGATTGAGAAGCCCGAGTCAACAGCCATCCTTTGTCGCTTGTCGACAACACCCTACTCGCCATACTGTAGAGCTTATCATTGGGATCTGCATTCATTGTGCGTGCGTGTACATGCGGGTGAGTGGAGAGGGGTGGCATGTTGCATTAAAGGTAGCTGAAGTGCCCACCCTGCACGATTAACTAACGAGAAGCTAGGTCCGGAAGGGTGGAAACTCCACATTCTTCCGGTGTTGCCAGAGTTGAATGCACACGGAACTCAAATGAAAGTGTCTTCTGGATTGTGAAACACGATAAAATGATCGAAAGGGCAACCGGAAGCAGCCCCCATCCTTCCCGCGTACACTTCCTTTTCAGCCCCGCACTACGCACCTAACACTGACGATGAGATTGAAAGCTGTCCCAGCAACAAAAATATCACTGCTTGGAAATATTTCCACACCCAAAAAGTTGCTCTTGGCCTTCTGCCTTGACCGCGTCTCATTAGCGATCTCATGCCCGGGATTGCACGTCACTTAGCCTTGATATGCCCCTCGCTCGCCACACCCGTGGCTACTCTCCTAATTTTCCCCCTGGTTTACACGGCAGGGAAGGAGAGGGGGACCTTCAAGGGTATGGACGCCCTAATTACGTGAGTGGTAGGGAGAGGAAAGGGTGAGGCGATAAGATAGGATTGAGGGTCTGTGTCATCCGGGCTCAGCGGTAGACAGAATAGTCACCCCGCGACGTTTGTACTGATGACATTCAGTACAAGGTATTTGTATGTTTCAGGAGACACGACGCCATGCGCAGTGGGCATACAGAGAGGTCAAGCCACCAAGCGCCCGCTTCGAGCGGTTGGGAGACATGGAGCGGCAGCAGCAGCGAGCGACAGCTCTCTCCAAAAGAGAGGGGGATGAATAAGCGACACCCGAACCACGCTCGACAAGTCCACAGGGAAACGGTCGTGAAGTTCGCAGCCGTTCTTTCTGCCCCGAGATTTTCACGCAGGAGGGCGTGGAAGTGTGTCTGGGGGCGTACTTCACTTAGCAAGCGCGCGTGCAAGGGATTACGGAGGCCAGGCTCGGAGACTCCTTGATCCCGGACACGACAAAAGCTGACCCAAGACTGCCTTTTGTTTACATTCCCTCGTCCCGGCCACTTCTAGACATGAAAAAGATTTGTCACAGATGTTTCAAGGATACGATCAATTAAGTCTGCGTTTAAAAGCGCCCATCGAGCCTTGCATACATTGCCCGATTGGCAGCCAATGCGGGAAAGGCCCATACACAATGGGGGAAACCTTCCATACCGATTCATGGAGGTTTAGAGTTCTGTAAGAGTATTCAGCGTTTAAATTATTTAACGGAGGAGTTTGGCATCAGATTGCCGGACAAAAGCCAGACATCTTTGCCGTCCTCACAGATCGGGAAGAAAAGATTAAGCATCACGTTAGTCTTCAGAGAAGAGAACACTTTCAAGCCTGAGGTGCAGCTTCCAATTTTCTTTTGCGGCATGGATCCAGTATGAACCCTTACATGCGTGGAGACACCGCACGTGTGCTTTCCTACACTGGTTCACCCGTAAACACGCATCTTTCAATCCGATCGACTCCCACTGCGGGCGCGTGCCTTCTTTTTCCGCTTGCCAGCACGATCGTTGCTTCTACTGCGCGACCGCGACCTGGAACGGCTTCGACCCGGCTTCTGACGGCTACGGCTCCTAGACCGGCTTCGGTTCTTCCTGGTGCCCCTCCCATCCTGTCCTTCTCCGTCATCCGACCCTCCGCGTCTTCGCTTCCTCCTCTCCTTGGGCTCCTTCTTCCCTGCTTTCTTGCTCGCTTTCACGGCTCCCTTCTTGTCACTCCGGCCCCTCCCTTTCGCTCCTCCGCCGCTTCGGGAACCGCTCTTGAGCTTGCCGCCATGCCCAGCCTCGCCTTCCGAGTCCGACTGGTTCGAGGAGGAATCGTCCGAGGAAGAGGAGGAGGAAGAAGAGGAGCTACTGCTGCTGCTGCTCTCACTGCTGCTGTCACTGCCACTGCTCTCCTCGTGCTTCTTCTTCGGAGCCGCCTTGCCACCACTACTCTCTTTCCCTTTCTCCGACCCAATGTCCTTCTCCCTCTCCCTTTCCCTCTCCTTGGATTGGAGAAGCTCCTTCTGGCTCTTCTTCTTCTTCTCCATCTTGGCCTGCAGCATGGCCATGTGCTCCTCAAACAAGGCCTTCCTCTCCTCCGGCTCCAAGTCGTTGTAGGCAGAGTGCCTCTCCAAGTCCTCCTGCGCCTCCGCCCACGTCACGTCCACGTGGTCCGAGCGCCAGTAGTATTCCAGCAGAAGGTCCCGGTACCGGCACCGTCGTTTCTCCCGCCGTCGCGCCTCCTCTTCCCGCATCTCCACTGCCCTCGTGTGCAGCTCCTCGAAAGCCGCCTCCACGTGTTTGGGCCGACGAGCAAACATCTCTTTGAATTCCTGCAGGCGCCGCGAGGTCCGCCTCCCACTCTCCAAGCCCCTAGACCCCGCCCCGCTATCCTCCTCCTCCTCCTCTTCCTCCGACTTCTCCCGCTCCTCCTTCCCCTCCGTCTTTCCTCCCAAGGCCTTCAGGATGGCATTCACGTACGTCTCCTGGTCCCACTCCGCGGTCACCTCCGCCCCCGCCCGCGGTAAGTAATCCCTCAGCCGGCGCTTGTCCTCCGCGTACCTCCCTTTCAAATCGTCCACGAACCTTTCGAACAACTCCGCGGCGGTCAGGCCTCCCTGTCCCATCATCACCTTGTAGGCGTCCTCCTTCTCAATCACGGGCTTCAAGTGCTTCCATCGGCTCCTCATGTCCACCACCCCGTCCTCCGCCAGCCCCTCCAACACCTCCCGAAACGCCCGCCGACGCCCTTCCTCCAACTTCCGGCGTTCTTCCCGTTCCAAGCGCTTCTGCTCCCGGTGGGCCACCTCCAGCTCCTCCAGCACGTCTTCAAAGGCATGCTTCTGATCCACCTCTTCCACCAGCTCCCGCAACCGACCTTCCTCCTCCCCGCGCGCCCTTACATCCAAGACCGCCTGAGCCTCCCGCCACGACATACCCCGCCTCAACGCCGGCCCCTCCTCCCCTGATTCCGCCGCCCCCTCCTCCCCCTCCCCTGGGGGCGACAAGCCCGCGTAGCGTCGAAGCAAGCCCGCGAACGCCTTCTGGTTCAGGCGCTTCTCCTCCTTCTCCTTCTTAGCCAACTCGGTGACAAAGTCGTGGAAGACGTCCTCCTTGTCGTGCAGCGCCAGCTCCGAGGATTTGAACCGGGGATCCTCCTTGAGCAGCTCCTCCGCCTCCTGCCAGCGTGACTGGGAGTCGATCTGCACGCACTCCGCCAGCATCTTCAAAAAGCCGTCCCGTGCCCTCCGGGCCCGCGCCCGCTTCTCCTCCTTCTCCTCCTTCATCCGCTTGGTCTGGTACTCTGCGAACGCCTGCTTCTTCTCCCCCGTCTTCAAGGCGCTCCACACGGGCTGTTTGCTCAGCATCTTGGGAATGTCGGCCCATTTGGCCGTGCTGCTCACGCCCTTGTCGTAGAGCATCTGCTTGAAGGCGGCGACGGCCTCCTCGGTAGTGCCGAAGCTGGGGGGGCCATCCCTCTCGTCGGGAGGCTCGGGCTTGACAGCCGCCTTCAAGACGACTGCCGCCAAGCCACTCTTGGCGGCCGCTACCCCGTTCGTGCCCGCCCGGCCCGCCTTCCCGACCTCCTCGTCCGAGGCCCCGTCGTCCAAGATCTCGATCGTCTCCACCGCCGCCTTCTGCTGGGCCTGGAGGGAGGCGGCGGCCGAGCCAACCACCACCTCTACCTCCCCCGCGTCCAGCGCCGCTTGCTCCGCCTTGTGCGCCTTGAGCTCAGCCGGCTCCTCCCACAGAGACTCCTTGCCGTCGCTGTAATATGTCTTCCCCTCCGGCGTCGTGTACTCCTTCCACTTGCACGGCGGGAGAGAGGGCGGGGGCCCCGGGGGCACAGGCGCGGGCTTGCGGGGAGGTTCTAGGCAAGCTGGTTTATCGTATGTGCTGATTTTTGTGACACGGTTGTGATAGTATGTCTTCCCGTCTTGACCCGCGTGCTCGGTCCAATTGGCCGGGTCCTCGGCGGGGG
>Ga0102934_1000123_pt1 | contig 42986 bp, 29 predicted proteins | sample SalPonR2_A_D1_MG_FD_78175 | JGI IMG/M metagenome (GOLD analysis project Ga0102934, IMG submission 78175) | Salt pond soil microbial communities from South San Francisco under conditions of wetland restoration - Salt Pond MetaG R2_A_D1_MG | ecosystem: Environmental > Aquatic > Marine > Intertidal... | reverse complement strand
CTCAGAAGGTGATAACTGGTCTGCTCAATCCGAACAAAACGGCGCTGGTTCGGTGCCTGAGTGTCAGATGTCGAAGTGGCAGCGAAGCGGGACACCCAGGCAATTGAGCCAATTTCCTGGGTGTCCGAATTCTCTTTTCGTTAGCGATCGTGAGTGTTTAGGTTGGGCGTCAGAGGTAATAAGCCGTTGACAGCTTCCCGGGCCACGAGACATAATGTATACAGTATGCAGATAAGCCAACGACAGAATCTGGGAGCTGAGCTGGCCGAAACGCTTCGCCGTATGATCAGCGAAGGGCAATTGGCCGAAGGCACTCGAATCAACGAGGTGCATCTGGCTGGGCGGCTCGGTGTCAGTCGCACCCCGCTGCGTGAAGCACTGGCCATGCTGGTGGCCGAAGAGGCGCTGGACGCTCGCCCCAGGCGCGGGACTTTTGTTCGTCCCCTGACAAGGACAGAGTTCTTGCAGATCTACAGCGTGCGTCCTTTGCTCGACGTCGGCGCGCTGCGTATGGCTGGTCTGCCGAGCGAGGAGGTGATCGAGCAACTGGAGGTGCTCAATGATCGTCTCGGCGCAGAGGGCGATGCCCTGCAGCGGATTATCATCGATGACGAGTGGCATCTGCGGCTGGTCGCCGGCTGTGACAACCCGGTTCTGCTCAACCTGATCCGCCAGTTCATGCGGCGAACGCGACGCTATGAACTGGCCTACCTGAAGGAAAGTCGGTACACACAGACTGCCACCGATGAGCATTTGGCGATCATGGCGGCACTGTCAGAGCAGAATCTCGATGCTGCTTGTGATGCCCTCCAAACCAACCTGACCAGCGGCATCGATCCGATTCTGTCCTGGCTGGATAAAAGGAAAACACAATAAATGAAGATCTCATTTCCGCTGGCGGCCGCTCGTGTTGCTCTGTTGCTTGTCGCCTCGACCTTGATGGTGAGTGCTGCAAGCGCCCAGGCATCACCGCAACTTGAGGGCCTGTGGAAAGCCTACAAGCGCTTCGATTCTGACCAGCAGGCACCGCTGTTGATCGATTTCGAGGCCGGTTGGGCGGCGTTTGCTGGCCAAAGGGTCGAGCTCGCGCTTGAGGCGGAACGCTGGCATGCGAACTTCGGCCCGAAACACGGCGAGTTTTTCGGGCGACTGGGTCCCGGCGGACCCCGCGCCCATTGGCGCCAGCCCACGGTGCTTCAGATCGGCGCCAGGGTGGCTTCACCGGTTCAGTTCACCCGGGTATCTACAAGCATCTGGGCCGGTCGCGTTTCGGTCATGGCTAGTCAGTTCACCTTCTTTTTGCCGATCGAGCGCTCGTCCGATGGCGCGTTAACGACCTTTCTGCGTAACCCGGAGCGCAATCTGGGCGTCTTTGCACAGGTCGAGCAACTGCAAGTTGAAGACAATGATCTGCAGTTGAACGGACGTTTCCGCGGCAGTGCCGAGGCTCAGACGCTGCTGGCCGGTCGCTACCATCCTGAGGGGGACTACTTCACGTTGCACTTGCCGGCAAATCGTGGCGGCAGCTATGACTTTCATCGCGAGGCTGTTCCGGAGCGCAGCCATTTCCGGGCTCGATCGCCCGGTGACTGGAGCTATGTCGCCCCGCCCGCGCTCGATGACGGCTGGCAAACGGGGACCCTCGCAGATGCGGGCATTGATGTTGACCGCATTCGCGCGATGATCGAGGGTGAGATTCTGCCTATTGACGAGGATGTCGAGTCGCTCAACGTGCATGGGCTGTTGATCGCCCGCGGCGGTGTGCTGGTTCTGGAAGAGTATTTTCACGGCTTTCACCGTGACCTGCCCCATGACACGCGATCGGCGGGCAAAAGCCTCGGTTCGGTACTAGCCGGGGCTATCCAGCAACAGGGTGTCGATATCTCGGCCGACACCCTGGTGTTCGATGCGCTGGGTGAATCCCTGCAGGGCCTCGATCCACGCAAGCAGGCAATGACACTGGAACATCTGATGACGATGGACTCCGGCTTCCACTGTGACGATGGCGACGGCGATGCGCCGGGCAACGAAAATGTTCTGCAGTCGCAGAGCGAGCAGCCGGACTGGTATCGCTACACGCTCGACCTGCCCATGGCCAATGGGCCGGGTGAGGCCCCGGTCTACTGCAGTGTCAACAGCAATTTGATCGGCGCGATCGTCAGCGCACGCAGTCGTCAGCCTTTGAGTGATCTTGTTCAGGACCTGATTGCCGGGCCGATGCAGATCCCGGTCTATCACCTCAACCTACAGCCGACCGGCGAGTTTTATCTGGGCGGTGGCTCGCACTGGCGCGCCCGCGACTTCATGAAACTGCCACAGATGATGATGGACGGCGGCGTATGGAATGGCCGGCGAATTGTGTCAGAAGACTGGGCTCAGCGTTCCACCACCGAGGCCACAAGAATCGGCGAGAGGTCCTATGGCTGGCAATGGTGGCTGGTCGACTATGACTGGCATGGCCAGACGGCGCGCGCCTTCTTTGCCGCCGGTAATGGCGGGCAGATCTTCATGGGTATTCCCGAGGCTGATCTGGTCATCGCATTCTTGGGCGGTAACTACAGCGCTCGAGCGGGCAGGGCGGCCCAATCGGACCTCATCCCGAACCATATCTTGCCGGCGACCCGGAGGATTGCGGGGTATTGAGGGCGATTGATTCGCGGGGTGCTCTGCAATTCAGCGGCTTCCCCGTATTGCGCGCTCATACTCAAACCCAAACTCATGATGAGCTCACCTCAATCTGAAAACCAAAGCACCCGCATCGGCTCGCTTGACTTTATCCGCGGGGTCGCGGTGCTTGGCATCTTTGTTATCAATATCGAGAGCTTCGCTTTTCCAGCGCCCTTCAGCCCTTGGCAGTCAGGCTTCGAAAGCGAGCTCGATCGTCATTTTCGCTTCTGGACTTACCTGTTTTTTCAGGGCAAATTCTTTTCGCTCTTCGCACTGATGTTCGGCGTTGGCTTCTACCTTTTTCTGGAGAAGGCACAGCGCTATGGTCAAGCCACCATCGATTTATACGCCCACCGCATGTTCTGGCTTTTTGTCATTGGCGCTGCGCACGCTTATCTGATTTGGCCGGGTGACATTCTCTACCACTACGCGATCTGTGGGCTCTTGTTATTGCCTGCCAGAACCATTTCTCGCCGCACTCTGATCTGGGTGATTATCGCGCTGCTCGCGCTGATCAGCGGGCACACGATGCTGGCCACCGAACGCCTTCAGGACCGACAGGCCAATTATGCAGCGGCGATTTCCACAGCCGTCGACGACCGAAGCCAGGAACAGCTTCAGGTAATCGAGCGATGGGAGCGACGCTACTCTCAAAAGGAAGCGCTGCCACTCGATCCAGATAGTCTGCGCTTGGGCAACGTTCTGGATCATCTGACAGCGAACGCCGATCGGGTCGGCATTCTCGATGGACACGTTGCTTACTGGGGCATTCTCTTTCGGACGCTCTTGATGATGCTGGTCGGAGTTCTGCTCTACCGGCTTGGCGTCTTCAGTGGTCCGACGAAATTGACAGGCTATTGGCCGATCACCCTGGGGATGCTGGCACTTGGTCTGGCGGCCAACTATTACCGCCACTGGAGCTGGACCTACGTCTACTTCGAACCCGTTACTCATCATGCCGTGGCACTGGTGTACAGCTTTTCACCACAATGGCTCGGTCTGGCCTATCTGCTGCTACTCAATGGCCTTTATCATCGTGTGCTTAACAACTGGCGGGCCAATCCGATCGAGCGCGTCGGTCGCCTGGCCTTGAGTAACTATCTCTTTCAATCCCTACTTGCCGCTTTTCTTTTCTATGGCATCGGTTTGGGCCTGCACGGTAGCCTGACGCGATCTGAGCTTTGGCCATTGATAGTAGGTGTATGGTCCGTACAGATTTCGGCTAGCCTGTTGTGGTTGCGCTTCTATCGCCAGGGTCCGATGGAAATGACCTGGCGTCGATTGATGATGTATTCCGCTCGTACGGGCGAAGCCAAGCCCTGACGGACAGGCTCTCCAGGAGCCTGCACTTGATTTATCTTCAAGCGTTCACTACTCAACGAGGAACACAACGTGACATTCAATACCTCTAGATGCCTGGCAATCCTATTCGTCTTTTCGATGTCTTCGTTGGGAGTCGCTGGTGATGCCTCGAAACAGATCACGATCAGTTTCGATGACGCGCCCCGAGGCGCCGGCGCGCTTTTGAGCGGTGAAGAGCGAACTCGGATGCTGATCCAGTCGCTGGCCGCAGGCAGGATTGATGAGGCGATGTTTTTCGCGACCACGGGGGAGTCTGGTCAGACGGGGCGAGGCCGAGGCGGATCGCTTGCGTCAGTACACGGCGCCCGGTCATGTCTTGGCCAATCATTCGCATGCGCATCAGTCCGCCAATCAGATCGAACCTGAGGCATTTCTGGCCGATGTCGCCGAAGCGCAGTCGCGCCTGGCGGACTTCGAGAGTACGACGCCCTATTTCCGATTTCCCTTTCTCCACGAGGGCAATAGGCCGGAGCGCCGCGATGCGATCCGAGCCGGCCTGACCAGCAAGACAGGGACAGCTACAGATAAGGCTCGAAATTAGATGAGGACGGCATGGGATGTCCCAGCCTGTCCTTTGTAACGGTCTTGATCGGTTTATGCGCTGGTCCGGCTCTGGATTCTGAGCCCCGATAGGTTGAGCCAGCCACCCTCCAGATTCGATGCGGCGATGATTGATGCTATGTTTATTAAACCGCACAATTGCGCTTTTTGTGTTCATCTAAACACACGTAAGATTGACACGGCATCCAGCACATGCCTAAAATGTTCGTTAAAATGTACGCAAAAGGGCTTTGCGTTCATTAAAACCGACGACGAGGCAGATGATAGCCATGAAGCGCAAGAGAAGCTATTCGCGTGCGACGCGACAAGCGCTCTCAATCCTGGGCAAATTGATCCGGATCGGGCGCATGGAGCGTGGAATGACGGCACAGGAGCTGGCTGATCGCGCCGGAATCAGCCGCACGACGCTCTACAAGATCGAGAAGGGTGCAGCTGGACCTGAAATCGGCGCTGTGTTCGAAGTCGCACTGCTCGCCGGCGTTCGCCTGTTCGAGGTTGACGATACCGCGCTTCGGATCGAGAACGCCCGTCTCGACGAAAAGCTGGTACTGCTCCCGAAGCGTGTGCGCCCGTCCCGCATCGAGGTCGATGATGACTTCTGAACGCAAGGCACCGGACAGCGCCTATGTCTGGGTTTGGCTGCCGGACGAGCTTGAGCCGGTCGTCGCCGGGCGCATCTCCATGGATGGCAGCCGATACGATTTCAATTACGGGGCGAGCTATCTCGAACGTGGAAACGCCATCCCACTGTATGAGCCGGAGCTGCCCCTGAGGCGCGGCCGCATCGATCCGCTTCCGAATATGCAGATGGCGAGTTGCCTGCGTGACGGCTCGCCGGACGCCTGGGGCCGCCGCGTCATCATCAACCGGCTCGTCGGCCCGAAGGCCGCTGTGCAGGGGGCGGAGGTGCTGAACGAGCTCAGCTACTTGCTGGAATCGGGTTCCGACAGGATCGGTGCCCTGGATTTCCAAGCATCGGCGACCGAGTATGTCCCGCGCCTGTCGGCGCAGGCAAGTTATCAGGAACTGCTTGAAGCAGCAGAGTGCGTCGAGAAGGGATGGCCGCTTCCGCCGTCTCTCGACCAGGCAATCCACCACGGCACCTCGATCGGGGGCGCGCGGCCGAAGTCGCTGATCGATGATGATGGGCGCAAGCTGATCGCAAAATTTTCATCGAGCACGGACGTCTACAGCGTCGTCAAGGCAGAGTTCATTGCCATGCGCCTTGCGGCCGACTGCGGTCTCGACGTTGCGTCTGTCTCGATCTTCGAGACTGCCGGCAAGGACATGCTCCTGATCGAACGTTTCGATCGGATCAGGACGAACGACGGCTGGCAGCGCCGTGCCATGGTCTCCGCGCTTACGGTGCTGAAGCTCAATGAGCTCGAAGCGCGCTATGCGTCCTACGAAGACCTTGCCGAGCTTGTCCGCCACCACTTCACGGATCCAAAGCAGACGCTGCGCGAGCTCTATGGCCGGATCTGCTTCAACCTGCTGTGCGGAAACACTGACGATCACGCGCGCAATCATGCCGCCTTTTGGAACGGTCAGCGGCTCACTTTGACCCCAGCCTACGATATCTGCCCTCAAGGCCGCTCCGGAAACGAGGCGAGCCAGGCGATGCTGATCAAGGGTGAGAACCGCATGAGCACGTTGGTTAGCTGCCTTTCGGCTGCCCCTGACTTTCACCTGAGCGAAGAGCAGGCGATAGCGCTTGTGGAGACCCAGATCGAAACCATCGCGCAACGCTGGTCAGCGCTCTGCGATGAGGCGGTACTTACTCCTGTTGATGCCAGGCTGTTTGCTGGCCGGCAGTTCCTGAACCCCTATTGCACGGAAGGCCTCGGCGAATCGCACAGGGCGCTGATAGACAGGTTCGACGAGGCACGAGCCTGCATCGTCCGACAAAGCGAGCGGTACTCATGATTGTCGATGGCGAGATTGTCGAGATCCTTGCTTGACCTCTGTTGTGCGCTGCGTCGACAACATGGCGTCGGACAATGGCTTGGTCTCCCCCGAGCGAGATCCGAACGGCCAGAGAGAAGGCCTGGGCTATCGATCTGTCTGCGAAGATCGGCCATGGCGAGCCGGGCTGCAGCATTGCCAAGCGGCCAGGGGGCGTTAGATCAAAGTGATCTTCACTGGCGTTGCTCGGGGTCGTGCGCAAATTCGATCCTTTCGCGGCAAAAGCTACCGTTGTTCCGGCAATACCTAGCTCCATCTGAGAAGATTTCCTATACCCGCCACTCCTGACAACGCCGATACTGGGCGCATGACCTACGCCCGCTCACAAATCGCGCCTCCCGGAGAATGCTTAATGCCTGTCCTGGTTCCTGCCTTCCTGGTTCCTTGCCGTCTGCAAGCTCAATTCTAAGATCGTGTTGCTATTCGTTCTGATGTCCCATCAGCTTTCTGGCTGGCTCGCCATTGATATTCTTCATCCACGCACAACGGCATTTCGCATCTGCTTCTTCCTCATGCTGCGGAAAACGCAACTGCTCCATTGCCTATGCTGCTGTCCTATTTCAGCGGCCTTGGCCATGAGCGTCTCGGCAGAGCCGACGGCTCGGTAGTCTCGGCTTTCGGTCCCTGCTTATGGTAATATTAGAAAATACTGTTGGAGCCATAAGTTTCGATAGTAAATGCGGGAGTTCAAGGAATTTTTTTTTCAACAGATTGGGAGCGATTCATGAAATTTCAGACGACAATTCTGCTTTCCGCCTTGATGGCGGCCGGGACGGTGTCGGCGCAAATCGACGATAAGCCGGCTCGGGGTGGCGCATCCGAAACAATTACCACTGCGCTCGGTTCGGACTGGGACATAACTAATAGTGGTGGAACGGACGGCGGCGCCTTTACGGGCACCTGCGACAGTTCGCCTGGATTGAGCATCGAAGATGCCCAATCGACTGACGGTGACGGCGACATGTACGACAACGCCTGGGGGATCTGGGTCGATGGCGTCCCCTTCGCCCCGGCTACGTTCAACGTCAATGGAAACCAGGTCACTGCCGGCCCGGAAAGTCTTTCTGGTCTCGATATATCGATGGAGTATTTGTTCTCGGACGTTATTGAGGCCGGACGGACCCTCGCCACGTTTACCAACCCGACTGGATCGCCAATCACGGTGTCAGTCGATGTGCCCGCCAACTTCGGTTCGGACGACGACACGACGATTGTTTCTACTTCTTCCGGCGATACAAGCTTCACGACAGCCGATGGCTGGGTAATTACCTGGGATACTTCCAGCGAAATCAATACCTCGGTGTTTCAGGGTCCTGATGCCGGTGTCACGCCGAGCTCTGTCACTCAGACCGTATTTGATTGCGCCGACCCCGATGGCCTGGGCGCAACCTTCGTTCTGACCATTCCGGCAGGCGCCACACAGGCTCTGATGTTCTTCATGGGCATCGCAGAAATCGATGGGACCGGTTCTACCGATACGGCCAACGCCGAGGCCAACGCCCAGCAGTTCAGCGATTTCAACATGATAGATACCAGCCTGACGGGCGACTTGACCCAGCAACAGCTCGATCAGATCGTCAACTGGACCGGTCGCGGAACTGTCCCCATGTCTAGTGTGTCCGTCGACGCCTTGTCTAATTGGGCACTGGTCACCCTGATTCTGTTGATGATCGGGATTCCAGCATTCATCTTGATCCGCAGATGAATCACAGACAATTTTGAGTCGAAAAAGCCGTCGGACTTCCGGCGGCTTTTTTTTCGACTGGACCGTCGATCGACAGTCCTATGCCGCCGGCGCGCACCACGACAACGCGACTACTGGACCGACCACTGGATACCCAGACAGTCGTTCCGGGACCTCGAGCAGGCCACCATCGACGCTATCACCCTGTTCGGCGACCATAACACCGCCAACGTGGTGCTGGTAAAGAGCTATCAGGAGTACATGGATGGCTTTGCGGACATCGTCACCGGCGAGGCTCGGCGCGGTTTCAAGGCTGTGGCCGCAGCAAGCCAGGACAAGGACACCCATCAAATGCCCCTATGCGAGCGCGGCTGGGTGTCGCTCGTGCCGGGTTCGGCCACGCCGGCAAAAGCCGGGCTTCACGAGCTGCTCGATTGGCTGCGACTGGGCGGAATCGGACAGAGCTTGCTGTGGTGGGGGCTTTGGTAAGGGTCATGGGGCAGCCTGGCGTGGCTCCGGATACCGTTAGAAATCTGGAAATAGGGCGCTTATACTTCCTATGCTCGCCATTTACGCATACGGCTCTTAATACGCCTGGAATAACGGATGATGAAACTCTTTGCTGTCGCCTCTTTAACGCTGATTTTCGGTTTCGCCAACAGTGCAGCCCAAGCGGCAACCATCAACGTCACCTCCACACTCGATGACGGCGTGGGTTGCACCTTGCGAAACGCACTCGAGTCTTCATTCTCCAACGGTTCATTTGGCGGGTGCACTGCTGGATCCGGCGACGACATCATCGACCTGTCTGCCATCAGCGGCAGCACCATCGTTTTGTCCCAGGATCCAGGCTTCGGCGAATTACAGATCGCAGACCAAACGATGTCGGAACTGATTATCGAAGGCGCCGGGGTCACGATTGATGGCGGGAGCGCTTCAAGAATTTTCACCGTCCAAACCGACGCCATTCTCAATGACCTGAAATTGACCGGCGGAAGCAGTTCGGAAGACGCCGGCGCGATTGCCGTTGACGGCACGCTGGAGATCAATAACAGTTCCGTGTTTGGCAATTCCGCCACCCTCGGCGGCGGTGCGATTGCCGTTAGCGGCACGCTGGTAGTTCGCAATAGCACCTTGAACGACAACTCTACAGCCAGCTTCGGCGGCGCAATAAGAGGTTTTCCTGGGTCCGTTACTCAACTCATCAATTCGACCCTATCGGGCAACACTGCTGATTTGGGTGGCGGTGTGTTCGTCGGTGGTGGAGCCATCGAAGTGATCCAAACGACCATTGTGGAGAATGGAGCCAATGAGGGTGGGGCTCTCAGGAGTCAAAATGCCACGGTTACACTCACCAACAGCATCCTTGCCAATTCCGTGGGAGCGAGTGACTGCGACCAGGGGCTCACTACACTCACCCTTGTTGGTGTCAACCTCATTGAAGACCAGGGAACGTGTGGCCTGGCGCCATCGGACAGCCTGCTCGAAGAGGACCCGTTGTTGAGCGCGCTGAGCAATATTGGTGGACCCACGGAGACTCATGTTCCAATGACCGGTAGCCCGGTGATCGATGCCGGCAGCGATGCCGACGTGCCAGTTGACCTGATTTACGATCAACGGGGTCCGAATTTTTTACGCATCGGGGGGGTTCAGGTTGACCTCGGAAGCTTCGAGGTACAGGACCCGGAACAAACCGGGCCTGATTTCGTGGTCAATATTGCAGAGGACGTGGACGACGGCCTGTGCCGTGCCGCGCCAGGGAAGTGCTCACTGCGCGAAGCGCTGGCTTCGGCAAACGCCAATGTCAATATCTCAACGATCACGTTTGATTCCTCACTGCTGACCCCGGCTTCGACGATCACCTTGTCGGGCACTGCTTTGCCTGTAATCAACACTCAAGTCATTATCGAGGCCGCGGGCATTACCGTTGACGGCGACAACAGTTCACGAATATTCGACGTCGATGTCACAGGCGAATTGACCCTCAACCAGATCAGCCTGGTCAAAGGCTTCGACTCCCTGTTTGGCGGAGCAATGAATGTTACCGGTGAAGTGGTGATAACCAACAGCACCTTATCCAACAACTCGGCAGGCGGGGGAACGGGATTCGGCGGTGCCGTCTACGTCTCTGGTGGTATGGCTCAACTGCTGAACAGCACATTGCACGGCAATTCAGCAACCACCTCGGGTGGCGGCATTTACTCAACAAACGGCACTGTGGAATTGAACCAGGTCACGCTAAGCGCCAACTCAGCGACATTTGGCGCGGGTCTCAACAGCCTCGACAGTAGTTTTACCCTGTCCAACAGCCTTATCGCCGACAATATCGGGAGCCCGGACTGCCAAAGATCGGGCGGCACCTTCACACTGCTGGGCGTAAACCTGGTCGAGAATCAGGGTGATTGCGGCTTGCCTTCCGGCGATGACCTGATTGAAGGCAACGATCCTCTGCTTGGCGGGTTAAGCGACAACGGCGGCCTGACTCCCACGCAGCTTCCCGCCATTGAAAGCCCTGCCCGAAATGCCGGCGATAACAAGCAGGTGACCGAATCATTTGACCAGCGTGGCTCAGGTTTCATGCGAATCTTCGGCCCGAAGGTCGATCTGGGCGCCGTCGAGGTTCAGGCCAATCCGCAGACGGGCCCCGATTTCGTGGTTAATGTCGCTGACGACCTCAGCGATGGTTCTTGCGACATCGCACCCGATGATTGCTCGCTGCGAGACGCCCTGATCGCGGCCAATGCCCAGGCCGATATTTCCACCATTTCATTTGATGCTTCCTTACTTGCTCCGGCGGCCACGGTTACTCTTGGCGGTACCGCCCTTCCAGCCATCACAACCGAAATCGTCATCGAAGCTGCCGGCATCACGATCGACGGTGACGGCGCATCGAGGATGTTCGAGGTTTCGGGAAGTGGCAACCTGACGCTCAGGCAGATAAACCTGATTAATGGCTTTGATGCTGACTTCGGCGGCGCGATCGATGTGGGCGGTGAATTGACGATACTGGACAGCACCCTGGCCAACAATAACTCTGGGTTTGGCGGCGCCATCCAGGTGGCAAGCGGTAGCGTTGAAATCATCAACAGTACAATTTTTGGTAACTCTGCAACCGTTTCAGGTGGTGCTATTTTCGCCAACGGTTCAAGCGTGGATTTCGTACAAACCACTGTTAGTGACAACTCCGCCCCCAACGGCGCAGGCTTTTTCAACTCGGGCAGTGATGTCGGTCTGCTCAACAGCATCATTGCAAACTCTACGGGCAGCCCGGACTGCCAGAGTTCGGGCGGAAACATCCTTCTTACGGGCAAGAACCTGATCGAAGACCAGGGTGCCTGCGGCATCCCTGCCAGCTCAGACCTGATCGAGGGCACCGACCCATTGCTTGGAACATTGGCCGACAACGGTGGACCCACTCTAACCGTTCGCCCGCAGAATGGCAGTCCTGTGATCGATGGCGGTGATGCGTCGGTCGTACCTGCCGAGATCGAATTTGATCAGCGCGGACCCGGCTTTCCACGAGTGATTGATAACAGTGTGGACCTGGGTTCAGTAGAGGAGTCGAAGATTTTGTTTAAGGATCGGTTCGAGGGGAGTCCTTGAGAATTAAACCCTCTTGGAGTTCTATGCCTCCATTGGCCGCGTGATTCAGGTATCCATGCCGCCACGGACCGGCGTGCAGAAGGGGTCAGTTCCGGCGGGCCATAGCCTCGGAAGCGAAGCAGGAGCAGGACGCGGGAGCAGGACTAGGACAGGCTATCCTGTTGTCGCATGGGCCGTGGCGGCATAGCCACAAAGAAGCTGGGAGCCCCGATCTAAGCGCGTGGATAGGTCATGGCCAGTCTGGCTGCAGCTTCGCCAGCAGAGTAGGGGAGTGACATTTCCTTGCTTGATGGGAAATCCACTTGGAATCGTCCCGCAGCAAAGCCTATCGTCGCCCGGACAAGGCGCATAGCTACATCGCAATCCGATAGCCTGTGTGCTTGCGAATGTTCAGCACACGGTTGTCGTCGAAGATCAGATACTGCCCCTTGATGCCGGTGAGGCGGCCCTCGATTTCCGACTGCTTGTCGAAGCCGACGCTTTTGACCTTCTCCGGGTAGTGCTCGACGGGATAGTTGATGGTGCAGACCGTATCGTCGGCATCGATGTACTGTTGAAGCTCCGGTTCCAGCTTGTCGATCAGTGATGCCTTGGTCGCCACGAGGTCCGCATCGATGACCTCGTTCTTCAGCATGCGCTGCCAGTTCGTGCGATCGGTCAGATGTTCTTTCATCGCGACTTCAACGAGGCCTGCCGTGTAGCGATTGGGTACGCGGGCAAAGACGATCGCATCGCTTGCGCCCTGGTCGATCCACCGGGTGGGCATCTGGGAGGCGCGCGTGATGCCGACCTTGATCGCGGAGCTTCGTGCGAGATAGACGATCTGCTCGACAAGGCAGTGTTTCTCGGCCCAGGCCATGTCCCGGGCCTCGCCTTCATGGGCGCGACAGAGCTCCGGGCGAATGATGCATTCGCTGGCTTCCGGCGAGTCGCGAAAGCAGGGGTAGCAAAAGCCCTGTCCGAAGGACTTCTTCGTTTTCCGGTCGCAGGCAGTGCAGTTGATGACGCCGTCGAAGCGCAGCGAAATAACCTTGCCGATCTTTGCATTCATGTCGACGGGAACGCCGTCCAGCATCAGCGTGTAGTGTGCGACATCCCCAAGTCGGGTCTGCATTTTCCTCAGATTTCCGGAGAGTGTTTCGTTTTTGACCATGCTGGTTGCCTGGATTGAGTGCCGATTAACGTCGGCATATTGTAGGACGCAAGGTGAGGGCATCGGCCGTTCGAATCTCTATCTTCTGGTCAGAAAGTTGTCGATATGATCCGAGTCCGATCTGGTTGCAGTGCACCTGGGGTCGTGGGTGTCCGCGATCTGATCCTCGGCGGAGATGGGACTCAGCCCGTTTCCAGACCGCAGGCCTGCCGACTACTTGCCAGAGTGGCCTCCATGGGCTCCGGTATCTCCATGGACCAGTCTGCGTCCAGCCACGCGCAAAGCCCGGCATCGGCAAAGTAATCCATCGACTGGGCAAGTTCAGGCGTAAACATCGCCGGTCGCTGACGCCAGCTGTCCAGCGATTCGTTCAGTACCTGCTCCGCCTCATCCATGCGACCCACCCGTCGCAGCAGATCAGCCACCAGGCTGCGGGTGGCAAGGGTGTTGCCGTGCAGCGGCGGCAGATGCTGTTCCCGGGAACGCAGCGTTTCGCTGGCGAGCGCGAGCGCTGAGGCAACCTCGCCCTGCGCGCGCAGGACTTCGACTTTGACATGGCGAGACAGGTCGACCAGTTCCGGATTGGGCGAACCGGCGTGCAGTCGCTGGGCCATGGCCAGCGCCTTATCGGCAACCTGGTCGGCTTCGGTGAGGTTGCCGGCCGTTGCCAGATACAGCACCAGCTTTTCGTACGACAGGACGTGGTCCCAATGGTCTCCGGGCAGATTCGCCTCACCGATGGCGATCGACTGGCGAATGTCGTCCAGCGCTTCGTCGATTCGGCCGAGGTAGAACAGGCAGCGGGACCGGTTGGTCAGCCCCTGGGCGATCAGGTTGTGGGTCTCCGGCAGGAAGGAACGGCGCAGGCGCAGCACCTCATCGATGCTCTCAAGAGCCAGGATGAAATTCCCCATTCGCAGATGACTCAATCCGCGGATGGTGTAGGAGTTCGCCATATTGCGGGCGCTGTCCGGCAACAGTTCGCGCCAGGCCACGATGGCCTCGTCAGTGATGGCAACCGCACGCGGCAGGTCGCGAAGGTGGTAGTACACCGAACCGACCCGATGCAGGCTGTGGATGGTGTTCGGGTGGTCGGGACCCAGAGCATCCAGCCTCAATGCATAGGAGGCCTGCATCGCTTCCAGCATTTGCGGGTATCGGGCGGTGCGGCTGAATACGCGACCGAGCATCATGTAGCTCTCGGCCGTGTCGTCCTGAGGTGCCGCTGCGGATTCGCGCAAGCTGATAGCGGTTCTGAACAGCGTCTCGGCGCGCGAGAATTCCGACAGCCCCCAATAGACCTGGCCCATACTGTGCGCAAGGTCCGCGCGCACCAGCGGGGCGGATTCGAGGTCGTCCAGGCGGCTTACTCCTCTTGCCATCAGGTCCATCACCGTCGACTCCCGGTTGATATCGAACTCAGGTGTCAGCGAGTCCCCCGTAGAGAAAACGTCGAGCATGAACTGGGCGACCTGGGTCGCCTTGTCCGCTTCGAGCTGGGCTCTCAGAGATTCTGTCGCTGCTGCTTCGCGCAGGCGATGTTCCCGCTGGAGGGCAGCGCCCACGAGCACGCAGACCAGCAGGCCGGCCGCGACGAATCGGTAGTTACGAATCACATAGCGCCGGGTCCGGTAGAGCACCGTCTGCTTCTGTGCGTTCACCGGTCGCCGCTCCAGGTAGCGGGTCAGGTCCTCGGCCATGGCGGCGGCGCTTGGGTACCGGTGCTGCGGTTGCCGTTGCATCGCCTTGAGCACGATCGCGTCCAGATCGCCCTTGAGCTGACGACGATCGGACGCGTCCGCCAGCGCGGAGGGAAGGGGGGCTGCGTCGGACAGGATCGCGTCATCCAGGCGTTTGCCGGAGTGCAGCCACGGGTGCTTTCCGCACAGGGCCTCGAAGAGAAGCAAGCCCATGGCATAGACGTCCGTCGCTACGGTGATCGGTTCGTCCAGCACCTGTTCCGGTGCGGCATAGGCCGGCGTGCGTGGCTGATAGTGGGTCAGCGTGAGCTTCGCATCGTCCAGCCGTTTTGCGATGCCGAAATCCAACAACCTGGGCTCTCCGCGCTGATCCACCCGAATATTGCCCGGCTTGATGTCGCGATGAACCACCAGCTGACGATGGGCAAAATCGACGGCGGCAAGAAGTTTGATCACCATCTCAACGCGCTGGCGAACTGTCAATGTGCCCATCACCTCGGAGAAAGGCTGGCCTTCGATATATTCCATCGCCAGCCAGGGCGTCCCGTCATCGGTGACACCGACCTGCAGCAGCCTTGCGATATTCGGATGATCCAGGCGGGCCAGGATGGCCTGTTCGGCGCGGAAGCGGCGGGTCGACTCACTGCCGGCAAAACGCGCCCGTAGAATCTTGATGGCTGCCACGCCGCCCACATCCATTCGCTCGGCCAGGTAGACCCGACCGCCGCCCCCTTCACCAAGCAGGCGCTGAATGGTGAAAGGGCCCAGAGCCTTGCCGATGAGCGCATCCTCGGCGGTTTCTGCGTAGGCGGGCGAGTCACTCAGAAAGGCCTCGCCACTGGGGTTGGCGGCGAGCAGGCGGCGAACCTCCGCCGCAACGGCCTGATCCGGCTCGGTGTCGAGTCGCTCTGGCCACTCGCTGGCGTCTCGATCGAGCAGTTCGCCGAACAGGGTCTTGGCTCGCGCCCACTGTTCCGGATTCATGTCTGTGTCCTGAGCGCGTTAAGAAGCCAGGCGCGCGCCATCGCCCATTCGCGTTTGATCGTGGCGGGAGACAGCGCCATCAGCTCCGCCGTTTCCTCGATTGAAAAGCCTGCGAAATAACGCATTTCCACCACCTTGACCTGTCGCTGATCGATTTCGTTAAGCTGGTTGAGCGCTGAATCCAGCGCCAGTAGTTCCTCGGACTTCATCCTGTTGCCCGGTGCCCTGATGCTGTCGGTATAGGTGAGCCGCACCTGCTCGCCGCCGCGCTTGAGTCGATTGGCGTGGCGGGCGTGGTCGGTGAGCACGCGGCGCATGAGGTGCCCGGCCAGGGCTAGAAAGTCCCGTTCCGTCGGGAACTCTGTATCCGAATAGGTGGCCGTCAGCTTGAGCCAGGCTTCATGGACCAGCGCCGTGGTGTTCAGGCTGTGGTCATTCCGCTCTTTTCGCAGATGACGACGGGCCATCCTCCGCAGACTGTCGTAGAGGCCGGGCAGCAGCTCGTCGGTGCCCATGCCCATGGATTTTGCCAGGGAATCGAGAGACTCTTTGTCGGACTCGTCGATTCTCATCGCTTCACACAAGGCCCCCTTTCCTTCGGGTCCGGCGCGACGATCGCACGGCTTGGCACGGACCAGACGCGGTGACAGGAATCACGGACGCAAGGCCATGAACCGGCGTCAGTCGAGCGTGGCGTGCTGGTGAGTGTCTGAAGCGCAGTCCATCCATCAAGCATTTCCCCAATGTGACTTCAGTATAAAACGCCGCGCCTCCTCAGGGTCAAGGATTAACTGAGCGCATCGATTCCACTTCGATTGAAGCTCCCTGGTCACTCTTTTCGACTTTCGTGAGCCAGTTTTCCAAAAAAAGGCGCTCTACATAGACGAAACCGAAAAATGGCGGTCGCAGTTAGGGTGGTTTTTGGTTCCCGGTTCCGCATTAGAACCCTGTATTGCGAAGATTCGACCTCCAGACGCCCTGGAGCTATGGGACTAACGGCCAGGAAAGGCGCCAGCACAAGGCATCTTCGAGCCGGTCCCGAGGGTCATCAACTCAACAAAGCTCTGACCGATGAGGATTACCGATATGATTCGTACGAACCCACCCTCCCGCGTTTGCTCATGCAGCAACGACGCCCCGAAGAATCAGTGCGGGGCTCTGATCTGGCTGTTCGTGCTGGCAATAATCGGCTTTGCAAGCCATCCGGCCCTGGCCAATCTCATGGAATCGGATGGCGAACTCGATCGCCTCCGGTCGCTTGCTGCAGACAACGGCCGCGTGCCCGTCATTGTGCATCTCGATCTAAACGTCGAGGCTGAAAGAACCCTCGACGCGCGTGGGGTAGAGCTGCAGCGCCGGCAGCTGCAGGAGGCCCAGGATCGAGTCCTCGCCTCGATGGCCGGTGATCGCCTGGAGTCGGTGCAATCGCTGAAGCGCTACGAATACACTCCGATTCTCGCTTTCCACGCTGACGCTGAACAGCTCGAGCAATTGGCGAGGCTGCCTGACGTCGCCTACATCAGTGAAGACAGCCTCGCAGCGCCACTGTTGGATGACAGCACGGCACTGATCGGTGCGCCCAATGCATGGGAAGACGAGTATATCGGCACCGGCTATGCCGTCGCCATCCTTGACACAGGCGTTGGCCCGCACCCCTTCTTTGCGCCGGATCGAATCGTGTCCGAAGCCTGTTACTCCACGTCGGACGGTGCGGCTTGGAGCAGTCTTTGTCCTGGTGGAGTGGAAAACTCGACGGAACAAGGCTCGGGGGGTGACTGTTTTCCGGGCACTGCCGCTGGATGTGGCCACGGCACACACGTCGCTGGTATCGCTGCCGGAGCCAATGGCCAAAGCGTCGATGGGCCCATCAACGGCGTCGCACCGGCTGCGGACATCATCGCGATCAACGTGTTTTCTATGCTCACCGGAAATCAGTGCGGAGAGTCCCCTTCACCCTGTCTGCGGTCCTTTACTTCCGACCAGATTCAGGCACTGGAACGTGTCAAGACCTTGAGTGCAAGCCACGCCATCGCCGCGGTGAACATGAGCCTGGGTGGCGGTGAATTCACGTCGACCTGTGACGAAATTGCCGGCGGTGTTACCAGTCCCGTCAAGATCATGATTGATGAACTCGCCGCCCTGCAGATTGCGACAGTCATTGCCTCGGGAAACGATGGTCTGGACGGAGCAACTAGCGGGCCTGGCTGCATTTCATCGGCCATCACGGTGGGCAGCACGACCAAGGCCGATGGGCGGTCCTCGTTCAGTAATATCGCAAGCTGGGTCGATCTTTTGGCGCCGGGCAGTAACATCTGCTCGGCGCAGTTCGGGTCTGGATCGACTTGTGGCGTCGGTTACTCGATCAAGAGCGGTACGTCTATGGCGACTCCGCACGTCGCTGGCGCGTGGGCCGTCCTGCGTTCACGCAATCACATGGCCACCATCGCGATGATCCGAGACATCCTTCGAACCACAGGCGTATCAATCGACACACCAGCCGGGTCCTTCAAGAGGATTCAGGTTGACAATGCTGTTGACGGGTTGACTGAAGACAACCGACTCCTGACGGACATCCCCGTGCCACACCTGGCCTGGCAAACATCCGATGACCGCAAGTTTCGTTATTTTTTCATCGACGTTCCGGCCAACAGTCCTTCGCTGATCGTTCGAACCCTGGGCATCATCGGTGATGCCGATCTATACCTTCGCGCCAACGCAAAGCCGACTACGACCGAATTTGACTGCCGATCCTGGTCGTCAGGAAGCAATGAAAACTGTTCTCTCGCCTCGCCGAGCACTGGCCGATGGTGGATCGGCATTCGCCCCTACACGGGGTACAGAGATCTGAATCTGCTGGCTTCCTACACTCGCCCCCTCGGCAGTCTGCGCGTCAGTTCGACCGGCGCAGAAAACGTACAGATTCAGCGCTTCAGCGGCCCAAGTGGTACCGGGGGTACGACCGACTACACTTACACGGGTCTTACCGGAACGACGATCCAGCTCGACGCCGGGCTGACCGGGCCGGGTGGGACCACCATCTTCCGGCGCTGGGAGGGCTGTGACGCTGTCTCAGGGAATGGGTCGCGAATCTGCACGGTGAATTTCGACGGCAATCGGGACATCAATGCAGTCTTCGGGCCAGCAGTCTCGAACCTGCGAGTACAATCCAGCGGCATCGGCGGAATCGAGATTCTCGGCAACCCTCCGATCGCGTCCGGCGTGACTCGCTATGATCGCCTCTTGCCACGGTTCGAAGAGGTCAGCCTGGAAGCTCCGGCCCAGGTCTATGCCGCCACCTTCAACGGCTGGAGTGGCGACTGTGACTCGACCAGTGGCCCGGGCGGTCGGATCTGCAATGTCACGATGGGCGGAAGCCGGTTCGTTGTCGCAAACTACAACAATCAGGACTTCTTTGTCGAGTTCGACGCGACCGGCGCCACGGGCGTGTCCATTACCGGCAATACCTTCAGTGGAACGACGCCGTTCAATCGGATTCGGCGGTCTGGCGATTTCGTTGAGTTCACCGCCCCCGACATGGCCGACGGCGTGCCCTTCGAGGGGTGGTCTGGCTGTGATCCACCCATCGGCGAGGAGGTGGGACCGACCGGTCTCAATCTCCGGCGCAACCCGTTGACCTGTTCTTTGATCGTGGACGGCAATCGTACTCCCACAGCGCACTTTGGCGGATACCCGTCCGCCTCCGGTTTCGTGTCGGACTTTGCCGATCAACACTGGACCCGCCGAGAGACTGATTTCGGGTGTGGCGCGGCTTCGATTGATGCCACCGAAAACACGCTGACCTTCCGAACGGCGAACGGTTGTGCTCTAAGCGTTGCGACTTACACCCATCGGGGGGCATTGGTCGACGGCTGGATCTCCTTTGACTGGAGTTACTCGGAAAATTTGCCGCATACCTGGATCGCCAAGGCCGGCATTGTCGGAAAGCCGATGGACGCAACCGTTCTTGCCGAGAATGGCAATGGCGGCGGGACGATCAATAACTTCTTGTATCGACGTGGCGAGCAGTTCTACATCGACCTGCGCAAGACGCAAGGCTTGGGAACGTCGGAGCTGCAGATCAGCAACTTCCGTTTCGTACCGCTGCCGGCGATCTTTCTAGATAACATGTTCAATGATCGATTCGAGCAATAATGATCACGGATTCCGCAGAAGAGCGATGGGCGGCTGCTGACAGGCAACCGCCCATCGCTTGCGGCGAGAAGAGGGGTGTTGCGCTTTAGAAGTAAAATTGGCGACCCGTGTGAGAGCCACGGCTCTGCACCCTGGTAAGAATAGAAGGTGACTTGAAGCATGCGACTACGAGCAATCTGCACCCTGACCTCTCTACTTCTTTGCGCTCCTCAAGTAAGCGCACAGTTCGATCCTTCTGGGTCTCAATACATCAGCATCGATCGAATGAGCGCCGACCCACTCGGCTTCTTCCAGCCCTCCCGTAACGTCAGTTCGTTGATTGGCGGCGACTTCGATCGAGATGGAGTCATTGATCTTGCCATTGGACTTTACAGGACTAACCTTACCGACGGCTTTGGGGATATTACTGTCTTAGCCGCTGGCAGCGTCCATATTTTCTTCGGAGCGCCGGATAAGTTCTCGGAGGACGGCCAGCGTTTCGTCCCTCCGCCCAACCCGGTCAACCAAAATGATTTTTTCGGTGACTCACTGGCAGTGGGGAACGTTGACGGCAGTGGCACCAATCTCGCTATAGGCATGTACCTGGACCAGGTGGGTTCTGTTGACAACGCAGGAAGTGTCCTCATTCTCTACTCAAATCAATCAGGCCTGGACTATTCTTCCGCTGAACTCTGGAATCAGGATACTCCTGGCGTTTCGGGAGCGTCGGAACCTTTCGACGATTTCGGAGACGCTGTCGCACTTGGGGACTTTGATGCCGATGGATTTGACGAGATGGTGGTGGGCGTGCCAGGTGAAGCAATCGGAACAATTGATAATGCGGGAATAGTAAATGTTCTCATTGGAACCCCCGGCGGTCTGAGCACCACTGGCGCTTTTAGCATCCGTTCGGATTCGGACAATGTTCCGGGAACCGTTGAGACCCTTGATCTATTTGGCGACACTCTCGCGGTGGGCAACTTTGACTGCGACGCCTACGAGGATCTCGCCCTTGGCGCGCGAGGCGAGGCAATAGGAACCGAAACCGGGGCCGGAGGGGTCTGGGTATTCTACGGCTCGTCGATCGGATTGGATTCGACGTCCGAGCAGCCGAGGAGGGTTGACGTCTGGAATCAGGATAGCTCCGGCATCAAAGGCACTTCGGAAGAAGGGGACGCATTCGGAGGCGCTCTTGTCGCCGGCGATTTCAACGGCGATGGCTGCGACGATCTAGCCATCGGAGCTTACGGCGAAGCCGTGGATTCCAATAAGGTGGCGGATGCCGGCGCCGTCGCGGTCATTTATGGCTCGCAAGCGGGGTTGGTCAGCGCGGGTGATGAGCTGTGGACCGAGGACGATCTCGGCCCCGGTATCAGTGCCGGGTTCCGCGCGCGTTTCGGATGGGCACTCTCCGCCGCAGACTTCAATAAAGACGGTTTCGAGGATCTGGTTGCCAGTTCCCCAGGCCAGGTCCGCGTTTCGATCCTTTACGGTAGCGAAAACGGCCTGTTAGCTCAGACTGCATCCACCTGGACCGCCACGCGCGCCGGCACTGAAGACTGCGAGCTGATGGCCAGTGATGGTTTTGGAAACGCACTGGCTACAGCCGACTGGAATAGAGACGGATTGCCTGACCTGGCTGTTGCTTCACAACTCGGTGTTCATGTGCTGTTCAATAATGGAAGTTTGGATATTTTCCAAGATCGCTTTGAGGCCGCTTCTGAAACTCGACAATCGACAGTTTGTCTCTGAAGCGTAAGACCAAAATGTATACAGCAATGATTTCGATAGTTAGACGCCTATCATCCCGGGCAGGCGCGGGGGAAGGATACGCCAGCAAGCACACCTGGCTTTATTGCCTGTCCTAGAATTTCGTGCCTTGACGCCAGCGCGGGAGGCCCAGGTCATCGAGCCGGTATCCGGGCCCTAACTAGGTATTTTCTTTTCGGTCACGGTCGCGGTTTTGAATGTAAGAGAGGCAGGTCGTGTAATTTGCGTCAAGCTTCCCAAGCTGACATAGACACTGGCTCATCGCCGATTCATAGACCAGGGTTACCGAACAGCTTGCACCGGGAACTTCGTTCCCGCACATCGCACTACTCTAGGGAAGCTCTGAATAATTATGCTCGGGCGCGACGGGCTTTTTCGGGAGGCTCCGGCTCGGCTTGGGCGAGCGACGTTTGGTCAATCCAAATGAGCGAGTCCAAACGAGGCGGAGGCCCCGAAAAGACCCGTCCCTATTGGCGATTGTTATGACAAGCGGCCGGAAAAGCCGCACCTCGCGCAGATTGTCATGACAATCGCCACTCGGCCGTAGCTATGGCTACTGTCGCTCATGTCGCACCACACGATCTGCGGCTTTTCCGACTGAAACGCGCTCCGAGCATAATTGTTCAGAGCTTCCCTAGGCGCACGATTTAAAGCGCATCATTCCGCCGAGGATTCGAGCGCCTTGTCGATCACCGGCAGGAGCTTATCGATGTCTGCCAGCGCCAGCTCGTAGAAACTGAGTATGGAGCGCATACCGGCGGACGCACGAAAGAGCATCAGGGGTAAACGAGGATCCGCGGCGAGGGCGTCGCCCGAGATCGGTTCGACGCGCTCCAGGCCGGGGAGTCGATCGTGGTCGGCGAGCGCAGTCTCCATCCATTCGGGTGAGACCCGCATGACCTCGGAGAAGAAAGGCATGAACTGGTCCTGCTGGAAGACATCGCGCAGGCCTTCGAAGACCTCGATGCGCTTGACGCGCAGACCGTAGAGATCGGTTAAGCCCTTGCGCAGATTCGCGTCGGACAGCACTCCGAGCCCCTGACTCATCAGCGCACGGTACGCGCTGTCCTTGGCAAATAGCCGAGCGCCGCCGTGGGTCAGATAGAGCCTGGATGCCCAGTCTGCATCAGGAATCACGCCGGCGTTCAACTCGGCCTGCAGGTCGTAGAGGATCTGCTGACGCAGCTCCAGCGCCTCGATATCCCGCGCCAGATCAAAGCGGGTCTCCACCAGATCATCTCGCATCTCCACGAGAAGCTGCCGCTCCAGCGCACGCTCCTTGCGTTCTTCATTCCAGTTGTCGAAATACAACGCCAGCGTGATCCCGATGAAGATCAGCGCGACCTCGGCCAGAGCGCGGCGCCAGTTCAGTTCGCTTAATCGAAGGATCGGCATGATAGATGATTGTGCCAGAAACAGGAATCGCCCGAGCGATTTCGATAGTCTGAATCGTCCTGCCTTCTGGCAGTCGAGATCCGGGTTGTTGCAACAAGGCTCATCTCGAGCTGGGTAACGCTGGACTCATATGAACGCCTTCCCCGCAGTCAAGCTTCTTTTCGGCGATCTCCGGCTGATTTGGCATGATTGAGGTTCTTCCAATCGATGGTCACCCAGAATCAAAGAATCCCAGCCCGTTTCGCTACTTCTCTATTCTGTGGCTACCAGCAATTGACATAACCCATGTCCTGGTTCATGTTTCAGGCTGGTGAGCACGTGGACGTTGTATGGAAGCCCTGATCGTGCTGTTTTTGCTGGTCTGCTTGCTGACCTTTGTCGGCGGCATTCTGGGTTTGATCGCTTTTGTCAGGATCGGAACGCTCAGCGCGGAATTGAGGCTTCTTCAGGCGCGCGTTGCGGAGCTGGTTCGTTCTTCAACAGGCGAAGGCGAGGGTGTCGCGGAACCGAGCGACACACTCTCGACGACCGACGATGCGTCCGAGCGTCAGCCGGCCGCCCGCTCAACGGCACCCCCCGGCGCGCCGGGGGCGCAGCCATTGTCCGGCGCACGTGCCCCATCGACTCAGTCTCCGAGGATCGATGATCCGGGTCCGGCAGAAGCCACTTCTGGCAGGCGTGGCCAGGGCTCCTCTTCATCGGCGCCCAAGAAAGCGGCTGCGCGTCAGCGGCTCGAACCATCGCGGTTCGTGCAAGCGCTACAGCGCAATTGGATGGCCTGGCTGGGCGGGTTCTGTATCGCGCTGGCCGGGATCTTCCTGGGCAAATACTCGATCGACCAGGGCCTGCTCGGTCCGGGCCTGCGCATTGCGCTGGGGGTCGTGACGGGCCTGGCGCTGCATGGCCTAGCGCTTTGGTTGCGGTTGAAAAAGGGTAGCCATCCGTCCCTGGCCGCGATGGCCGGCGGCGGCAGCATCACCTTGTTCGCGACCCTGCTGGCCGCCTTGCATTTCTATCAGATGTTCAGCCCGACGCTGGTTTTCGTGCTGCTGGCGCTGGTTGCCCTGGCCACGATGTGGCTGGCGATCTACCAGGGCCCGTTACTCGCGATTATCGGAATGCTCGGTGCCTATGCTGTTCCGGCCCTTGTTTCCACCGGCAGCGGCGATCTAATCGCTGCGTTGATCTATGCTCTGATTATCACGGTCGCTGTCTTGTTGTTGGCGCGGGTGGTGCGGATGAGCTGGCTCTGGTGGGGCGCCGTGCTGGGGGCGCTGGGCTGGTGGTGGTTGTCATTGACCAGCACGCAGGTTGATGGCCTGCGCGGGCTCTATCTGACGGTGCTGGCCTACCTGTTGATGGCAGTGTGCTCGGGCAACTGGCGGCTTCTTGATTCACAAGCGGGTGACGGTCCGGCCCTCGATGGTTCAGGAGATACGGGGGACGGTCCGACGATGTCGAGCGATACAACGGCGAATCGATCCCGTCCAACGGTAGGGGAGGTGGGACTGCCGGCGGCCCTGTTCGGAATCGTCCTGGCGCAGCTCGTGTCTGTGCTGCAGAGCGGGTGGGCGGCGCATTGGCCCGCTTTTCTTGCCTTGCCAGCGCTGCTGCTGCTCGCCAGCCTGCGCCAACCGCGGTTCCTGGCGCAGATCTGGATACTGCTCCTCGGTACCCAGGCCTGCGTGGTCTCACAGTTCGCGTCCTTCCCGCAGCTGAGTATCGGCTGGAGCAATGCGCCGCTCGAGTCCTACGCCGAGCTGTTCTATTCCTTGCTGAGCCTGGGTCTTCTGGCGCTCGTGACGGCGCTGTATGGCTATCGCTTGGGTGAGCGCCGGGCCTGGTGGGCCTCTCTGCTGGCGATGACGCCGGTCCTGTCTTGCCTCTGTGCTTTCCTGAGCGCGCCGCAGGTGGCCACGCAACTCAACTGGACCCTGCTATTCGCTGTCCTCGCGGCCTTGCAGATGGCGATTGCCATCACCGTCACTCATCAGCGGCGAGGGCGTTGGCTCGGTATCTGGCACTTCATTTCCGGGCACTGCGGCTATGCACTGGCGGTAGCAGTGGCCTTCGAAGCCGCCACGCTGACCCTGGCCCTGGCCGCGCAGGTGCTGTCTCTGGCCTGGCTGATCAAGCGCTTCGAGGTCAGCGCCCTCGGTTGGTTGTTGAAACTGGTCGTGTTGCTGGTGGTCCTGCGCCTGACGGTGAACCCGTGGCTGGTCGACTATCCGGCTATCTGGCATTGGCCCCTTTGGACCTATGGCGGCGCCACCCTCCTGTGTTGGCTGGGCAGCCGCCAGTTGGCCGATCATGCGCCGCTTCGTCGATGGACCGAGGTTGCCAGCCTGCACCTGTTCGTGCTGACGATCTGGGCCGAGGCGCGTTATCTGTTGTACGACGGTCGGGTCTTCTTCGTCGACTACAGCTTCAGCGAAGCGACGCTGTACATCGGGCTTGCCGGATCACTCAGCCTCGTCTACCATCAGCGCGCGCGGATCAGCGCGGGCCTGAAACACTGGTATCAGGGTTATTCTTTCCTGCTCCTGGCGTTCGCCTTGCTTAACTACATGGCAGTCCTGCTCAACTTGCTGAACAGCGAGCCCTGGGCGGTTCAGGCCATCGGCGCGAGGCCTGTTGTCAACCTTATGACGTCCGCGTTGGGCTTGCCCATTGTGCTATCGCTCCTGTTTGTTCGTTTCTATGCGGGAGCCAAGCCGCTGGCCTCTCTGGTTGCGGGTGTGACCGGCTTTATCTTCGTGTCATTCCAGATTCGCCATCTATGGCAAGGCACGGTCTCGCTGCAGACCAGCACCTCGGCCGGGGAGCTGTATACCTATTCGGTCGTCTGGCTGCTGATGGCCGTCGCCGCCATGCTGGTGGGCGGCATGCGGCAGTGGCAGAACCTGTATCGAGGGGGGCTGATGATGCTGGCCGTCGTGATCCTGAAGATCTTCCTGATTGATCTGTCCGATCTGGATGGGCTGTTCAGGGTGGCCTCGTTCATGGGGCTGGGCCTTGCGCTCGTGGGGATTTCCTTTCTGCATCAGAAGCTCAAGCCCGCCGCCAGGGCAGGGGTGTCGTAGGTGCTCGCTGTGAGCAGCGTCATCACGGCACGTCATCGCGGGACGTCATCGCGGGACACCCAGACAATCGCCCAGACAGTCAAGCCATCATCATGGCCCAAAACAGGAATTCTCCCTCTGGTCACGGGCGGGTGGTTTGAATGTAAAAGGGGTCAGATCGTGTAACGTGCGTCAAGCTTCCGAATCTGGCAGAAACACTGGTCCATCGCCGAGCGAGTCGACTTGCTGTTGAGCGGTGCATGTCAAAAGACGCGGCTATCCCGTCTTTGCGTACGATTTCTGGGCTCAACGCCTGGGTGTCTTCTGTGATCTCTGCCGAACAAGCCGCTGACCATCACCTGCAAGCCCGACCGCGTAGATAAAGTATCCGAGCTGTCATCGCCAGAAGGCCAATCGACCCAGTCGCCAGCACAAGAAACACCCAGGCGAGGGGCTTCATTCCAAGCCGACGTGCTTCGGGGACCAGGAAAGCCAGCGCTATACTGACCGCAAGCAGAAGGTCAAACCAGATCTGATTGGCCCAGGCCGATGCGCTGATCGCCGGAAACACCGCCAGCAACCCCTGATCCAGAATGCACCAAATTGTCCATCCGAGCAGGAGCGTACAGGCTGACAACGGTAGCAGCCAGGCACGGGGATTGCTATCGGAGTCCATATCCAATCGATGAAGCGTGGCCCAGATGATCCAGAGGAAAACCAGTCCGCCAATCAGCAATGCCGAAAACTCGAAACCCGTCATCAGGTGTACTCCAAAAAATGTAGCAGTCGCTACAATACCAGACTGTAGCAGTCGCTACAATAGTCCTCATGTCAGATAAAACAGCACTACGAAATCAGCAGGTCGCGGCCATGGCCGAGCACGTCCTGGATCACGGTTTGCAGAGCGCCAGCCTGCGTCCTCTCGCGAAAGCCGCGGGCACCAGCGATCGCATGCTGATCTATCACTTCGGCTCTCGCGATCAGATCATCGACGCAGTGCTCCTGCATTTGGCCGCGCAGGTCAAGGAGGGGCTGAATCTGGCCTTACCGGCCGAGCCGATGCCGACTCGCGAAGCCTGCATTCAGATCATCATGGACATTCTGCGGACAGATCACTTTCAGCGCTTCAATTCGATCTGGTTCGAGATCCTGGCCGGCGCTGCAGCAGGCCTCCCCAGCTTTCAGGCCACGGCTCATCAGATCATGAAGGATTTCGCTGAGTGGCTTGAGATACGCGTGCCGGCCTCCGAGACTGATCGTCCTGCCGCAGCCTGGGCGCTGCTATCGGTCATTGAAGGGCTGGTTGTGATGGACGCTGCCGGTCATCATCCAGCTCTGGAGAAGGTCACTACTGAAGTTCTGGCCACTTGAATTCTTGATCAATCGGAAAGAACCAGGGAACAAGCCAGAACCGGCATCGAACAGGGCGCTCCTCTGGTTACGACTGTCAAGCGATACCCGCTTTCAAGTACCGAGGCGTCACCTGCCGTTGGACAACTTCGGATTGGGCTTTTGCGCGGGGCCAGTGGTGGATTCCCTCAATTCTGTTTTTGCCCGAGCGTCTGCTCCAGGTCTCCGATTCGGCCACTTGTGCCCTTGACGATTCAGTGGGTGCCCCGTATCCGCCGCCCCGTATCCGCCGTATCCGGGGCGGGCCAATTCGAACGACGTCAGGTCGCCATTCCATGTCTGTCACAAGAGACCTACAAGCAGCTTTCGGTTCGTGGCTGTGTCGCGTTGTCCTTCGCGCGGGCCGCCGGAAGACCCACATCGATCAACCTGTGGAAGCGCGACCAGCCGCAAGACATCTGACTGAGACATGCCGGCATCGAACGGCGAGCAGTCGAACGCAATGAAGCCAGGGCTTTGACCCTGGCTCCACCGTTTTCTTTCCGACGATTGACTGATGGACAGTACGCTCTGCCCGAGGATTTGATCAGGGAACGATAGAAGACAGCGAGAATTCTTGCTCAATCAAGGACGAATTCGGCATGCGTCCGATCCGGCAACGCCCCTCGTACTCTGCCAATCCGTTTCCATTGTCGTCAAACCCGGTGCCGTTGATCTTGAGCACGCAGATCGCCCGAGGCCCGTCAATTCGATCAAGCAGGAAGGCCGTGCCAACGGTCTCACCGGTCTGGAGATTCACGTCAAAGCGAAACAGTTCATCGTGAAGAAGTACAGGACCGACACCCAGGATCGTGCCGGAGAAGACTTGATTCCCAGTATTTGTCAGCGTTCCTGCAACTTCATCGATCACTGTTTCAGGTTGATAGAGCACACGGCCATGGATGTCACCGAACAGATCGATGGTTTCAGTGGAAGACTGCTGGATTCCGGTTTCCGTCGGGATCACGTTGTGAATAATCACGTTACGGCCCGGCTGATCGTCGAAGTAGTGAATCGCCGTACCCGAGACGCTTTGCCAATTCCACTTGCTCGTGCTTTCTTCGTCTTCTGCAAGAACAAACGATGAAACCATCACCGAGAGCAGGGTCAGAGCCCGAAATACGCTTGAAGCAATCATGTTGATCTCCTTAGGTTCAATGTGGATTTCCTGTTGCCCGTTCTCACCGGGGCAGCGGTGTCGAGATCGATGCTGCTAAAAAGCCGGCGCTCGAGCAATGGACAGGCGCAGCCACGGCCTGCCTTGACCCGCTATGGCCACGTATGTCCCACTCTCGATCTGCTTTCCAATACACTGAAGGCATGGCTCGGATGAATCCCGAAGACAGGCTCGATAGCTGGAAGGCGATGGCGCGCTACCTGGGTCGCAGCGTACGCACGGTCCGGCGCTGGGAGCAGCAAGCGGGCCTTCCCGTGCACCGGCTCATGCACCAATCCCAGGCCAGCATCTACGCGTTCAAGAAAGAGCTGGATGCCTGGCGACGGTCCAGGGCCAAGCCGTCAGTGAGACTGCCACCCTCGGATTCCGGCAAAACGACTGGAAATGCAGACTCGCTCCGCCCGGAGCCAGCAACAGGGGTTACGACGGCCGCCATCGCAGTACTCCCATTCAGCTTTGCCGGACCTGACCCATCACAAGCCTGGGTTGCCGATGGGCTCACGGAAGAAGTCATCGGCGAATTTTCCCGCCTTGCGAAGCTTCGTGTGACATCACGAACATCCTCCGCGAACATCAAGAACATCAATCAGGACTCGGGATCGATCGCGAAATTGCTAGGTGTGTCTCACTTGCTTGAAGGCAGCGTTGTGGGAGATGGGCGTCGGCTGCGAATCAATATTCGGCTGATCGATCCGCAGCGCGATGAGCATGTCTGGTCAAAGAAGTTTGCAGGAGAAATGGACGATGTCTTCGATATTCAGGAGCGGATCGCGCGCGCCGTGGTCGATGCGCTGAAGCTGGAACTCGAACCCTGGGAGAAAGATCGCATCGGACAGCCCGGAGTCGCCAATCTTTCTGCTTGGCGGCGAGTCATACTCGCACGTCAGACAGCGTTTCAGTGGCGTCCGGATGCGCTTGAGAAAGCACGGGCCCTATTGATCGAGGCACTGACGCTGACAGGCGAAAACGCCACGATCTGCGCAACGCTGGGCCGCGTTCTGCTTCACCACGTGGAAGTCGGCACCCCTGATCGGCAGCGCGTACTGGAAGAAGCGAAATCCTGGGAGGCACGAGCGCGCAAAGCTGATCCCGATCACCCGGAAGCGCGCATTCTCAGCGCGTGGCTCGCTCATGTCACCGGCGATCTTGAATATGCCATCAAAGATCTCGAGACTGCGCTGGAAGCGGATCACGATCATCCAGATGCACTGGTACTTCTAGCCCACTGCCTCCTGCGCGTTGGGCTGGTCGATCGGGCACGTCCTGTCATCGAACACGCGATCGCAGTCGATCCACTGACACCACTGACTCGCTGTTTCCCGGGCTATCTCGCTGCCATGGAGGGCCGCTTTGATGAAGCAGTCAAACCCTACCTCCACATGCTGGAGGGCGATTCGGCCAATCCGGTCTCCCGCCTTTTCTGTGTCTGGATCTGCTTCGCTGCCGGGAATAACAAGGAAGCAGCTGCCCTGGCCAGGGGCTTCGAGGAGGGGGCTCTGGATTCAACTCCGGCCTGGATGGCGCGTCAGTTTGTCGCCGCCCACCAGGGCACCCTGAGCGATCTGACGGTCCCTGAATCTATCATTCTTGCCTCCGAAAGCAGCGAGATGTATTGTCGACATGCTGCAGAAGCCTGGGCCCTGGAGGGCGACACCAGGAAAGCTGCTGCCTGGCTGGAACGGGCCATCAATCTCGGCTTTGTCAACTGGCCTTACCTTGCTTTGCATTCACCGTTTCTCAGCCCGCTGGCGGAAGACCCCGCCGTACACCAGGTGCTGGCAAAAGCCAAGACGAGATGGAAAGCGGTCTCGGGCACACTGTCAACGCCAACCTGAGCTGATGAGGCATCACCAAGAGTGTTGACCGCTATCTCAGAGGGCTGCTGATCCACGGCGCCCGAGCCGCCAACTCGGTCACAAAGGACCAACAAAGCCCACTGACTCGCTGAACCGAGCCGATCGTTGCACGTTGCGGCTTCAACAAAGCCATGGGAGCCCTGGCGAACCAGGATGTGCGTTTCACTTTGCTGATCGCGCCCCGCGATGCGCAGTGTGACTCCAGCAAGGCGTTTGCTCCCCCCTGACGAGTCTGCAAAACCGATGAAGAAAAAAGTCAACGATTTCGAGTGTTCCTGGTACGGGACAAAAGTGAGAAGCCGAATCAGCCAGTGACCGACGGCAAGGTGCTTCACTACGGGGAGGCGTCCATATAGGTCCTAAGTTGCCTTTAGTGATGTGATCCCAATTGGAATAATTGAGTTTCAGAGATTAAAGAGGGACGCACTGAATAAATAAAAGGAGAAGAATAATAAATTCAGATAGATGCAGATATCAGATTTCAAGATAATTTCAAGGTAATTTCAAGTTAATGGGAAACGGTTGATAAACAATCTGGCTGAAGAATCGGATGATGTCTTTCCGTTGGCGCTATCACCCAAGGCGTGGCATTGACTAGAGGCTTCCTGGGTGAATCGTCAAACCTTAACCTCTGAATCCAGGAGTTGATCATGAAACTATTTCGAAAAAAAAGCGACGCCGAAAAGGCCCGCAAGAAAGACAAGAAGGAGGCAAAGCGTGACGCTCGTGAACGCCGTCAGGAGGCTCGAAAAGATGCTCGGGAGGAGCGACGAGAAAACCGAAAGGAAGCCAAAACTGAAAAGCAGGACGCACGCAAGGAGAAGCGGGATGCCATTCGTGACATCCGTCGATCCGATTTATCTGGCAAAGACAAACGAGCGGCAAAAAAGGAAGCGCGTCAGGAAAAGCGCGATGCCATCGATCTTGCGCAGCAGGACAAGCGCGATAACAAGCAGGCCATCCGCGAAGAGAAAAGACAGACTCTGGTTGAGATTCGAGAAGAAAAGCGGAAAAAGCTCAGAGCACTTCGCGTTCCCAAGGCTTCCAATCGCCGGTGGAACAGCTACCTTCGGTTTCAGGAAGTTGAGGCGCTTGAAATATACAAGCCTGAAACGCTAGCTCATCTGAAAGTTATTTGCCGCATAGCGACCGAAGAGGGCCTCACGGTGCGTGCCATCGGATCGGGTCATTCGTTCTCCAATATCGGTGTGACTGATGACATTTTCATTTTGACGGATAGCTACGACGCCATGTTGCCGATGAGTCAGGCCCGGCGCAGAAAGCTCAAGCAAGGGCGCCGTTCGGGATTAGCTGAATTCGAAGTAGGGCGTACGATCATCGATATTTCCAAGGAACTGGAGAAAACGGGCCAGGCGTTGCGTAATCAAGGCACCTATGATGGTCAGACCTTCTGGGGGGCGGTTTCGACATCTACCCACGGCTCGGGGCTTGGGCGTGGTCCCTTCCCAGACATGGTGCTTAGCTTTGTCATGGTCGGTGAAGGTGGCCGCACCTATCGGATCGAGCCGTCCGACGGCATCACCAACCCAAACGGCTGGTCCGAGCGGGGTGTGGATGAGCTGATCCAGGATGATGACACCTTTTTCTCTGCAGTTTGCTCATTCGGATCCATGGGCGTGGTTTATTCTGCAGTTATTTCGGCGCGGGATTTTTACTGGCTTGATGAATGGACCTTTCTCACGACGTGGCAGGATTTCACTGAAAGCTTTCCGCGGCAGGAGGATGCAATTACCTTTATTCGTCAGTGGGATACGATCTCGTTCCTCGTCTCTCCGATGATCGCAAAATCTGGCGGCAGTAAGGACGTCGACTTCAAAGATAAAAATCCGATGTCGATGACAGTAAGGCTGCGCACACCAGACGATATGCGGCGCCGAATCGGGGGGCGTTCTTTTGACACGATCGCGAAAGCGTTTGAAAACGTCGGAATCATTACCGGCAATGCGCCGGCTGAAGGTGGAGGATGGACAGTGAACGAGCTCCTTCCCGGCGACGCATGGATCGCCAAGACAGCAACCCGAGGTGGAGTAGCCCGTGGGTGGATGGGTGAAGCGCTTGACCCAGATACAATTCGCGACGACATTCCTATTAAGCGGCGGAACAAATGCTACAAGATCTTTCCGAAGGGTGGGAAGCTATTCGGCGGCTACGGAATCGAACTCGCTTTCCCGTTGCATCGCATCTACGACGTGATGGATCGGATTATCGCACTTGCGGAAGAAAATCGTGATGATCGGCACTATCATACCGCACCCGTCGCGGTACGCTTCGTGGCACCGTCAAGGGCGCTGGTTTCACCTCAGTACAATCAAGAAACGGTCATGTTTGAAGTGCTGATGGCGAAGGGCACCAAGGGCGGTGCCGATGCGTTGCGGCGGATAGAGGAGCAGATGATCTCGGACCCGGATATCCGGATTCATTGGGGGCTGAATCTGGATGTCATGCGTTCGGTCGATATGGAAAACATGTACGGTGAGAACTGGCAGATTTTTTCCCGGATTTTCCGTCGATTCAATGCCCGAAGGATTTTCGCGAATGATTTTACAGACCGCATCGGATTGTGACGGATCACTGTATATCCATGATTCTTAATGTTCGTGCAGGCTCTAGTCTAAGTAGACGGGTTGCAGGTAAGCGCCTACGAACCTCAGGACGCAACAGCCCCACGAGCCTGACGACGACTTTGAGATGGTGCAAATCGGCCAAAAGGCCGATCAACCCGGCTTTCAGCCATAACCTAAAGCCACCGGTTTAGCCGGTGGCCATTCACTATCAATGGAGAGGTTGTAGATTAGCTCAATGGTTCCGGCCCCTCGACCGGAAGATATATTGGTTGATTCTTGCCTCAGGCTGTCTCGGATCTGCGCCGGCACTCGGGAAATGGCCCGCGTATACTTCGTTACATCGGGCAGGGCCGCATTCTCGCCTTGCTCCGCGAGCCTGCCGTTGACCCAATTTCAATTCCAAGGATTTCATCGCCTGCCGCGCTTTGCCCCTTCTTCGCTGCCCTTTCTATTTGCATCGATTTTTTTCCTTACCGGATTTTTCCCTTCCGTTTCGGCCGACGAGATGCTGAACGAGGTGACATGGGACTCGCTTTGCGCGGTGACCGTGTGTCGTGGTACCGGCCACGACGGCGTGTTTGCCGTGAAATGCTCTCCGGATGGTCTGCGCATGGTCCCGGAGGTGCGAAACCTCGATAAACGCGGTCTGTTTCTCGTCCACATAAACGGCGAGAGCCGGTTCTGGGCGGATGGCCAATCCGCTGTCTGGCTGGCTGACGGCCGGGGAATCGTATTCGTTCGCGACAATGATTTGTGGACGATCGAGTTGGGCGCGGATTTCGCCGTCCGTCTGATCGATGATGAGCATGACGTGCGTGCGCCGCGCCTGTCGCCGTCCGGCGATACGATGGTTTTTGCCAGCGGTCGCTCTGGTCACCAGGACCTCTGGCTGTTGCAGCTTGACGGAAGGACTCCATCGGTACAGCTGACCAAAGGTGCGATGCCGCTTGATGAAACGCGCTTCACCCACAGCTGGTCGCCTGACGGCTCGGAGGTGGCTTATTACTCGAAACGCGCCGACGCCCTGTCCAACGACCTGTGGCTGGTTGATATCGGAAGCCGGGAGGAACGTCGACTGACGCGGACACTCATGGGGCAGGGCGAGCCTGCCTGGTCGCCGGATGGATATCTCATCGCGGTCTACGGTATGCCGAACTCCACTTAATGGTACACGGAGCTCGCTGACCTCTTTGTGATCCACTTTGAGGACGGCAGTGCTGAAACGCTGGCGATGCAGGTCACGGCTCGTGAACCCGGAGCGCCCCCTGGTCTTCTGACGGCAGCGAGTTGTTTTTTTTTAATCACAGTCGCGGCGAAGTTGCGCTTTGGCGAGTGCCTGACGAGGGTGGGGTGGTGACTCGTATGACCCATGCCGGCGGCTTGATCCACGACTGGGCAATGAGTCCCATCGGCGAGTAGTTTGCACTGATTCGCTCATCGCCGACCCGTGGGCGGGAGGTCGATTTGCTGCCAATCCTCGGCGGTGGACTGACGCAGCTCACCCTATTCGCCAGCCATTGGTTGGGATTGGTCGTGCCTGAGGAGACTAGCTTTCGTGGCCGGGAAAGGCTCTACATCCAGGCGCTTTTTTCGGCCGCCCGGATTCGAGCCAGAGGGCAAATATCCGGCCGTGATCCATGTCCACGGCGAAGGCACCCATTCCTATTACAACGGACTCAATCTGGTCGAACAGTGCATGGCCCAACGCGGCTACGTGGTGCTGGCGGTCGATTACCGCGGCGGCTCCGGATTCGGTCGCGGTTTCCAGGATCTGTCGACCAACGACTGGTCCAACGGCCAGGCGCTTGACGCTGCGGCGGCGGCCGATTTCATCTGGGCCCAGCCGTGGTCGAACGGCAAGGTCGGTATCTATCGTTATAGCTATGGCAGCATTACCACCATGGCGGCAGCCGCACTGGCACCTGACGCGTTTGATGCCGCGGTACCGATGGCTGGAATCTATGATTTTGCATCAGCTAACCATAACGCCACACGATTGATCCGGCTGTTCACCAGCCATGGCAATGGCTGACCGCCGGAGGCGCGAGCCGATGTTTATGCAGTCAGCAATACAGTCGTTCGGCTTGATGCGGTGAAGCACCCATTCTGTTGAAGCACGGCGAGGGCGACACCATTGCGCCGTTCGGCCAGTTCGAACAAGCCCGCGAAGCTCTGGCGGGTCACAGCAAGGTGTTCGAAGCGCACTGTTATGCCGGCGAACCGCATCGGTTTCAGAACCTTGAAAACCGAGTTGACATGTATCGTCGCATGGAAGCCTGGATAGACTGATGGCTCAAGCAACCACCCGATTCCGCTGAAACCCTCGGCGAGGCGCGGTTGCGCGTCCTTACTCCCTTACCGCATTGTTTGGTGTGCGGGGACCATCTCCTGGTCTTTTCTGTCTCGGTCTCAGGATGTCTGTCGTCCACGGATGCGTGATTAGACCACAGCTATTCTGGCCCGCCAGGCTACGGCAAGAACCCGAATTCCCGGTCGAATCGGATTTTTTCCTGTTGAGTGGCACTTTTTGATTCCCGTTTACGAAATAAGGAGCTGGAATAGAGCATTGAATGGATCATGAACAACGACAAGGCAAGGAATTTCCTGTTGGGACTGGCGTTACTGACGGCTTGTTCGACCGGGCTGAAGGCGCAAATTTGGGTCGGCGGAGACCCTCAATGCGATCATCAGAACATCCAGGATGCCTTGAACGAGGTGTTGCTGGGCGTGGATACTGAAATCAGAATCGCCAATAATATTTCTGGCGGGGAGTACATCGAAAATCTAGATTTCGACTACAACTTGACCGAAACCATTGCTATTCGCGGCGGATATGATGCATGTCAGGGCACCCTGACTGAGACACCCAGCGTGGTGAATGGCAATGATCTGAACCCGGTGTTCAATATCTCGGGCGGCAATCCCGGTCAACGCGTCACCATCATTCTCAGTCGGTTGGCGTTCAAGAACGGACGAGCAGACGGAAGCGGCCGTGCCGGCGGGCTCAACCTGAGCAGCGTCAGCACCTCTTTTTTCCTCAGGGAACTCTCGATCAGCAACAACACCGGCGTCAAGGGCGGTGGCCTTTACATCAATCTGTTGGACGACACCGGGCTCGAAGTATCCGGCACGCTGATCTTCAATAACTCAGGAACCAACGGAGGAGGTGTGTATTGTGAACAGGCAGGTGAGGCACGAAGCCTCCTGTTTCAGGCGGACAATGCCATCAGCTTCAATCAAGCGATCTCGGGGGTTGCCGGGAACGGCAACGGGGGCGGAGTTTACTTGACCAATGGATGTTCGGCGTCACTGAACAGCGGCGACGCATTGTTTGGTAGCGTCGAGGGTATTGTGGGCAACCAGGCCTCGAATCACGGTGGTGGAGTGTTCATTAGCAATGGCGCGTTCTTGAGGCTCAACCAAAGGGAAGTCCCGGGGGATGGGGTGTCTATCGCAACGATCGCCGAGAATATCGCAGACGCGGACTTCGATGGTTCAGGAAACGGAGGCGGGATCTATCTTACGGGTATCGGCACGCGACTGTCGTTCTCCGAGGGGTCACTGAACCGGAATCAGGCGGTCAACGGAGGCGGTATCGCCCTGGCCGATGAAGCGACGAGCACCTTTGTATTTTCAGGCGCTAGTCAGCCTGCCTGCTATTTTGGTAGTCACTGCGTCGAGTTCAGTCGCAACGTCGCCGGTCAGAACGTATCCGGTGTGGGTCAGGGCGTCGGTGGTGCAATATTCGCTGAATCTTCATCTCAGCTTGGAATCGTACGAACAAGGTTCACGGAAAACCAGGCTGATAACGGGGTGGTCATGGGCGCAACCGATCTGGCCAATATCCGGATCAGTGCCAGTACGATGTACAACAACGGGGGTGAAGTAACATCTGAATTGGCTCAGAACTATATGTTTCTGGCCTCTGAAGAAGGTACGAATCTCGAGATGAAGCACGTAACCGTTGTGGACAATGAAGTGAATCCATCATCTCGCATGTACTTCGGCGCCTTGGGGGCGAGAATTCGCGTCGACAATTCCTTGCTTTTCGACGCGGTCGACGTGCTGGAAGTCATCGACATCAACGGAAGCGACACGCAGACCATCTTCGACTGTGTCATGGCTCATGAAATCAGCACCCTTTCAGGGGCCGTCGGAAATTCGTTTCAGGTCCTCCGATCGGGCTTGAGTTTCGTGGATCCCGGTGCAGGGGATTATCGAATTGGGGCCTCGTCTGCTGCAATTGATCTGTGTTCAGATGTCAACAGCGCCTTTTCTGTTGACTTCGAAGGTCAGGCGCTCGGATATGATGACCCCGCCACGGGTGAGCTGTTTGGGGCTTTTGATGCAGGCTCTGATGAGTATTACCTAATCGATGCTGTCTTTGCCGATCGATTCGAATGAGGGTGGACCGGGCCGGGGAGCCAGTCGATAGCGCTCTGACAACACGGGACATCCGGACAGTCGACGAATTACGCTAGCCGAAACCGGGCGTTTTTCCTATGGCTGAAGTCGGCCAATGCGTGGACACTGTCTCTATGACCTACGCCCGCTCGCAGATCGCTCTACCCGGTGAATACGGCTGTTTCCACGTTGCGACACGGTGTGTGCGCCGCGCCTTTCTGTGTGGGTCGGATAGGGTCAGCGGTACGAAATTCAAAAACCGGCGGCAGCATAGGCAATAGAGCCGTTGCGGTTTCCGCGACATAAGGAAGAAGCGACTGCGGAATGGCGTTATGCGTGTGGACCTCAATCCAGTCCGGGTGGCTATGTGGATCACGCTGGCCGATTCCGATGACACATCCATCCAGAAGCGACTCTAATCGGGCTCGAAGGCGCGGAGATCTTTGAAAACCGTGTCGAATAGTCTGCTCAAACCCGTGGCTGGTCTGAACGCCGATTCGCTGCTCGACTTGACTGAAACGTGCTACATCCAACTCGTTCAATGGACCGGCGAGCAGATTTGTCTCGACAAATGTGGTGCGATTAGAACAAGCTCTCTTGAACAATGCCCACCCTCCGAAATTTCAAAGCTGAGTCGCAATTCGAAAGCCTGGATTCGACAGATTCAGGGTACCGAGAGTATTTACTACCATGCCATTGGTACGGTCGAAGCGATGATGGAAAAGGCGGCCGCCTTCGGCCAAATTTGAATGAAGAGCATCGCCGTAAAAAACTCGAAGAATAATCCGGGACAACCAGACAATCATTGATCATCAAGTGCCTGGTTGTCATTTATTGTGTTTTCGATGATTCTCACCGATTCACCATTCGACTCCAATCATGCGAATCCTGCTTCTGAGACACGCGAAATCCTCTTGGGACCCTCCGGGACTACGTGATCACGACCGTCCCCTGGCGCCGCGCGGTGCGCGGGCGGCGCCTGCCATGGGCAAATACTTCGCCGGCTCAGACCTCCGGGTGGATCGGATCGTCAGCTCCACCGCCGCCCGTGCCTGGTCGACAGCACGTCTGTTTCGGGAATCGTTCGACAGACGGATCCCGCTCGCCAGTCGACGAGATCTCTACCATGCAGACTCGTTGGATCTCCTCTCCATCGCTCTGGAAGAGGCGAATCGGGACGACGACGCCCGAATCATGCTGGTCGGTCACAACCCCGGGATGCACGATCTCGCGCTTGCACTGCATGGCGAAGGCAGACCGGAAGACGCCGCGCGGCTTCGAGCGAAGTTCCCGACGGGCGCGCTGGCGGAATTCGATCTACCTGATCAGCCCACAGTCGATCTCCATGCGGGCGCGGGGCGTCTGCTGCGCTTCGTCCGACCGAAGGATCTGCCGATGGCGCAGACGCTGCGACTTTAATGGATCGGCTCCCTTCCAGTCGACTAAACTGGACCGCTGAACTCTTTCTTCGAGGCTGATCATGCGTCGTTTCGTCTGCTATTCACTTTTCTTCGTCCTTCTCACTTCATTGGCTCAGGCCGAACCGTTCACCGCTGAACATCTGGTGACGATCGATCGCATCGGCGCGCCGGTGGTGTCTCCGGACGGACAATTGGTGATCTACACCCTCCGCACCACCGACCTTGAAGCCGACCGCGGCCGGGTGGATCTTTGGATGAGCCCCGTCGCCGGCGGTCAGGCCAGACAGTTGACGACCCATGTCGCGAACGACACCTCGCCGGCCTTCTCGCCGGATGGCAAGCACATCCTGTTCCTCTCCAATCGCGGTGAGACCACCCAGGTCTGGCGTCTACCGGTGGGCGGCGGAGAGGCACAGCCGATCACCGACCTGCCCCTGGATGTCACCACCTTCCGGATCGCGCCGACGGGTGATCGTATGGTGGTCTCGATGTCGGTCTATCTCGATTGTGAGAATCTGACCTGCACTACAGAGCGCAGGACGGCCGAGGCCGACAGCAAGATCACGGCGAGCCATTACGACCAACTCTTCGTGCGTCACTGGGACCGCTGGCTGGACAACACCCGCTCGCAACTGTTTTCGATCCCGCTCGATGAGGATGGGATTGCCGAAGGCGAACCTGTCCGTGTCACCCTGCTGGATGCAGACATCCCATCCCGCATCTGGGGCGGCAATGAGGAGTATGCAATTTCACCGAACGGTCAGACCCTGTTCTTTACCGCAAGGCTTCGTGATGCAGAGGAGCCCACGTCAACCAACTTCGATATCTACACGACGTCGCTTCGCAACCCCGCCGATCCGGAGAACCTGACCGACGCCAACGAGGCCTGGGACACCGCACCCATCGTCAGCCCGGACGGCCGTAGCCTGGCCTACAAGGCCATGTCGCGCCCGGGCTTCGAGGCCGATCAGTACCAGATTGTTCTTCGCGATCTGCGTTCTGGCGATACTCGAGTTCTGACCGAAGACTGGGACCGCTCGCCGTCCAGCATTGCCTTCACGCCGGACGGCCAGAGCATTCTGGCCGTGGCTCAGGATACGGGTCACAGCACGCTATGGCGCTTCGATGTCAATGGCGCCGATCCGGTCAGACTCGTCGATGGCGGGACCGTGGGCGGCGTCGACATGGCCGAAGGCAACATCGTCTACGCCATGAACAGCCTGATCTCGCCCAGCGAGCTCTATGTGCTCGATACGGCCAGTGGTCACACTCGCAAGATCACCGACGTCGCCTCACGCACCCTGGCCGGTGTCGAGATGGGCGACTACGAGCAGTTCTCCTTCGAGGGCGCGGGCGGTGCGACCGTCTACGGCTTTGTGGTCAGACCCGTCGGTTTCGAAGAAGGCGAATCCTACCCCGTGGCTTTCCTGATCCACGGCGGACCGCAGGGCAGCTTCTCGAACAACTTCCACTACCGCTGGAACCCGCAGACCTACGCAGGCCAGGGCTTTGCCACCGTCATGATCGACTTCCACGGCTCCACCGGCTACGGCCAGGCCTTTACCGACAGCATTTCAGGCGATTGGGGCGGCAAGCCGCTCGAGGACCTCCAGCTGGGCCTGGCTGCTGCCCTGGAACGCTACCCCTTCCTCGACGGTAACAGGGTCTGCGCCCTCGGCGCCTCCTATGGCGGCTACATGATCAACTGGATCGCCGGCCAGTGGCCGGATCGTTTCCGTTGCCTGGTCAACCACGATGGCATCTTCGACAATCGCTCGATGTATTACGCCACCGAGGAGCTGTGGTTCCCCGAATGGGAGCACGGCGGTCCCTACTTCGCCAACGCACAAGGCCACGAGAAACACAATCCCGCCAACTACGTCGATCAGTGGCAAACGCCGATGCTCGTGATTCACGGCGAACTGGATTACCGCGTGCCGGTGACCCAGGGCATCATGACCTTCACCGCGTTGCAACGTCAGGGGATCGAGAGCCGCTTCCTGTACTTTCCGGACGAGAACCACTGGGTGCTGAAGCCGCACAACTCCATGCACTGGCACGAGCAGGTCAACGCCTGGCTGCACCACTATCTTGATGACTAACCCTTGCCAAGGGCTGGACTCGGAATCTAGAACAAACAATCCATGCGGCAAGTTCCGCCCTCGCGTGTGTGTTTGCGCCGAACAGCCCCTAGCCGAGGTCATCTGGGACGAGGTCATCTGGGACATCCCAACGCTGAATGTGACGGCGGTCGAAAGAGAGCTGCAGGCAGAAGGCGAACGCCTGGCCAGGATTACCGGATGTACCGGCTGCCATGGGCCGACGATGGCCGCAAGAGTGTTCATCCTTATCCCGAACGTTGCGCGGCTGATTGCGCCCTATCTGACGACGCTGGGCGCCGAATCCACGATACCGATCTGATCCGTGCTATTCGCTATGGTGTCAATTTCGACGGCACCAGCGTGGTTGGAATGCCTTCGACCGCCTTCCACCATCTGACCGACCGTGATCTCGCAGCCATCATCGCCTTCCTTCGAAGCCGCCCGCCGGGGCCGGACGGCACCGATGCCGCCAATGCCTTTCGAGTTTTCGCTCGCTCGGGAATCGCAACCGGCCAGTTCACGTTGCCTGCAGCCGAGACTCAGGCCGGGATTGAGCCCCTGCCGTCACTCGCCCGCTCCGATCCGATCATTCTGGGATGTTACCTGGCGATGACCAGCTGCTCCGGTTGCCACGGTGTGGATCTACAGGGCAACCTGCAGTTTCCTTCACCCTCACTGGCGACCGTTCGGGGCTATACACGGACGATTTCAAAAAGTTGCTGCGCAAGGGTCTGGCCATCGCTGACCGTGAAGTCGGTCTGATGAGTGAAGTCGCACGATCCAATTCCATCGCGCTGGCCGAGCTGGCTTTCCGTGGCATAAGAAACAGCTTCCAGTTCGTGGCTGTCCTGATATATTCGCTGCTATATTGCCTTCCGCTGGCCTTGAATCAGCGCGCCAGCGAAGCCAATCGAGCCCGCACAGCGTCAGCCTCTCCGAGCACGAGCATGATCAGGAGGTCGCCGGGCTGGGCCCAATGCAGGGCCTGCTCCAGGGCATCCATTTCGGTTTCCGCATGCAGGATGTCCTCAGGCGAGCAAGTGCAGCGCAGGAGCTCGCCGCGCAGAATGCCGTAGACCTCGCCATACGCTCGACCTCGGGCGTACTGGGCCAGCTCCGAGATGATCACCCGTTCCGGTTGCAGCGCCCAGGCGCCGCGCGCGGATTCGCGCAGCAGTTCGTCGGTGCGATCGCCGGCCTGGGCAAAGGCAACCAGCCGCCGACGGGCGGGCAGAGCAGCGGTCAGGCTGGCGATGGCGGCCATGGCGTGGGGGTTGTGGGCGAAATCGACAAATACACTCACACCGTCGATCTGGTAGAGATTGCCGCGGCCCGGGTTGTCGTCTTGCTGCATGTGGGTCAGGCCCTCGGCAATCGATTCCGGCTCGGTGCCCAGGTGGGCGCAGACGGCGGCAGCTGCCAGCGCGTTGGCGATGTTGTGCCGGGCCGCGCCGTTCAGGGTCAGCGCGATATCGTCGATCCTGCACAAACGCTGTCGGGCTCCGGCCGCGTCCCGAATCAGCCAGTCGTCTTCGGGTCTGAACTCGGCCGTGTGTCGGTCGGGGTCAAGGCTGAACCAGCTGATGCGGCCGTCATGTTCCCTGGCTTTCTCGACCAGGAGCGGGTCGTCGGCATTGAGCACCAGCACGCCACTGCGTTTGACGGCACGGCTGACGATCCACTTGATTTCCAGCAGTTCGGCCAGGGTTCTGGAACCGAAATCGCCCAGGTGATCGGCGGCGATGTTGGTGATCACGGCGGCGTCGGCTTCATCCATGCCGAGGCCCCGGCGCAGCAGGCCGCCGCGGGCGGTTTCGAGCACCGCAGCGCTGGCCTCGCGGTGACGTAGAATCATGCGGGCCCCACCTGGCCCGGCATAGTCGCCCTTGTCCAGGGCCAGATCGTTGATCCAGATTCCTTCGGTAGAGCTCAAGCCCACCGTATGTCGGGCCGCGCGCAGGATCGCGGCACACATTCGCGCCGTGGTGGTCTTGCCGTTGGTGCCGGTGATCAGT
>Ga0102934_1000121_pt1 | contig 43365 bp, 42 predicted proteins | sample SalPonR2_A_D1_MG_FD_78175 | JGI IMG/M metagenome (GOLD analysis project Ga0102934, IMG submission 78175) | Salt pond soil microbial communities from South San Francisco under conditions of wetland restoration - Salt Pond MetaG R2_A_D1_MG | ecosystem: Environmental > Aquatic > Marine > Intertidal... | reverse complement strand
GTGCTGGAGCCCGGCGCACCCGCCGATCTGCTGGTGCTCGACACCGCGCGAATGACGGCCGATGTGCTGGACGGCTGCGCCGATCTCGTCGAGCTGGCCGTCGCCCGCGCCAGGGCAGAGGATGTGCGGAGCCTTTTCGTGGGTGGCCGCGAGGTAGTCGCGGATGGCCGCGCAACCGGCATCGACCGCCCCGCTGCCGAGACGGAACTGATGGCGCAGGCCCGCGCCGCCGGGGCGATGCCGCCCGATGACGACCTCAGAACCCTGCGGGCCGCGCTGGCGGATTACTACCGCTGCGGCTGCCACACCCGTCTTCCTCACCCGGAACCGGAAAAGGAACCCACGCCATGACCGGTATCGACATCCGCGGCGTCACCAAGCGCTTCGACCTCGACGGGCGCAGCCTGACAGCGCTGGACGGCATCGACCTGAGCGTGCCCGAAGGCAGCTTCGCCGCGCTGATCGGGCCCTCAGGCTGCGGAAAATCCACGCTTCTGCGTCTCATCGCCGATGTCTTCGCCCCTTCCGAAGGCGCCATCGCCGTGGGTGGACGGCCGCCGAAGGCCGCGCGGCTGAACCACGAGATCGGTTTCGTGTTCCAGGCCGCGACGCTCCTGCCGTGGCGGACGGTGCGCGAAAACGTGGCGCTGCCCATCGAGATCGCGGGCGTGACGCCGAGGCGCAGCCCCGAGGCGCTGATCCGTCTTGTCGGCCTGCAGGGTTTCGAGGAGGCAAAGCCTGCGCAGCTGTCGGGCGGCATGCAGCAGCGTGTCGCCATCGCCCGCGCGCTGGTGCTGGAACCCAAGGTGCTGCTGATGGACGAGCCTTTCGGCGCGCTCGACGAGATCACGCGCCAGCGCATGAACGTCGAGCTTCTGCGCATCTGGCGCGAAAGCGGGACGACCGCGATCCTCGTGACGCACACGATTTCCGAGGCGGTGTTCATGGCCGACCGGGTGCATGTGCTCTCGGCCAATCCGGGGCGCGTGGCAGGTGTGGTGGATGTGGACCTGCCCCGGCCGCGCAGCATCGACCTGATGAAATCGCCGCGATTCAACGCTCTGGAAAACGCGGTGCGGCAGGTGCTGTTCGACGATGACGAGACCGAGGCCGACAGTACGCCGGAGCGCGCTCATGGCTAAATGGCTGCGCGACCGGGTCGCGGCTGTCTGGCCACCGACCGCCGCCCTTCTCGGCCTCCTCGCGCTGCTGGAGATCGCGGTCGCCCTCGGCTGGACGCCGATCACCATCCCCGCGCCCAGCGGCGTGGCGATGGAGTTCGGCCAGAGCGGCGCGGACCTCGCGTATCATATCGTGCCGTCGATCTTGGCCACGGTGGCCGGGCTCGCGATCGCGGCCGCGCTGGCCGCGATACTGGCGGGGATCGGCGCGTCATGGCGGCGGGCGAACGGACCGGTCATGACCTTCGGCGTGCTTGTCGACAGCACGCCGCTGATTGCCGTCGCGCCCATCCTGATCGTCTTCGTGGGCGGCGGCATGACGCTGCACATCATCGTCTCGGCCACGGCCTGTTTCTTCCCGCTCCTGATCGGCATGACCCGCGGCTTCCGCGCCGTCGAGGGCACGGCGGACGAACTGTTCCACGTGCTCGCCGCCTCCCGCTGGCAGCGGCTGGTGAAACTCGCCCTGCCAAGCGCCCTGCCCTACATCTTCTCGGGCTTCAAGATCGCCGCACCGCTGGCGGTTCTCGGCACGCTCATCGCCGAGTGGATGGGGGCCGAGCGCGGCGTGGGCATCATGATGATCTACGCCATGTTCTCGTTCAACGCGCCGCAGGTCTGGATGACCATCGTCGCGGTCTGCCTCATGGCCATCGGCGGCTACGGCGCCTTCGCGTTGGTGGAGCGCATCTATCTCCGCTGGGCGGGGCTGGAGGAGGCGCCGACATGACCTCGCCCGTCGATACCACCGTGGACACGCCCGACTGGCGCGCGCTGCCCACGCGCGGGCAGAGGGCCGAGGCGCGCATCGCCGCATTCTGGCGCTTTGTCCTGCGGGTGGTGCTGGGCGTCGGCATCCTCGTCGCGCTCTGGGGCGGGGCCATCGCGTTTTTCGACGTGCCGATCTTCGTGGCGCCGGGGCCGTGGGACACATGGCAGGCGTTCCTCGAGCAGGGCGACCGGCTATTCGGGGCGCTGGGCTTCACGCTGACGGGCGTGGCGATCGGGCTGGCGCTGGCCGTGGCGATCGCGCTTTCGTTGGGGGTGGTCTTCACGCTCTCGGCGCCGGCCTCGCGCGCCCTCATGCCGCTGGTGATCGGGCTTCGGACGGTTCCGGTTCTGGCTGTCGCACCGCTTCTGATCATGATCTTCGGACGCGGACAGGGGACGACCATCGCCACCGTGGTGATCGTCGGCTTCTTCCCGATCATGGTCAACGCCATGCGCGGCTTCCGATCCGTCAGCCATACGGTCCATGAGCTGTTTCACGTCACCGGCGCGACCTGGTGGCAGCTTCTGATCAAGGCGCGCATCCCCTTCGCGCTGCCCTTCTTCTTCACCGGGCTCCGCGTGGCGACGACCAGCGCGCTTCTGTCCGCGATGCTGGCCGAATGGTTGAGCGGCGCGCCCGGGATCGGGCGGCTGATCTATGACGCGCTGGGATATCGCGACATGCCGCTGATGTTCGCCGCCGTCGCGCTCAGCATGGCGACGGCCTTCACGATCTTCGGGCTGGCCACGGCGCTGGAACGGCGGCTCGCGCGCTGAGACCCGCGCCATCTGGACAATTCGCGGCCCGTGCCTAAACCTGCACCATAATCACCAACAGGGGATGGATGATCACATGAGACTGCTTGCAACCACCGGAGCCGTGCTCTGCATGACAGCCACCGGCGCCCTTGCCGATGCCCATGGCCAATGCGCGGCGGACAAGACGCTGGAGGACGGCGTCCTGACCATCGCCACCGGCAACCCGGCCTTCTATCCGTGGGTCCTGAACGACGCGCCCGAAAGCGGCCAAGGCTTCGAGGCCGCCGTCGCCTACGCCATCGCCGCCGAGATGGGCTTCGAGGCCGATGCAGTGACCTGGGTCCGCACTTCCTTCGACGAGGCGATCCAGCCGGGGCCGAAGAATTTCGACTTCAACATGCAGCAATATTCGATCACGCCCGAGCGCGAGCAGATGGTCGATTTCTCGCTGCCCTACTACACCTCCGCGATGGCGGTCCTGACCACGGAGGCGGTCGTCGAGGCAGGCGCCGAGCCCACGCTCGACAGCCTGCGCGGGCTGCTCTGGGGGGCGGATGCCAACACCACAGCCGTTCCGATGCTGACCGAGATCGTCGGCCCCGAGCGCAACCCGATGCTCTATGGCGACAACGTGGACGTGACGGCGGCGATGCAGGCCGGCCAGATCGACGCCGCGCTGTTCGATCTGCCGACCGCGCTTTATCTCTCGGCGGTGGTGGTCGAGGGCGGCACGATCCTTGGCCAGTTTCCGCCCGACCGCTCCGAGAACCCCGATCAGTTCGGTCTCCTGATGGAAGAGGGCAACCCGTTGAGGGACTGCGTGAACGCCGCCATCACGACGCTGACCGAAAGCGGACGTCTGGCCGAGATCGAGGCCGAGTGGCTGCAGGGCGCGACCGGCGTTCCCGTGATCCAGTGACATGACCGACGCGCCGCTTCGCGGCGCGGCTGGCGGACCCTCAGCCGCGCCGACACGAAGACAAGCCTACGAGGCGCGGCTGAAACGCCGCTCCAACATGATCGCCGCAGGCTCCACCATCGCGGTGGTGCTTGCGATCGTGGTTCTTGTGCCGCTGGCCCCGGGATGGGAGGCCGTGCAGCGCAGCTTCTTCAACGGCGAGGTCTTCGCGGCCACCTTTCCGGGGCTTCTGAACGCCTTCATGCTGGACGTCGCCATCTTCCTGTGGTGCGCGCCCGCCATCGCGCTCCTCGGGCTTCTGATCGCGCTCTGCCGCGACGTGCGCTCGCCCGCGCTCTTTCCGCTCAGGATGTTCGGGGCGCTCTACACCGATATCTTCCGGGGCCTGCCGGTGATCCTCGTGATCTATCTGGTGGGCTTCGGCGTCCCCGGTCTCGGCCTGCCGCGACCGTGGAACTCGCCCTATATCTGGGGGTCTCTCGCGCTGATCCTCGTCTATGCGGCCTATGTGGCCGAGGTGATCCGGTCGGGGATCGACTCCATCCACCAGAGCCAGCGCAGCGCCGCCGCCTCGCTGGGCCTGTCGGAGGGCGACACCATGCGTTTCGTCGTCCTGCCGCAGGCGGTCCGAAACGTGGCGCCCGCCAACATGAACCTGTTCATCGCGCTGCAGAAGGACGTGGCGCTCTTGAGCTTCATCGGACCGGTCGAGATCTTCCGGCAGGCGGGCGTCTACAAGTCGCTCATGGCCAATTTCACGCCTTACGTGGGCGCCGCGCTGATCTTCCTCGCCATCACCATACCGGCCACGCGCTACGCCGACTACCTCCTCCACAAACAGCGGCGGCGGCAGCGGTGAGGGGCAAGCTGGAACTCACCAATGTCTGGAAAAGCTTCGGCGACCATCAGGTCTGCCGGGGCGTGGACCTGAGCGTTGGCGCGGGCCAGATGGTCTGCCTGATCGGGGCGTCGGGTTCCGGAAAATCGACGCTGCTGCGCTGCATGAACCTGCTGGAGCCCATCGACGAGGGCGCGATCCATCTCGACGGGCAGGACATCAGCGAACCCGGCCTCGATCCACAGCCGATCCGCACGCGCATCGGGATCGTCTTTCAGTCCTACAACCTCTTTCCCCACATGACGGCGGCGCAGAACGTGATGCTCGCGCCGCGCCGCGTGTTGGGAAAGACCCCGGCCGAGATGGCAGGGCCGGTGGAGGCGCTTTTCGCGCGCTTCGGCCTTGCCGACCGGATGGACCACTACCCCGACCAGCTGTCGGGCGGACAGCAGCAGCGCGTGGCGATCATCCGGGCGCTCGCCATGTCGCCCGAGATCATGCTTTTTGACGAGATCACCTCGGCGCTCGACCCGGAGCTTGTGGGGGAAGTTCTCGACGTGCTGCGCCAGCTGCGCCACGAGGGCATGACGATGGTGCTGGCCACCCACGAGATGTCCTTCGCACGGGAACTCGCCGATACCGTTTGCTTCCTCGACGGCGGCCGGATCATCGAACAGGGCCCGCCCGAGGCGATCTTCGCCGCCCCGCGCGAAGCGCGAACGCGGGCGTTCCTCGAGCGGGTGCTTTAGGCGGCGGCGGTTTGCGCGGGGCCGGTCCCGCCGAATTGCGCCCGCATCGGGGCCCTGCGCCCTTCGAAACGGCCCGATCCATGGGCCTTGATCGTCCATCCGGCACGTGCCTGTCAGAAAACGACGCCATTAGACCTTTGAACCCCGCGGAATTCCGGGCAGTATGGCCCCCGGAACAGATCCCGGCACGCGGGACGAAAGACGCAATCAGCGGAGGAAGAACAGAAATGACCAGATTCATGTCCAACAGCGGTGTGAGCCGCCGGGGTGTTCTCAAGGGCGCAACGGCGATCGGGGCGGCAGCCCTGGTGACACCGTGGGGTACGCCCCTGCGGGCACAACCGGTGCGCGGCGGTACGCTGCGGGTGGCGATCTCGACCGGTGGCACCACCGACTCGCTCGATCCCGGTTCGTGGGATTCGGAGTTCATGAACTTCCAGGCCCATACACGCAACGGGTTCCTGTCCGAGATTGCCGCCGATGGCAGCCTCGTTCCCGAGCTCGCCGAATCGTGGGAAGCCACGGACGATGCGGTCGTCTGGACCTTCCGCATCCGCGAGGGCGTGCAGTTCCATTCCGGTCACGTGTTGACGGGTGATGACGTCGTCGCCTCGATCAACCACCACCGCGGGCCGGACAACACTTCGGCCGCCGCGCCGATCGTGGCCGATATCGCCGACATCACGGCCGATGGCATGACCGTCACCGTGACGCTGTCCGCCGGCAATGCCGACTTCCCCTTCGTGATGTCGGACTATCACCTGCCTATCCTGCCCGCGCAGGCCGATGGCACCATCGATCCGTCGACCACCGACGGCTGCGGACCCTTCCGGCTCGACAATATCGAGTTCGGCGTTCGCGCCGATTACACCCGCCACGACGGTTACTGGAAAGAAGGCCTGCCCTATTTCGACGCTGTCGAGCAGATCATGATCTTCGACAACGCCGCCCGGCAGAACGCGCTGATCTCGGGCGAGGTCGACTATATCGACAGCGCGGACCTCAATACCGTGCACCTGCTGGAACGCGCGCCCGGCATCAACGTGCTGTCGATCACGGGAACGCAGCATTACGGGCTTCCGATGGACACCCGGGCCGCGCCCTTCAACGACAATAACGTCCGTCAGGCGCTGAAATACGCGATCAACCGGGAGCAGCTGGTCGACACTATCCTCAACGGTTACGGCACGGTCGGAAACGACCACCCGATCGGACCCGGCCAGCGGTTCTACAATACCGAGTTGGAGCAGAAGGAATTCGACCCCGACCGCGTGGCCTTCTACCTGCGTGAGGCCGGTCTCGACAGCCTCGAGGTCGATATCCACCTCGCCGACGCGGCCTTTGCGGGCGCGGTCGATGCCGGTATCCTCTATTCCGAAAGCGCGGCCGCGGCGGGCGTCACGATCAACGTCACGCGCGAGCCGAACGATGGCTACTGGTCCAATGTCTGGATGCAGAAGCCCTTCACCGGCACTTACTGGGGCGGCCGCCCGACCGAGGACTGGATGTTCGCCACTGCCTATGCCGAGGGCGTGCCGTGGAACGAAAGCTACTGGTCGAACGAGCGCTTCAACGAGCTTCTGGTCGCCGCGCGCTCCGAGCTCGACGAGGACATCCGCCGCGAGATGTATTTCGAGATGCAGGATATCGTTGCCAACCAGGGCGGCACCATCATCCCGATGTTCGCCAACTACGTCGGCGCCTATTCCGACGCGCTGGCCCATGGCGATCAGATCGCGTCGAACTGGCGCAACGACGGTCACCGGATGGGCGAACGCTGGTGGTTCGCCTCCTGATCCGACACCGATCACCCCCGGGCGGCCGCCGCCCGGGGGTTTTTTGACGCCGCCGCACCCCGGCGCATCGTCGCAAGAAGAACACCGAAGCTGCCCGAGGGTGTCGGACACCCGACAAGGCGGACCGAGGGGGGGACATGTCACATATCTGGATCATGATCGCGAAGCGGCTGGGGCTGGGCGTCGTCACGCTCTTCGTGGTCTCGCTGATCATCTTCTTGGGTACCGAGCTTCTGCCCGGGGATTTCGCGCAAGAGATCCTCGGCCAGGCCGCCACACCCGAGACCGTCGCGGCCCTGCGAGAGCGCCTGGGCCTGAACGACCCGATGCACATCCGCTACATCAACTGGGCGACGGATGTTCTGCGCGGGGATCTGGGCGTCAGCCTCGCCAACGGACAATCGGTGTCCGACCTGATCGGGCGGCGGCTTGGAAACACCTTGCTGCTGGCGCTCTATGCGGCGGCCATCGCGGTGCCGCTGTCGCTCATGCTCGGCATCCTCGCGGCGCTTTTCCGCAACTCTTTCTTCGACCGCTTCGCCAATGCCAGCGCGCTGACCTCGATCTCGTTCCCAGAGTTCTTCGTCGCCTACATCCTGATCTTCTTTCTGGCCGGTGCAGGCGGTGTCTTTCCGTCGATTTCGAATTTCCGGACCGACCCGAGCTTCGACGAGTTCCTCTACCGCGCCTTCCTGCCGGCCCTCACGCTGACGCTCGTGGTCACCGCGCACATGATGCGGATGACGCGGGCGGCGATCATCAACCTGCTGGCCTCTCCCTATATCGAGATGGCGCGGCTCAAGGGCATGTCGCCGATGCGCATCATCGTGAAGCATGCCCTGCCCAATGCGCTGGCGCCCATCATCAACGTGATCGCGCTGAACCTCGCCTATCTGATCACCGGCGTCGTGGTGGTGGAGGTCGTCTTCGTCTACCCGGGTCTCGGGCAGCTGATGGTCGACGCCGTATCGGCGCGCGACATGCCGGTGGTGCAAGGCATCGCGCTGGTCTTCGCGGGGGCCTATGTCCTTCTCAACCTCACGGCGGACGTGTTGGCGACCTTGTCCAACCCGCGCCTCGTGCACCGGCGCTGAGGGGGGACGGATATGGGTTTTCTGACAGGTCTTTTCTGGCTTGCCGCCGTCATCGCGGGCGCCATGGCCGCGGGCTGGGCGTTCCGCACCGCCGTCATCACCGTCAGCCCCCACGGCCTGGCCAAGGAATTCCGCACCATGCCGCTGACGGCGGGATTCGGGCTCCTGATGATCGCGATCTACATTCTCGTCGCAGTTTTCGCGCCCGCTATCGCTCCGTTTTCCGAGACCGAGATCGTCGGTCGCGAGTACCAGCCCTGGGACGACGTGCACCTGCTGGGCACCGACAATCTCGGGCGCGACATGCTTTCGCGGCTGATCTACGGGGCGCGGAACACGGTGGGCATCGCCTTTGCCACCACCGCGCTCGCCTTCACCCTCGGCTCTGTCCTCGGCCTTCTGGCGGCGGTGGTGGGCGGCTGGCTCGACCAGCTTCTGTCGCGGGCGGTGGACGTGCTGATGGCGATCCCGGCGCTGATCTTCGCGCTTCTGCTGCTGACCATCGTCGGCACGTCGGTCATCAACATGATCCTCGTGATCGCGGTCATCGACGCCACGCGGGTCTTTCGCCTTGCCCGCGCCGTGGCGATGAACATCGTCGTGATGGATTACGTGGAGGCCGCCAAGCTCAGGGGCGAAGGCCTCTGGCGCCTCATCACGCGCGAGATCCTGCCCAACGCCATGGCGCCGCTGGTGGCGGAATTCGGCCTGCGCTTCTGTTTCGTGTTCCTCACCATCTCGGCGCTGAGTTTCCTTGGCCTCGGCATCCAGCCGCCCACGGCCGACTGGGGGTCGATGGTGCGGGACAACGCCACGCTGATCTCCTTCGGAGACATCACGCCGCTTCTGCCGGCGGGCGCCATCGCGCTTCTGACGGTCAGCGTGAATTTCGTCGTCGACTGGCAGCTGCACCGCGCCAGCGGGTTGAGAGAGTGAGGCGATGACCGATACGAACAAGGAAGTCCTGCTGTCCATGAAAGGCCTACGGATCGAGGGCCGCGCGGACGAGGAATGGACCGAGATCGTCAAGGGTATCGATCTGACGCTGCACAAGGGCGAGGTGCTGGGCCTGATCGGCGAGAGCGGCGCGGGCAAGTCCACCATCGGGCTCGCCGCGATGGGATTTGCCCGGGATGGATGCCGCATCTCGGGCGGCGAGATCACCTTTGACGGGATCGACCTGCGCGCGGCCTCCGAGCCCGAACGCCGGGGCCTTCGCGGCAAGCGCATCGCCTATGTGGCGCAGTCGGCGGCGGCCAGCTTCAACCCCGCCCACAAGCTCATCGACCAGTATGCCGAGGCGCCGGTCCAGCACCACGTGATGAGCCGGTCCGAGGCCGAGCACGACGCGGTGGAGCTCTACCGCCGCATGCAGCTCCCGTACCCCGAGGAGATCGGCTTCCGCTACCCGCACCAGGTCTCGGGCGGGCAGTTGCAGCGCGCGATGACGGCGATGGCGATGTCCTGCCGACCCGACCTGATCATCTTCGACGAACCGACCACGGCGCTCGACGTGACGACGCAGATCGAGGTTCTGGCAGCGATCCGGGATATCGTGGAACAGTTCGACACGGCGGCGATCTACATCACCCACGACCTTGCCGTGGTGGCGCAGATGGCCGATCGCATCAAGGTTCTGCTGAGGGGCGAAGAGGTCGAGGAGGCCGACACGCGCACCATGCTGGACGCGCCGACGCAGGATTACACCAAGTCCCTCTGGGCCGTGCGCAGCTTCACCCGCCCCACGCAGCCGCCTGTCGAAAAGGGCGTGACGCCCGTGGTCTCGGTCCGCAATGTCACGGCGGCCTACGGGACGATCAATGTCCTCAAGAACATCAGTTTCGACATCCACGCGCGCCGCACCGTCGCCGTGGTGGGCGAATCCGGCTCGGGCAAGTCGACGGCCGCGCGCGTCATCACCGGCCTCTTGCCGCCGCGCCGGGGCGAGATCCTGTTCAACGGCGAGGCACTTCCGCCCGACTACCGTAAGCGCACGCGCGAGCAGCTCAGGCAAGCGCAGATGATCTACCAGATGGCGGACACGGCGCTGAACCCCAAGCTGAAGATCCGCGACCTGATCGGACGGCCCGCACAGATGTATCTCGGACTGCAGGGCAAGGCGCTGACGGACCGGATCAAGGACCTGCTGTCCCTGATCGAGCTTGAGCCGAACGACTATATCGACCGCGTGCCCTCGGAGCTTTCGGGCGGGCAGAAACAGCGTATCGGCATTGCCCGTGCCCTCGCAGCCGAGCCGCAATTCATCATCTGCGACGAGGTGACATCGGCCCTCGACCAGCTGGTGGCCGAGGGGATCCTGAAATTGCTCGACCGGCTGCAGGGCGAGTTCGACCTCGCCTACATGTTCATCACCCATGATCTCGCGACGGTCAGGGCCATCGCCGACGAGGTCGTGGTGATGAAGGAGGGCCTCGTGGTCGAGGCCGGTCCCAAGCTCGAGGTGTTCCAGCCGCCCCATGATCCCTATACCGAGCTTCTTTTGTCATCGGTACCGGAGATGGATCCCGACTGGCTGACACATCTGCTGGAAGAGCGGGAAGCCGGCCGCGCGGGCGCCGACGTGGAACCGGCAGGGCACTGAAGCGGTGCTGCGCTTGCCGCAGGGCATGCCGGCGGCGACAGGAAACGCATCGGGAGGCATCGCATGACGGATTTCGTAGCCCTTCTGGGCGTGAAAGGCGGCCCGGCGATCCGGCCCGGGTCGAACATGCCCACCTCGACCCTCCTGTCGCTCGCCGGAAAGACGATCCTCGTCGATGCGGGGCTCGGTGCCGCGCGGGGCGTCTGCGATCAGGGCGTGGCGCTGACCGCGATCGACGCGATCCTCGTGACGCACCTGCATTCCGATCACTATCTGGAGCTTGGTCCGCTTGTTCACACTGCCTGGACCGCGGGCCTGAACCGCGCTCTGCCCGTCTACGGCCCGCCGCGCCTGTCGCACTACTGGCGGGCGTTCCTGACCTCGATGCAGGACGACATCGCGCTGAGGATCGAGGATGAGGGCCGTCCGGACCTTGCGCATCTGGTGGAGCTTCACGCGATCCCGGAGAACAGCCCGATCGACCTCGGCGGGATCACGGTGCACGCGCTGGAAAACGCGCATCCGCCCGTCCGCCCCAGCTACGCCTTCCGCTTCGAAACGCCCGAGCGGCGCATCGTCCTCTCCGGCGACACGGCCCCGATCCCCGCCATGGTGGATTTCGCCAGGGGCGCCGACCTGCTGGTCCACGAGGCGATGCTGACCCATGGCGTGGATGCGCTGATGGCGCGGATGACCAATGGCGACGACCGCTTGCGCACCCATATCCTGCGCAGCCACACCGATGCGGAAGATGCAGGCCGCATCGCCACCGAGGCCGGCGTGAAGCACCTCGCGCTCAACCATTTCGTCCCCGACGGCATCCCCGGTTTTTCGGAAAGCCACTGGGAAGAGGCCGTGCGCCGGACATGGGCCGGGCCGCTCACGCTCGGACGCGACGGGGTGCGCATCGACCTCTAGCCGCCGGCCTTCGCCGCCGCCACGTGCTCGGCCACATGCGCCTTGTAGACGTCCCGGATCCGCTGCGTCACCGGCCGCGACCCGTCCCCCACAGGCTTGCCGTCGATCTCGGCCACCGGTGTCTGAGCCCCGAATGTGCCGGTCAGAAACGCCTCCTCCGCGCCATGGGCCTCGTAGAGCGAATAGTTCTTCTCGAAGACCGGGATGCCGTCGGCGCGGCAGAGGTCGATCACCTTCTGGCGCGTCACCCCGTTCATGCAGTAGTCACCCGTCGAGGTCCAAACCTCGCCGCGACGCACGATGAAGAAGTTGCAGGCATTGGTCGTGTTCACGAAGCCTTGCGGGTCGAGCATCAGCGCCTCGTCCGCGCCCGCCTGTTCCGCCTGCAGGCAGGCGATCACGCAGTTGAGCTTGGAATGGCTGTTGAGCTTGGCGTCCTGGCTCATGGGCAGACCCCGCACCTGCGGCACCGTGGCAAGCCTGATGCCCCGCTCCTGCAACCGGTCGACCGGTTTGGAATGCTCCATGATGATCACGAGCGTCGGGCCCGACCGGCTGAGCGCAGGATGCTGGAAGGGGCGCACTTTCACCCCCCGCGTCAGCATCAGGCGGCAATGGACATCCGTTTCCATCCCGTTGGCCTTCCGAGTCATTTCCAGCGCCTCGAAAATGCCCTTCCGGTCCATCCCCGGATCGAGGCTCACCGTCTTGCAGCTGTCGAAAAAACGATCCATGTGCGCGTCGAAAAACGCCCAGACGCCATCGTAAAGGCGCATCCCCTCCCACATCCCGTCGCCCAACATGAAGCCCGAGTCATAGACCGAGACCACGGCCTCGTCCCGGTGCTTGAGCGTGCCATTGACGTAGATGAGGATATCGGCGTTGCGCGGATCCTCCAGCGCGTCATGGGTGGTGACCATGTACGATCTCCCTACTGGTAAAGCCCGGCGACCCGCCCACGCAGGCGGATGAGGCCGAGCACGGTGTCGATGGTGGGCGTGGGCGTGTCGGTGATCCGCCCCAGTTCCTGCACCGACCCCACCAGCGCGTCGATCTCCATCGGCCTTCCTGCATCGAGGTCCTGCAGCATCGAGGTCCGGTGCGCCCCCACCGCCGCGCCGCCGTCGATGCGCCGCTCCACGTCGATGGGGAACTTCACGCCCAGCTTTTCCGCGATCTCCTGCGCCTCCAGCATCATCGCGCGCGCCACGGCCCGCGTGCCGGGATCGGTGCACAAGACGTCGAGCGTGGCGTGGGTCAGGGCCGAGATCGGATTGAAGGACAGGTTCCCCCAAAGCTTCACCCAGATCTCGTCGCGCAGACGGGGGCGCACCGGCGCCTTCAGGCCGGCCGCACCCAGCGCTTTCGACAAAGCCATCGCCCTCTCGGATTTCGACCCGTCGGGTTCGCCGAGCGAAAAGCGGTTGCCCTCGATATGCCGGATCGTGCCCGGCTCGGACACCTCCGCCGCCGGGTAGACGACGCAACCCAGCACGCGGTCGGGACCGAACCCGTCCCATTGCGCGCCGCCCGGATCGACGCTTTCCAGTCGCGTGCCCTCCAGCGCCCCGCCGATCTTGTGGAAATACCACCACGGCACCCCGTTCACGCCCGAGACGATCGTCGTGTCCGGCCCGATCAGCGGCATCATCCTGTCCACCACGGGCGGCACCGAATGCGCCTTCAGCGTGACGATCACGTAATCCTGCGGCCCGAGATCGGCCGGATTCTCCGAGGCCGTCACCGGCACGGTCACCGTCTCGTCCTCCTCGATCAGCGTCAGGCCCTTCTTGCGCATCGCCGCCAGGTGCGGCCCGCGCGCGACAAGGCTCACATCCGCGCCCGCCTCGGCAAGCTTGACACCCATGTAGCCGCCGATGGCGCCCGCTCCGAAAATGCAGATCTTCATGTTCCGTCCCTCACCGGACCACGCCTCCCTCTTGTCACAGGGTGGCGAACCCCTTCATCTTTCTCCAAATACGCGCGGGGGGCCGGGGGGCTGCAAGCCCCCTGCGGATCGCCGCGTCAGCGGCGAAACCCCTGCGTCAGGCGCCCTCGACCAGTCCCAGCTTCTCGGCCAGCCCGATGCGTTGCAGCTTGCCCGTGGCACCTTTCGGGATCTCGTCGAGGATGACCACCTTGCGCGGCACCTTGAACGCCGCCAGCCGCTCGCCCGCGAAGGCCCGGATCGCGGCCTCGTCGGCCGCCTCCCTTTCGCGCAGGACCACGGCTGCGGCCACCTCCTCGCCAAGCTTCGGATGCGGCAGCGCGAAGGTCACCACCTGCGCCACCGCCGGATGCGCCGACAGCACACCGTCGACCTCCAGGGGCGAGACCTTCTCACCGCCACGGTTGATGATCTCCTTCAGACGGCCCGTCAGCGTGAGATACCCCTCCGCGTCGAACGTGCCCTGATCGCCCGTGCGGAACCAGCGCCGTCCCTCGGCCTCGAAGAAGCTCTTGGCGTTGGCGTCCGGGTTGCCCTCGTAGCCCGGCGTCACGTTCGGGCCCGAGATCACCACCTCGCCCACGTCGCCGCTTCCGATCAGAAGGTCTTCCGTCTCATGGGCGATGCGCACGAGCGGCCCCGCCTCCACGCCGACAGAGCCTGGTTTCTGCGCCCGCGGCGGCAGCGGGTTCGAGGCCATCTGGTGCGTGGCCTCGGTCATTCCGTAGCCCTCGATCACCGGCGCGCCGAAGGTCTCGGCCAACTGCTCCATCACCGGCCCCGGCAGTGACGCCGAGGACGAGCGCAGGAAGCGCAGCGGCACCTCGGCGATGGTCTCGGCATTGCGCCCCGCCCTCGCGAGGATCGCCTGGTGCATGGTCGGCACGGCTGTGTACCAGCTCGGCCGCGTCTCCTTCATCCAGCCGAAGAACTTCAGCGCGTCGAAACCGGGCGCGCAGCAAACCGAGGCGCCCGCCGCCAGCGAGGCCGACACGGCGGCGATCAACCCGTGGATATGAAAAAGCGGCATGACGTTGAGACAGCGGTCCGCGGGAGACAGCTCCAGCGAGGCGCCGATGTTGCGCGCAGAGGCCGCGAGGTTCGACTGCAGGAGCGGCACGATCTTGGGCCGCGAGGTGGTGCCCGAGGTGTGCAGGATCAGCGCCACGTCGCCCGGACCGGGCGCAGATGTATCCACGTCTTCCGGTTCGGGCGCGGATGTGTCCACGTCTCCCTCCGACCCCTCGGCATGCAGCGTGAAGCGGCCGGCAGGCCCCTCGCCCGGCCGCAGCCGGATGACCGGCAGCCCGAGGCCGGTCGCCGCTTCATGGGCCGGGCCCGCCTCACCCTCCATCAGGATCACGGCGCGGGCCTTCAGGTCCTCGAGGTAGAAGGCGAATTCGTCCTGCTTGTAGGCGGGGTTCAGCGGGCAGGTCGTGGCCACCTGTGCCACGGTCACGAAAGCGGCCGCCATCTCGGGGCCGTTGGGCAGCACGATCGCCACCCGGTCGCCCCGGCCGATCCCCGCGCGATGCAGGGCCGCGGCCACCTGGCCCGACAGGCCGCGCAGGGCCGCGTAATCCATCCAGTCCCGACCGGGCGCTCCCAGCGCAGGCGCAGACCCGTCATGCGCCGCGATCAATGCCGAAAGTGTCTCGCTCATCTCGTCCCTCCCTTGGTCCCGTTCCAGCGGCACCCCGCGCCCGCCCCCCGTGGCGCCAACACGGAGGCAGCACATCCCGCGCCGGGATGCAAGCTACCGCTCTCCCTTGCGATAAGGCGTCATCAGGGCCTCGGGCACCTGCGCACGGCGGGCCACGAGGATCAGGGCCACGATCGACAGCACATAGGGCGCCATGAGGAACAGCTGGTAGGGCACACCCTCCACCACCGTCTGCAGCCGCAGCTGGTAGGCGTCGAAAAATGCAAAGAGCAGCGCCCCCAATAGCGCCTTTCCGGGCCGCCAGGATGCGAAAACCACAAGGGCGATGCAGATCCAGCCCCTCCCCTGCACCATTTCCGGAAAGAAGCTGTTGAAGGCCGCCGTGGTCAGGAACGCGCCGCCCAGCGCCATCAGCGCGGAGCCCGCCATGACGCAGCCGATGCGGATCAGCGTCGGATCGAGCCCCTGCGCCTCGACCGCGTGCGGGTTCTCGCCAGTCATGCGGATCGCAAGGCCCAGCGGCGTGCGCGCCAGCACATAGGCCATCACCGCCACGGCAAGCAACGCGAGATAGGTCGGTGCCGCCTGCGAGAACAGCACCGGACCCAGGAAGGGGATGTCGGACAGAACGGGGATATCGAGGGGGCGGAAGGGCACGATCGTGGGCGGCGATTCCCCCACCGTCACGATCAGGCGATAGAGGTAATAGGCCAGCGCCGAGGCGAAAAGCGTGATGCCGAGACCCGAGACATGCTGAGACAGGCCCAGCGGCACGGTCAGAAGCGCGTGCAGAAGCCCCATGAGCGCCCCGGCACCCGCCGCGATCAGAAGCCCCGTCCATAGGTCCGCGCCGAGGAAGACCGAGAGCCATCCGACCATGGCACCCATGGTCATGATCCCCTCGATCCCGAGGTTCAGCACGCCCGCACGCTCGCACAGGAGCGCGCCCAGCACGCCGAAGATAAGCGGCGTGGCGATGCGCAGCACGGCGGCCCAGAGGCTCGCGTTGAACAGAAGGTCGAGAGCCTCGGTCATCGCCGCACCCTGTAGCTGGTGAAAAGAAGCGCCACGAGCATGGTCAGGAGCGCCAGCGCCACGATCACGTCGGCGATGAAGGACGGCACGCCGGTCGCCCGGCTCATGGCATCCGCGCCGACAAAGACCGTGGCCACGAAAACCGCGGCCGCCACCACGCCCGCCGGATGGAGAGCCGCCAGCATCGCCACCACGATCCCCGCATAGCCGAAGCCCGGCGACATGGTCGTGGTCACGCCGCCCGTGACGCCCATGACCTCGATACCGCCCGCCAGCCCGGCCAGCCCACCTGACAGAAGCGCCACGCCCATGATCGTGCGCGGCAGCGAGACGCCCGCGAATTCCGCCGCGCGCGCGTTGAAGCCCGCCGCCCGTGCCTCGGTCCCGAAGACGGTGCGCGCGAGGATCAGCCAGACGATGCCCGCCACGGCCAAGGCGATCAGCAACCCGATATGCAGCCGCGTGCGCGGGATAAGGTCGGGCAGACGGAACGCGTCGTCCACCGGCACCGATTGCGGCCAGCCGAAGGCCAGCGGGTCGCGCAGCGGTCCCTCGATCATCAGGCCTACGAAGAGGATGACGATGAAATTCAGAAGGAGCGTCGTGACCACCTCATCCACGCCGAAGCGCAGCCGAAGGAAGGCAGGGCCGGCCAGCAGAAGCGCACCGGCCGCCATGCCCACGACCATCAGCACGGCGATCCCCAGCGCCGGGGGCAGACCCGACATCATCGAATGCCCCACCCAGGCCACCGCAAGCGCGCCGAGGTAGAACTGCCCCTCCCCGCCGATATTCCACAGCCGCGCGCGGAAGGCGACGGCGGCGGCAAGCCCCGTCAGCATCAGCGGCACGGCACGGGTCAGCATCTCGGTCACGGCCAGCCGCGATCCAAGCGCGCCCTTCAGCATCTCGGCATAGGCCGCAAGCGGGTTCACGCCCGCCGCGAGGATCAGGCCCGCGGCCAGCGCCAGCGCGGCGGCAATGGCGGCAAGCGGTGCCGTGGCCGCGAGCGTCCAGGGCACGGAGGGGCGTCGCTCAAGCCGCATCTTCGGGCGCCTCCCAGACACCGGCCATCATCAGCCCCAGACGGCGGGGGTCGGCCTCCTCCGCCGCGACCGGGGCCGAGAGGCGCCCGCTGACGATGGCCTGCAACCGGTCCGAAAGTCCCACGGCCTCCTCCAGCTCCTCCGAGATCAGGATGATCGCGGCGCCCTCGGCACGGGCGGCCAGCAGCTCCGCATGGACGGCGGCGATGGCGCCTTCGTCAAGGCCGCGCGTGGGCTGGTTGGCGAGGATGACCTTGGGCCCGGCGGACAGCACGCGGCCAAGGATCAGCTTCTGCATGTTGCCCCCCGAAAGCAGACGGATGCGCGTCTCTGGCGTGGCCCCGCGCACGTCGAAGCGTTCGATCAGCCCCGCCGCATGATCCCGCGCCGCCGCGCGCCGCACGAAGCCGCGCGTGGAAAACTCGGGGGCCCCCAGACGTTCCAGCACGCTGTTTTCCCAGACGGGCAACTCGCCCACCACGCCTTCCGCATGACGGTCCTCGGGGATGCGCCCGATCCCCTCGGCGATGAAGGCGCGGGGCCCCAGCCCGCCGATCTCGCGCCCTTCGAGCGTCAGATGCCCGGCCTCCGGCTCGGCGAGGCCCGACAGAAGCGCGCCCAGCGCCGCCTGCCCGTTGCCGGAGACGCCGACGATGCCGAGGATTTCGCCCGCGTGCACGGTGAAGGACACATCCTGCAGGGCGGGCTTGCCGTCGAGCTGCACGGTCACGTCCTCGGCCACCAGACGCGGCGCACCGACGGCATGGGCCTGCCGCCGTGGCCGGGTCACGCGGCGGCCGACCATCAGCTCGGCCAATTCCTCGGGCGAGGTTTCCGGCGTCTTGCGTTCGGCCACCTTGCGTCCGCCGCGCAGGACGGCCACGCGGTCGGAGGCGGCCATCACCTCGTTCAGCTTGTGGCTGATGAAGATGATCGACAGGCCCTGTCCCGTCATGCCCCGCAAGATCTCGAAAAGCCGCTGCGCCTCGGGTCGGGCAAGCACCGCGGTGGGCTCGTCGAGGATCAGGATACGCGCATCGCGATAAAGCGCCTTGAGGATTTCCACGCGCTGGCGTTCGCCCACCGACAGGCCCGCCACCCGCGCGTCGGGGTCGACCGGCAGGCCGAACTGCTCGGACAGCGCCATCAGCCGCGCACGCCCCTCGTCGCGACGGCTGCGCAGACGCAGCAGCGGCTCGGAACCCAGCATGACGTTATCGAGCACGCTCAGGTTGCCCGCCAGCGTGAAATGCTGGTGCACCATGCCCACGCCCGCCTCGATCGCCGCGCGCGGGCGGCCCGGGGGCAGATCCTGCCCGAAGACCTCGACCCGGCCCTCGTCGGCGGCGTAATGGCCGAAGAGGATGTTCATCAGCGTCGTCTTGCCCGCCCCGTTCTCACCCAGAAGCGCGAGGATCTCGCCCTCCTTCAGCTCAAGCGTCACGGCGTCGTTGGCGGTCAGCGCGCCGAAGCGCTTGGTGATGCTGTCGAGGTGGAGGACCGTGGTCATGCGGGCATCCCAGCGATCGCGAAGGGATAGGGGATGGGCGGCAGGTCCGCCGCGATCCGGGCCGCAAGCGACAGGAGCGCACGGTCGGAATGGGCCGGGCCGACCAGCTGCACCCCGCGCGGCAGCCCGTCGGCCATGCCCGCCGGGATCGCAAGCGCCGGCAGCCCCGCGAGATTGGCGAGCGCAGCCCCCGGCGCCATCGCCTCCATCTTCGCAAGATGGGCGTCGATATCGGTGTGATCGGTGGGGAAATGGCCCACAGTCGGCGGAGGACCCGACAGGATCGGCGCCAGCACCACGTCGCAGCCGGTGAAAAGCGCGCGGCGCGTGGCGTCGGAAAGCTCCGCCGCAAGGTTGGTCATGGCGAAAACCTCGGTGCCGGACAAGCCGCGCCCCCGTGCGCGGTTCGCGGCAGCGAGCGGGCTGATCTCGGCGTCCGGCACGCCGAGCGCGTCGAGCCCTGTCGCCAGCGCGACCGAGAGTATCTGACCGATCAGCGCGTGCACCTCGCGGCCCAGCGCGTCCGGTGCCTCGATCTCCACGATCTCGCAGCCCGCCGCGCGCAGCAGGTCGGCGACACGTCGCGCGGCCTCCGCCTCCGGCGCGCCACAGCGGTCCAATACCGCCAGCCCCACGCGCGGCGCGGCGGGCAGCGTCGCCTCGGCCGGCGTGACCCGCGTCAGTTCGAACGCCGTCGCGACATCCCGGAGCGAGCGGGCGAGCACGCCCTCGGAGGCGATGCCCATCAGGTTATTGGCGAAGACGGGTCCCGACGCCTCGGCCCCGCGCGAGGGTTTCAGCCCCCAGAGCCCGCAGGCCGACGCTGGCACGCGGATCGACCCGGCGGCGTCGGTGGCATGGGCGATGGCCACGATGCCGCCCGCGACAGCGGCCGCCGCCCCGCCCGAGGAGCCGCCGGGCGTCTTTCCCGTGTCGAACGGGTTGCGCGCGACGGGTCCGCCGGGCGGCTCCGCCGACAGCGCGAAGCCGAATTCAGGGACGGTGGACAGGCCGACCGGCGCAAGCCCGCCCGCCCGGAAGCGCCGCATCAGGTGCCCCTCGCTCTGCCGGTCCGCAGGCGGGAGCCGGGATCGCAGCGCCTCCGACCCCACGCCCTGCCGCAACCCGGCCGCCGGTGCGCCAAGGTCCTTGGCGAGCATCGGAACCCCCGCGAACGGACCGCCCTTCGCCCGCGCCTCGGTGATCGCCTCGCGGATCGTGCCTTCGTCGAACAGCGTCACGACCGCGCCCAAGCCGGCGCGGTCGCGCATCGCATCGCGCACGGCACCCGCCAAGGCGGATGGATCGACCCCACCCGCCTTGATGGCGAGGCCAAGCGCCGTCGCGTCCGTCATGCCTGTGATGCTCCTCAGGCCGGTTCGTCGGCGTCGATCGGCACCTCGAACTCGCCCGCCTCGATCATGGCCTTCTTGGCCTCCATCGCCGGGATCGCCTCGGCCGGCACCATGTCGGACACGTAGATCAGCTCGTTGCCGCCATATTCCATGAAGGAATACTCGGTGTAGTCACGGCCGACCGGGTTGCCCGCCTGCACGTCGGCCACGATGGCCGCGATGGTCGGCCCGTAGTTCCAGATCGCATTGGCGAAGACCGTCTCGGGGTAGCGCGGGGTATAGTCGATCAGGCTGCCGATGGCCTTCACGCCGCGGGCCTCGGCGCCGTCCGCCGTGCCGATCCGTTCGCCGAAGAGGATATCCGCGCCCGCGTCGATCTGGGCGATGGCGGCCTCCTGCGCGCGGGCCGGGTCGAACCACGCGCCGATGAAGCCATTGAGGAAGGTCGCATCCGGGTTCACCTCCTGCACGCCGAAGCGGAAGGCGTTGATCAGCAGGTTCACCTCGGGGATCGGGTAGCCGCCGACGGAGCCGAAAACGCCGGTCTCGGACATTGCGCCCGCGAGCATTCCGGCGAGATAGGCGGCCTCGTGGTTGCGGGTGCCGAATACGCCGAAATTCTCGCCAGCAGGCCCGCCGGAGGAGCCCATGAGGAACGCCGTTTCGGCATAATCCGCAGCTACCTCGCGCGCCTCGCGCTCCACGGCGTAGGATTCGCCCCAGATCAGCTGCGCGCCGCCTTCGGCGTATTCACGCATCGCGCGGGGGTAGTCGGTGGCGGCCACGCCTTCGGAGAATTCGTACTCGATCAGGCCCGCCTCGGCGGCCTGCTGCATGGCGAGGTGGATGCGGCTGTTCCACGCGTTTTCCACGGGGCTGGCGTGAATGCCGGCCACACGCACGGTGGTTTGGGCGTTCACGCGGCGGATATAGGCCGGCAGCGCCAGCGTGGCGGCCGCCCCCATCATCAGCGTGCGGCGGGTTGTCGTGAGGGTCATGGCAGCGTCCTTTCCTGTTGGCTGGTTCGTTTTTTCAGTCGTGGGCTTTCAGTCGCGGGGCGGAGCGTAGTCCGCAGGGTCGAGCGTGTCTGGGCGTCCATCGAGCGACAGGGTCGCGACGCGCGGTGAAGTGCGCGACAGGACCCTGCCCTCGCGGATCACGGCAAGGCGCGTGGCACGCAGGCGGATCGCCTCGATCGGGTCGCTTGCCTGCAGGACGACCATCGTCGCGGGTCCGCCCACGCGCAGGCTCGGGTCGGGCAGACCCATGGCCGCGGCACCGCCCAGCGTGACGCTGTCGAAGGCCCAGACCATCGCCTCCCGCGAAGTCATGGGCACGGCATGGATGCCCATATGGGCGACCTCCAGCATGTCGCCCGAGCCCAGCGAATACCAAGGATCCATGGTGCAATCCTGCCCGAAGGCCACGTTGACGCCGGCTGCCCGTAGTTCCGGCACACGGGTCAGTCCGCGGCGTTTCGGATAGGTGTCGGACCGGCCCTGCAGCGTGATGTTGATCAGCGGATTGGGCACCACATGCATGGCGGATTCAGCGATCAGCGGGATCAGCTTCGACGCGTAGTAATTGTCGTAGGAATGCATCGCGGTCACATGGCTTGCCACCACTTGGCCTTGCAGGCCCAGCCGCGTGGTCTCGGCCGCCAGCGTCTCGACATGTCGTGACATGGGGTCGTCCGACTCGTCGCAATGGAGATCGACGGGGAGGCCCCGCTCGGCGGCGATCCGGCAGAGACTTTTCACCGAGGCCGCACCCTCCTCCATCGTGCGTTCGAAATGCGGGATACCGCCCACGACGTCCACGCCCATGTCGAGCGCGCGGACCAGGTTCTCTTCCGCGCCGGCCGTCCGATAAAGCCCGTCCTGCGGGAAGGCCACGAGTTGCAGGTCAATGTAAGGCGCGACGCGCTTCTTCACCTCCAGCAGCGCCTCGACCCCGACAAGCGGCGCCGTCGACACATCCACATGGCTGCGGATCGACAGAAGCCCCTGCGCCACGGCCAGGTCGCAGTAGTGCAGCGCACGCTCGATCACGGCCTCCGGCGTCAGGAGCGGCTTGAGCTCCCCCCAGAGCGCGATGCCCTCCAGAAGCGTGCCCGACACGTTCATCCGCGGCTGGCCGAGGCTGAGCGTCGCGTCCATGTGGAAATGCGGGTCGACGAAGGGCGGTGCCACGAGGCGGCCCGTGGCGTCGATCACCTCGGCGGCCTCAGCGTGGAGCCCCGGCGCGATCTCCACGATACGCCCGTCCCTTACGGCGATGTCCACCGGCCCCCGCCCATCGGGCAGGAACGCCGCGCGCAGCAGCAGGTCGAGCATTCATGATCCCCCGTCGTCTTTGACCAAATGGTTAAAGAAGTTCTGCGCGCGCGCAACGCTTCTTGATCATTTTCGCCGACCGATGCAGCAATTGCCGGATTTTTGGGCAGGTCTACCAGCCAAATCGGCATATTCGGTGGTCTCAGCGAAAAGGCAGGTCGCGCGACCGGATGGCATTTCGGCTTTGCCCAAGCCGCGGGCTGTGCCAATGACCCGGACCATGACGCCGACCCGAGCCCCTTTTCCATGGCGCAGCCTGATGCGCCCACCGAACTGGCCGCTGGCGCTCGTGCTCCTGCTGGGGCGCGGCATCGCGCTTTTCCCGCTTGGCGCGATGCCGTATCTCGCGCGCCCGCTTGCCGGGGCGCTGTGGCTCTGGCCGAGACTGCGCCGGACGACGCGCGGCAACATCGACCGCTGCTTGCCGAGCCTGTCGGACGCGGAGCGCGCGCGTCTGGCCCGCGCCTCGACGCGGCATCTGGCGACATCGCTCCTGGTGGCGCTGAAAACTTGGTTCTCCTACCGCAAGGACGCGCCGGCATTTCGGGCAAGCTTCGAGGGGCTGGAGCATTTCGAGGCCGCGCGCGATACGGGGCGCGGCATCATCTTGCTGAATTGCCACTACAATTCGACCGAGCTCAACGGCGCCTTCACCGACCAGCTGCCGCGCGGCGACCGGTGCTTCACCGGGCTTTACCGCGCCCCCAGCCACGCGGCGGCCGACGAGGTGCTGCAATGGGCGCGCACCGCCTTCACCGACCGCGTCCTGCCCGCCAAGGACATCCGCAGCATCGCGCGCGGTCTGAAGGCGGGCGACATCACCTGGTTCGCGACCGACCTCGAATTCGGCGGGCGCGGCTTCGTCTGGGCGGAGTTCTTCGGTGTCCCGGCGGCCACCAGCAATTCGCTGGCGCGTATCGCGGGCATGTCGAACGCCATCGTCCTGCCGGTGCGCCTGCGCCGGAACAGGCTGGAAATCTTTCCGCCGCTGGACGGTTTTCCCAGCGGCGACGCCGAGGCCGACGCCACGGCGATGAACCGCGCCATCGAGGGGCTGATCGCGGACGATCCCGCACCCTATTGGTGGGCGCTCGACCGGTTCAGGAAGCGGCCGCCGGCCTGAACCTCAGGCCCAGCGCGTGAGCAGACGGGGGAAATCCACCGTCGCGCCCAGCCGCGCGGCCAGCAGGTAGAGCCCGCCGATCTTGCGCTGCAGGAACAGGGTTTCGGCGGGCGGGATATGCCACAAGTCCCGCTCGCTGCCGATCTCCATGCCCCGTCGCCGCATCCGGTCGGGCAGATCGTCAGTGGCGAAATCGAGCGGGCCGTCAAGCGCGGCAAAGCCCATCTCGGCCATGTCGAGGATCGCCGTGCGGTGCCGCTCGGCCAGACCCGGACGGACGAAGCCCAGCCCCTCAAGCGCCGCAAGTACGCCGTCGCGGTCGCGTGCGAGGCCCGCGCGCATCAGCTCCAGATGCCCATGCGCCAGCCCCTCTCCGATCTCGCGCGTCGCGCCGAAATCCAGCAGCACGATCTGCCCCGTTTCGGGCCGCCAACGGTAGTTGGCGAAATTCGGATCGGTCTGCATCAGGCCAAAATCGAACAGCTCCCGCAGGCAAAGCTCGATCAGAGACGACGCGGCGCGGTCGCGGGTGTCCGCGGGCGCGTCGGCCAGCGTCTCGATGGGGGCGGAGGGCTCATAGCTCATCGCGAGCGCGCCTCCAGCCGACAGATCAGGGCGGTAGCACGGCACCACGAAGCGGTCGTCCTTCTCCAAAAGTGCAGCGAAACGCGCCATGCAGGCGCCCTCGCGGGCGTAGTCCGCCTCTTCATGGAGTTGCAGGCGCGCCTCGGCCATGAGCGGGCCGAGGTCGAGTTCCGCCGGCACCATGCCGCTCCAGCGGATCAGCGCTGCGGCGTTGTCGAGATCGCTGTCGATGGCCTCGCGCACACCGGGATACTGGATCTTGATGGCGAGCGCCGTGCCGTCTGCGGCGGTGGCGCGATGCACCTGACCGATGGACGCCGCCGCCAGGGGTTGCGCGTCAAAGCCCTTGAAGAGACGTCGGAAATCGGCTCCGTAATTGGTCTCCAGCACGGTCTTGAGCTGTTTGGGCGGCATGGTATGCGCCTCGGCGCGCAACCGCGCGAGGATGTTGGACAGCTCGCGCGGCAGCAGGTCGCCCGTTTCCATCGACATCAGCTGACCCAGTTTCATTGCCGCGCCGCGCATCTCCGACAGCCGGTCGGTGATACGCTCCACGCTGCCGGGACTGAGGATGAGCCGGTCAAGGCGCGGACGCTCTCCGCGTGCCAACGCGCGCCCCGCCCCTATCGCGAGGTCACCCGCAAGACCGGTGGCGAGGCCACCCATGTGGCCCAGCCGTGCCAGCCGGGTCGAAGGCACGCTGCGCACGCGCGGGGAAAAGGGGATGTCGGTCATGGCGTGCCGTTTCATGCGAAGGGAGGTGGGACTGCACTCCAAGACTAGACCGCCGGCGCGCCACGGCCAGCATTCAGCGCCTGCGCGGGTCGTCCATGCGCTTTTCCCGGTTCAGGGTTTCGGCCTGCCGCCCGTGGATCGCGAATGTCGCGCGCCCCGCCTTCTTGGCGCGATAGAGCGCCGCATCGGCATCGGCCACCATGAGGTCGGCGCTTGGCCGTATGCCATAGACGGTCGTCGCCACGACACCGATGGAGGCAGATACGCGGCAAACGCTGCCCTCGAAGGGGATGGGCCGTTCGATCCGTCGGATGAGCCGTTCGGCCAGCGCCGAAATCGCCTCGGGCGACGTGGTATCGCGCAGAATGGCCAGAAACTCGTCCCCGCCAACGCGCGCGGCCATGTCCATGCCACGAAGATCTCTGCGCAGAATGTCCGCGACTTCGGCCAGAACGTGATCGCCGGCGGCGTGCCCCCTCGTGTCGTTGACCTGCTTGAAGAAATCGAGATCGAGATGGAGCAGCGCGAACTCCGCACCGGGATCCTCCAGCAAGCGGCGCAGCTCGATGTCCATCGCGCGTCGGTTGGCCAGCGCCGTCAACGGATCGGTCAGTGCCTGATGCTCAGCCGCTTCGCGCGCGGCGGACAGGCGATCGGTCAGCTGGCGGGACAGGCGCGCGATGACGGCGTTCGCCTCCTGCAGATACAGGAGTTCGACCGTCTGGTCACAGGGGGAGAAATCCGATCCGTTCAGGTCGAAACGGGTCACGCCGCGTTCGAAGCTCAGCCCCAGCGACATGTCGATCAACGCGCCGCCATCGGGCATCCGGACCAGCACACCGCGCAACGGCAGGTCCTCGGCGCCATGCAAGGCAAGGGTCAGCCGTTGACCGTCGGCCGCGAGCAGCCGGTCGAACTCTTCCAGACCGCAGGGGCGGCGCAGGTCGAACACCCGGTCGGCCGGCTGACCGGCGAGTGGCCCGCGCCCCGCCATCTTTTCGAGGGTGGGCCCGGCGTGGCGGATCGTCCTGTCGGGCGCGAGCAGCACGTGCATCGGCAATAGCCGGTCGAGTGCCGCCACGCCGACGGAATCCGTGGTGCAACGGGAGCCATCCGGCCTGTTCATGGCGCCACCTGCCCCAGCGAGAACGCCTTCCCCTCGTTGAAATCGGTGTCGAATATGCGGACGCGCAACCGTTCCCGGCCGCCCTCGATCCCGGCCAGTTCCAGGAACGCGAGCGCGCCGTAATCGTCGGCCATGGCGCGCAGGGCGCCCAGCAGGAGCGGCGCGATGCCCGGCACCGGCCAGCGCGCGGAGATGGTGAAGAGGCCGCAGCCCTCGGCGTGAAGCGTGATCTCCGGCATCTCGAGTTCGGGCATCGCCAGCCGCGCGCGATCGGGCAACTCCTCCAGCGAGACGAGGAATTCCATGAAGGTTCCACCCCCGAAGCGGAGCAACCGGCGCAGGGGTTCGAGCTGCGGATCGGTGACGAGATAGGTGCCAATATCTTCCAGAAGCGCGTTGGGGTGTTTGCCGAGCACATCCACGGCGGCGCCGAAACAGGTGAGCGTCACCGCGTGATCATAACGATGCATCGCCTCGAACCCATCCTCGGGCAGACGCGCGACGCTGCGCACCTCTGCCCAGACGTCCGGCCCGTAATTGGCAACGATGAAGCCCTGCAGGGCGCGGTTTACCATGCCGTGCATCGGGCCTCCGTCCGAAATGAGGCGCGGCACGCACCCCGGCCAGAACCGGCAGACTAGAAGCGACCCGTAAAGAAAGGCTTTCCGGCCGCGCGGCCTGCCTCAGAAGTCGGTGGGCGCGCCGCCCTCTGCCTTGCGCCTGTCTACGAAAGCGGTGAGTTCCTCACGGATCGCCGGGTCCATCGGGGGTGGCTCGAACTCCGCGAGGATGCGCTTGTAGAGACCGTTGGCGCGCTCGACGGTCCAGACGCCGCCCTCGGCGCGCCAGGCCTCGAAATTGCGCCAGTCCGACAGGAACGGCTGGTAGAATGCCGTCTGGTAGCGCTCCTGCGTATGGGCGCAGCCGAAGAAATGCCCGCCCGCGCCGACCTCCGCGATGGCCTCGATGCCCAGGTCGGCATCCGTCGTCGCGGTCAGCTGCGGCTCGAAATAGCGCTGAACCTGCTGGATCAGCTCGCAATCCATGACGAATTTCTCGGGGCTGGCGATCAGGCCGCCCTCCAGCCATCCGGCGGCGTGATAGATGATGTTGGCCCCCGACTGCACGCCCGACCAGAGCGAATTGGCCGTCTCCCACATCGCCTGCCCGTCGGGCACGTTGGCCGCGCAGACGCCCGAGGCGCGCATCGGTAGGCCGTAGAACCGCGCCATCTGTCCGGTCATCTGCGTGGCGCGCATGTATTCCGGCGTGCCGAAGGCGGGCGCACCGGATTTCATGTCCACGTTCGAGGTGAAGGTGCCGATGGCCACCGGGCAACCGGGCGCGATCCATTGCAACAGCGCGATGGCGGACAGCCCCTCGGCGAGGCTGAGGGCGACGGCACCGGCCAGCGTCACAGGCGCCATGGCACCCGCCAGCGTGAAGGGCGTGACGACCACGGGCTGGCCCCGCCGCGCAAGCCGCATGGCCCCGTCCAGCATCGGCCAGTCATGTTTCAGCGGGCTGACCGAGTTGATGTTGGTGTACATCCGCGGGCTCGCGTCGAATTCCTCGTGCGAAAGCCCGCCCGCGATGCGCACCATCTCCATCACGTCCTCGACCCGCTCGGTCCCGAGGCTGTAGGCGTGGGCCACCTTGTCGGTGAGCGTCAGCTTCTCGAAGAGGCAGTCGAGGTGCCGCACCGAAGGGTGGATGTCGATCGGCTCCACCGGGTAGCCGCCGGCGAAATGCATGCAGTTGAAATATTGCGTCAGCTTGATGAACTCGCGGTAGGTCTCGAAATCGCCCGGCCGCTTGCCGCGGTCGAGGTCCCATGCGTTGGGCGGCGAGGAGACGTTGCCGAACAGCATGTGCCGCCCGCCCACCGGGATCGCCCGGTCGGGATTGCGCGGGGTCAGGGTGAATTGTACGGGCGCGCGCGCGACCATTTCCTCGACAAAGGCCGGGTCGAAGCGGACGGTCAGACCCTCGACTGTGCAGCCTGCGGCCTTCAGATGGGCCACTGCATCCTCGTTGAGGAACTCGATCCCGATCTCGGACAGTATGCGCATGGCGCCGCGGTGGATGGCGGCAATGCCTGCTTCGTCGAGAGGCTCGGTCGGCCGGTCCGGATTGACCGGGATCCGCCATGGCGTCTGTGAGATCGCGGCGCCACCGGCTCGGTCGGCATGGCCGCGTCGGCCTCCGGCCCGGCGGCCCGCTGCCTTCCGGCCTATGGGCGCTTCGTCGTTCATGGTGATCTCCCCGTGGCGGTCCGATCCTGCGGGATCACTAGACCACAGGCCCCGGCCCGGCTTGTGGCCATTCCACGACACGAGGTGTCGTTTTCCTTCACCCGGCCCGAGGCCGCAACCGCGCGGCCCCCACGCCGGGGAGCCATGCCTGCAAGTGGCCGATATCCGCGAGCACCACATCGGCATGGGGTGTCAGATCCTCGCGCGTGGCCAGCCCGGTCAGGACGCCCGCCGTACGCATGCCGGCCGCGCGACCGGCCGTCAGATCGTGCAGGCTGTCGCCAACCATGAGCACCGCCTCCGGCGGCAGACCGAGGTGACGCGCGAAGGCCAGACACATGCCCGGCGCGGGTTTGGCCCCGTAGCCCGCGTCGCAACCCGCGACGAAGTCGAAAAACGTCGTGATGCCGGCCGCGTAGAGATGCGAACGCGCCTCGCCTTCGCTGGCGTTCGTCGCGACCCCCAGCGCATAACCACCTGCGCGGAGACCCTCCAGCAGAGGATGGAGCGGGACAGCCGGCACCATGGCGACAGTGCCCGCCGAGGCCTCGAGGCGCGCGATGATATCGTCCAGGCTCATCGCGGGCAGATGCGGCACAAGAAGGGGCGCGACCTCGGCCAGCGTGCCCGCGATCACCGGGCTGTCTGGCGCGAAGCGGCGCGCGGCCATGTCGAAGCGCAACGAGGCGGCGAGCGCCGCGGCCAAGGGGTGGTTCCCCTCGGCCATTTCAGCGATCATGCCATGCATCCATCCCGCCCAGGACGCTTCGAAATCGAACAGCGTTCCGTCCTTGTCGAAGAGGATGGCCTCCACCGTCATGATTCGTATCTCCTGCAATGATGTGTGTTAATGCGTGACAAGACGCATTGACGCGCATATAGCCCTTCGCACAATGGATGGCATCAGGTCAAAATTCGGGCTGCACTCCAGCTTGAGCTTTCAAATCACCCGCACGGCACGCATCGTCGAGCGCAGGGTGGAAAGCGGTCTTCGAGAGTACGGGCTGACGCGTGTCGGCTGGTGCATCCTTCTGGCCGTCGAGGAGGAGGGGCTCAAGAACCCGTCCGAGATCGCGCAGTTCGTGGGAATCGATCGCACCGCGACGTCACGCGCCCTTCGGCAACTGGAAGACGACGGTCTGATCGCGCGCGAGATGGGCCGCGAGGACCGGCGCACGACCACGGTGACGCTGACCGAGGAGGGCCAGGCCCGCCTCGTCGCGGCGCGTCCGGTCTGCCTCGAGAACATGGATCATTTCAATGCGAAGCTGAGCGCGGGCGAAGCCCTTGAACTCAAGCGACTGCTTTCGATCCTGAATTCCGGCGAACACGACTGAATACAAGCACCTGTGCTGCCCTGCGCGGTCACGTCCAGTTGGGCAGGCCGCCACCGGGCAGGGCCTGCCGCATCTCGATTAGCCGCTCGGGCGCCATCTCCAGCGTCTCGGCGCAGGCGATCACCCAGGCGTCATCCATCAGCACGAAATCGAGAACGCTGGCCAAAAAATCCGGCTCGGCGGCGCGGGTGCGCACATCCTCCGGGCTTGTGCCGGTTGAACCGAGGAACACGTCCAGCAGATCCTCCCGCCCTGCCAGCCAGGCGAGCGCGCGCATCGCGCCGATCTCGGCCAATTCCTGCTGCATGCCAAACGCCTCCCTGCGTGTTAAAGAGTTTGTTAACCATTCGGGGCCACAACGTGAGTCACCAAACATACAGGCAACACTTGATGAGGACAGCATGACGGGGCGAATCCTGATCGTCGACGACGTAGCCACGAATCGCATCGTCATGAAGGTCAAACTCGTTGATGCCTGCTACACGGTCGAGCAGGCCGACAGCGGGGCGGCCGCGCTTCGGGCGGTCCATGACCACCGGCCCGACCTGATCATCCTCGACGTGCTGATGCCCGACATGTCCGGGCTGGAGGTCTGCCGCCGTATCAAGGGCGATCCCGAAACGGCGGACATCCCGGTCCTGCTGGTGACCGCACTCAGCGACCGAGCCTCTAAGATGGCGGGGCTCGAGGCGGGCGCCGACGATTTCCTGACCAAACCCGTGGACGAGGTGACGCTGCTGGCCCGTGTCCGGTCGCTCATCCGCGCACGCGACACCGTGCGCGAGTTGCGCGAGCGCGGCGAATACGGCGCGGGCCACGGCTTTGCCGAGGCCATGGCAGGTTTCGAGGCCAGGTCCCGCCCGGGCCGCATCTGGCTGGTGGCGCCCGGAAACAACGGGGCCGTGGTCTGGAAGACGGCGCTAGACGACAAGGTCGGTGGCGAGGTTCGGGTGGTGCCGCGCGAGACCGCGCTGACCGAGCTGACCGTGGACGCCAGCGGAAGCGCGGATGTCTTCGTGATCTCCGCCGACCTGACGGACCGCAACGACGGTCTGCGGCTGCTGTCGGATCTGCGGTCGCGCCCGGCGACACGCCATGCCGCCACGCTCATGGTCCTGCCGGAGGGCGATACGGAACGCGCGGCAGTTGCGCTCGATCTCGGGGCCTCCGACATCCTTTATGCGCCCGTCGACACGCAAGAGCTCGCCATCCGCATCCGCGCGCAGCTTGGTCGCAAGCGGCAGGCCGACAAGCTGCGCGCCAGCCTGCGCGCCGGGCTGGAACTTGCGGTGACGGACAGTCTCACCGGCTTACACAACCGCCGCTACGGACTTTTCCGGCTGGAACAGATGATGGCTCGGCCGGGCAAGGGCCTCGTCGTGATGATGCTGGACCTCGATCATTTCAAGGAGATCAACGACCGCCACGGCCACGCCGCCGGCGACGAGGTCCTTCGCAGGATCAGCCGCCGCCTGCGCGACGGACTGCGCTCGGGCGACCTGGTGGCCCGTCTGGGTGGCGAAGAGTTTCTCGTCGCCTTCGCAGATGCCGATCACGCGACCGCCATGGACTGTGCCGAGAAGTTGCGCCGATCCATCGCGGCCCCCCCTTTCGCGGTGGGTGACAGCGGCGCATCGATCACCGTGACGATGTCGGTAGGCGTGGCCTTTGCTGACCCAGCGAGTATGGAAACGGCTGAACATGTCATCGCGCGGGCCGACAGCGCGCTCTACAACTCCAAATCGCTCGGGCGCGACCGGGTGACGGTCGCCGAGGGCGCGTCCTCCGCGGCCTAGGCTCAGGACCCGCCGCGATCACCGCGCGCCAGGCGCCTGAGCGTGCGGCCCATGCGCTCGGCCACCTCGGCTCGTTCGCCCGGTGACATCCCTTCCAGCGTGTCCAGAAGCGCCCCGTGACCCTGCGCCTGAAGCGCGATCGCCGCATCCCGCGATCCTCCGAGCGCGCGGGATGCCGCCTCACGGTCGAACGGATCGCTCAGCAGCGCGCGACGCACCGCCATGAGGCTGCGGCCGATCTCGGCCCGGTTGCGCCGCAAGTCCGCCATGTCGGCCTCGATGCGGTCCCGCACCTCGTCCCGCGCCTCGCGTGGCAGGGCCAACGCGAAGGGACCGAGGCCGAGGGTGCGGATCGCGGGCGCCTCGCCCGGGGCGGGCCGGCCGAGGATCGCTCCGCCGACGAGTCCGGCCACAAGGAGGTTCAGCGCCAGCGACACCGCCAGCGCGATCTTGATGCCGCGCCCGCTCCGGCGCGGCGGCGTATCCGGGGTTTCAGACATCGCCGTTCTCCAGTGCCAGTGCCGTGAGGTCGGGGCTCAGCCCCCCACCCGAGAGCGTCCAGAGCTGTCCGCCGCTCAGCACGTCGATCATGTCGGGCGACCAGAAGCCCACGGCCAGCCCGACGAGACCGGCCGCAGTGACGCCGCCGAACCCGCCCCAGCCGCCGAGCGCGGTGATCCAGGCAGGCGGCCGGCGCAGGACACCGGCCCGGTTCGTCGGCTGTCGTGTCCGGGCCACGTCGCGCTGGACGGCATCCGCGTCCGCCAGAACCCGCGCGACCAGATCCGCGCCGGGCTCCGCCCGGTGCGCCGCCGCAAACAGCGCGTCGAGGGGATCCTCCGGCTTCTCATGCCTGTCATTCGCCATAGCCCAGGGCCTCCTTCTGCCCGTCAAGCGCCTGTTTCAAAGCGCGTTTTCCCCGTGCTGTCAGGCTCTCGACCGCCTCGACACCAATATCGAGTATCTCGGCGATCTCGGGGTTCGACATGCTTTCGATATGCCGCAGCACCACCGCCTGCCGCTGCCGCTCGGGCAGGGTGGCAAGCGCCGCGTCCAGCGCGGCCATGCGGTCGGCGTCAGTCAGCCGCGCCTCCGCGCCCGGCGCGCCATCGGGGATGTCGGGGTCGAGCCCCGTCGCGCGGCGCGCCTTGCGCAACCGGTCGACAGCGAGATTTGCCACGACCTTGTGCAGCCATGTCGCCGGCTGCGCCGGCCCGTCCGGACGCCAGTCGAGCGCCGCGCGCCAAAGCCGCATCATCGCTTCCTGTGCCACGTCCTCTGCCTCCGCCGCATCTCCCAGAACCCGCGCCGCGTGCCGCAGCGCCCGGGGCAGAAGCCGCGCGGTGAGCAAGCGCGCGGCCTGCCCGTCGCCCCGCGCAAACAGCACCATCAGGCCCGCGTCGTCGAGCGCCGCAAGCTCGTCCGCGCCATCGGCATGCATCGGTTCCATGATCCTCCATAGCCCCCGGAATGCCTCCGCGCAAAGGGCGGCCCGAACCCAGCTTCGAACCCCGACCCGGGCCCCGGCCCGCCCCCCGCATCGCCCGGGCCCGCTCAGCCGCGATGACGCGGGCCACCGTGGCCGCCATGCCGCCCGCGGAACGCCCCGACGGCCTCATCGAACTCCGCCTGCGTGACTGCACCGTCACCATCGGCATCGAAGCGCTCGAACATCGCCTCGGGTCCCGGACCGCGCCGGCCGGACCGAGCCTCGGCCATTTCCTCGAGGCTCACCGCATCGTCTCCGTCGGCGTCCACTCGCTCGATCATCCGGTCGATACCGCGCTCCATGCGCCCGGCCGCCGCCGCGAGCAATTCGTCACGGTCGAGCATGCCATCGCCATTGGCATCGGCCTCGGCGAACCTGACAGCGCGCGCGCCTTCCATTTCCTCCAGCGTCACCGCGCCGTCGCCATCGAGGTCGAAGGTCTCGAAGGCCATCTGCGGACCTCGGGGGGACCCGTCCTGTGCCATGGCGGGCAGAACGAGGGCTGCGGGGATCATGGCGCCCAGAAGGGCTGCTTTCCACATCGACATGCGTTTCTCCTTTGCTTGCCTGTCTGATCCTGTTCACGGGCGGGCCGGGCGTTTCCGTCGAAAAAAACGCGCGCCACCCGCGAAAACGCGGATCGGGATGGACGCGGCGCCCGGTCCGCACCATGTTGCGGGCATGACCAACGTTGATCCCTCCCACATGACCGACACACACGACACGGAACATCTGGAGCTTCGGCCCGAATTCCGCCCCGGCCCGCCCGAACGCCCCGCATGGCCTGCGATCGCCAAGGGACTGCGCCAGCGCTGCCCCTCCTGCGGCGAGGGCTCGCTCTATTCGGGCTATCTCAAGCTGGTGGACGCCTGCCCCTCCTGCGGAGAGGACCTTCACCACGCCCGCGCCGATGACGGGCCCGCCTACCTCTCGATCCTATTGACGGCCAAGGTCATGGGCACACTGATGCTGGTCGTGTTCGAGAGATGGCAACCGCCGCCGCTGGTGCTGGCCGGGACCTTTTCGGTTGGCGTCGTCGCCATGGCCCTTTACCTCTTGCCGAGGTTCAAGGGGCTGATCGTGGGGGTGCAATGGGCCAAACGGATGCACGGGTTCTGACCGACAAGACCGCCCTCCGCGACGCGGCCACCATCATCGTGCTGCGCGAGGATGGCGGGACGCGCCGCGTCCTGATGGGGCAGCGCGGCAAATCGGCGGCGTTCATGCCATCGAAATTCGTCTTTCCCGGCGGCGCGGTCGACGCCGTGGACGCCACGATCCCGCTGGCCTCACCCAGTTCCGAAGATTGCGCGAGCCGTCTGGCCGCCGAAACCGACACCCCGGCCGAGGCCGTGATCGCCGCGGCCACGCGGGAGTTGTGGGAGGAAACCGGCCTGTTGCTTGGTGCGATTGATCCGCGTGCGACAGCGCTCGACGCGCCGCGGGGTTGGCGCGGATACCTCGGCACCGGCCATCTGCCCGATGGCGGCGCGCTGCGCTTCATCTTTCGCGCCGTCACGCCACCCGGCCGGCCGCGCCGCTTCGACGCGCGCTTCCTGCTGGCCCGCGCCGAGGACCTGCGCAACGATCCCGACGATTTCTCGCGCGCCGAGGATGAGTTGAGCCATCTGCAATGGGTTCCCCTCGAAGACGCACGCCGCTTCGACATGCCGTTCATCACCGAGGTCGTGCTGGCCGAACTGACCGCGATCCTGGAGGGCCGCGCCCACCCCGGCGTGCCGTTTTTCGACAATTCGACCGAGATCAGCCGGTTCCGACGGCTCTAGACGCATGCCGCGCAAAGGTGCGAACGGGTTTTGCGCACTCCGGGCGTGCGCGATCGCGGCCTAGACGGAGCCAAGGATGATCAGCAGGAGCGATCCGACGATCAGGGCGATGCCTCCGATCTCCTTGGGCGAGGAGCGTTCGCGCAACCAGAACACGGAGAAGAGGAAGGTGAAGACCAGTTCCACCTGCCCCAGCGCCTTCACATAGGCCGCTGTCTGAAGCGCGAAGGCGGTGAACCAGCCCAGTGAGCCCAGCATCGAGGTCAGCCCGGTGGGCACAGCGATCCGCCATGCTGCGATGACGCGGCCGATCTGGCCCGGTTGGCGCAGCGCCAGCCATATCCCGAGCGTCACCGTCTGCACCACCGTCGCCGCCAGCAGCGCCACCCCGGCGCGCAGCAGCGCATCGCCCTCCGGCAGCGAAAGCGTCGCACCACGGTAGCAGACCGCCGAAACGCCGAAGAGCAGCCCCGACGCCAGACCGTAGCCCGAGGCCACGTTGAACACCCTGTCTTTCCACGGCAACACGCGGTCCGTCGGCGGCGGGTCGGACAACAGCACCACGCCCACGAACCCAACGGCGATGGCCGCCACGACCGGGAGGGAAACACCCTCGCCCAGAACGACGAGGCCGACCAGCGCTGTCAGGATCACCTCGCTTTTCTTCAGCGTGATCCCCACCGCGAAGTTCCGCCGCGCGAACAGCGCCACGACGAAGGCCGTGGCCAGCATCTGCGCCAGTGCGCCCACCGATATGTAGCCCCAGAAGGCGGCCGGCGTGACGGGCAGGCCCTGCCCGGTGAGCCCGCTGTAGACCGCAAGCGCCACCGCGACGAAGGGCATGGCGAAGGCGAAGCGCGCCCATGTGGCGCCCATGGTCGACAGCGTCGTGACCTTCAGATGCCGTTGCAGCAGAAACCGCAGGTTCTGCATGAAGGCGGCGAACAGAGTGGCGAGGATCCAGATCGGCATGGCGCCGCTACATCGCCCGGGGCGTCGACCTGCGCAAGGCTGACGGTCTCAGGGGTCGGGATAAAGCGGATGCGGCACCGGGTCCTTCGCGCGCGTCAGGTGACGGCGGAAGATCTCGGCATAGCTTGAATACCGGTAGCTGTTGTTGCGGCGCAGGTATTTGTCTCGATTGTTGAAGTAGATACGCGGCAGGCGATACCACGGCAGCCTGGGGTGCATGTGATGAACCACATGCAGGTTGTTGTTCAGAAACAGGAAGGCGAGCGGACCACGATCCTCGATGATGACGGTGCGGGCCGAGCTGCGCTCATGGGCCTGGTGTTCGAGAAAGGTGCGTATCTTGAGGACCGACAGGCCGAGATAGACCGACAGCGCATAGGCCCAGAGCGGCATGGGCGACAGGATCACGGCGGTCAGAACCACGACGACCGCCGGGACATGCCACAGCCAACCGTTGCGCACGGCCCGGTCGCCCTCGCGGATCGACCGCCAATCCGTCGCCATGAAGGCGATCTGCCCCACCAGCGGGCCGATGGCCATCCGCCCCAGGAGCGTGTTGTTGAAGGCGAAACCTCGCCGCACCCAACGCGGCAGCGTCTGCCAGACCGCCGGGTCGAGGTAGTTCGACTCCGGGTCGTCGTAGGGGTCGGTCAGCCGCGCGTCCATATGGTGCGCGAGGTGGGTGTCGCGGAAGCGCAGGTAGGGGATGACGAGGTTGAGCGAACCGAAGACCAGCACCTCCCCGAGGCGGCGTTCATTGAACGGGTGACCGTGGGTCACTTCGTGCTGCAACGAGGAATGGAGCGTGATGGCCAGGGTGCAAAGGACAATCGCCGCTGCCAGCGAGTGCCCCGGGAGCAGGAAGAGCGCCGCGAGCCACGCCGCGTAGGAGGCAATAATCAGCAATAGCGTCGGCCATTCGACCCGCATCCGGTTTCGTTCCCCGTGGGTTGTCCGATGGAGCAGGCAAGCGCCTGTAACCTTTCGGACTTTCGCGCCGCGTCCCCCGCGGCACTTTCATGGCTATCGGAACTTGCGTTTTGCGGGCAGTAGGGGTTTTCTAATCAGTGAAATCAACTTGGGTGATTTTTTTCAACAATGCCGGACATTCTCGACAAGCGAACCCGTGCAAGCGTCTTCCGCGACCGGCTGATGGCCGCCATGGCGGATGCGGGAACGAGCCGTGCCGCGCTGGCCCGGGCGGTGGGGATCGACAGGTCGACCATCACCCAGATGCTCGCGACCGAGGATGTGCGCATGCCCGGCGGCCACGTGGTGGCGAATATTGCGACGTCGCTGGGGGTGTCGAGCGACTGGCTTCTGGGCCTTTCGGACCGGCCCGAGCGGGTGAGCGCGCTGATCGACACCTCCCTGTCGATTTCCGAGGCGGGCCGGGCGACGGGCGCGGACGACCAGATCTTCGCCTGGCACGAGGAGGCGGCAGGCTACAAGATCCGCCATGTCCCGGCGACGATGCCCGACGTACTCAAGACCGACGCACTGATAGAATGGGAATACGCGCCCGCCAAGGTGAAGACGCCAGGTCAGGCCATCGCGGCGGCCCATGCACGGCTGGAATGGATGCGCGGCACGACAAGCGACTACGAAATCGCGATCTCACTCCATGAGTTCGAAAGTTTCGTTTCCGGAACAAGCTATTACGAGGGGCTGGACCCCGGGGTCCGGCGCGAACAGCTGCACTGGTTCGCCGAGGTCTACGACCAGCTCTTTCCCAGCCTGCGTCTGTTTCTGTTCGACGCGCGGCACGTGTTTTCCGCGCCTCTCACGGTCTTCGGGCCGCGTCTGGCCGTCATCTATGTGGGCCGCCACTACATCGCCTTCCGCGACCGGGAACGCGTGCGGGCCAACAGCCGCCATTTCGACTGGCTGGTGCGAGAGGCAACGGTGTCCGACAGAGCTTTCGGCGACCATGTGCGCGCAGCGTTGCGGCGGGTTTAACTTTCGCCCGTAACACTCTTGAAATGATCGACAATCCTTCGAGCTAATGCCTCGGCGAAACGCTTGTGGTCCTCCGGCGTCCAGTGCACGCCGTCCACCGGTGACACGGTCACATGCCCACCCGCGTCGAAGAACCCACAACGCTGCCGCGCGGCGGCCTCCTTCATTAGCGGGGCGAGATTTTCCTGTTTTACTTCAGCCCCTTCAAAGATGGTCTTCAGAACGCCCGCCCCGCGAACCGGCGCCGGAGCGATCACCATGACATCGAGGCCCGGCACGATGCCCCGCGCCTCCAGCACCAGCCGCTCGACACTTCGCGCGATTTCGGCCGCCGTGACGGAGAAGCGGGGCTTGAGGTCGTTCGTGCCGAGCATGAGCAACATCAGGTCTACGGGCACATGGCTTGGCAGGATCGCCGGCAGCACGTCCAGACCGGAGCGTTTGCCACCTTCCACGGAATCATCATGAACGGTTGTCCGCCCGGGCAAACCCTCTGAAATGACGTCAAAATCGGCTCCGAGCCGCTCCGCCAGCACATCGGGCCAGGGCGTACCCTTCGGATAGCGCGCGAACTGGCCCAGCGCGGTTAACGGCACGGTCCCGTGCGTGTTGCTGTCGCCGTAGCAAAGAATGGTCGGCATCCTACCCTCCTTCGGTGGCCCGTTCCAACAGGCCCATTCCGAGACCGGTACCGCTGGCACCTGTGGAAACCGCACCGATCCAGCGTATCATATTTTCAACACCAACCACCGCAAAACAGAACCATGTGTCGTCAATCCTGAAAGAAACGCGACTTATCCACAGCTCATCCACAGAATTGCAAGATAGCTCAATATGTCATGGGCATCGCGCGGTGCGTTGCGTCAATTTCCTCCAGCACTGCCGCGTCCAGCGTCACGTCGAGGCCTTCGACGATATGGGCCAGCTGCTCCGACGTGGTGGCGCCGAAGATCGTCGAAACCGGGAAGGGCCGCTGCACCGTGAAGGCAAGCGCCATATGGACGGGGTCCAGACCGTGGCGCCGCGCGATGTCGAGATAGGCGTCGACCGCGGCGAAGGCGCGTTCGGTCGCGCGCCCGCCAAGCTCGTGGTTGGCCTCCCGCCGGCTGCCTTTCGGCACGGCGCCGCCCTGGTACTTCCCGGTCAGAAGGCCGGCGGCCAGCGGGGAATAGGCCAGAAGCGTGACCTGCTCGTTCACCGCCAGTTCCGCGAGATCGGTGTCGTAGTGCCGGCAGAGCAGCGAATACTCGTTCTGGATCGACTGCACCCGCGGCAACCCTTTCTCCTCGGCGATGCGAATCCACTGAGCCGTGCCCCAGGCGCTTTCGTTCGACAGCGCGAAATGTCCGATCTTTCCGGCCTTCTGCGCGGCATCCGCCGCCTCCAGAACCTCGGCCATGTTTGCCAGCGTCTTGGTCTTGTCCTGACCCGAAGGGTCGTAGCCCCAGTTCTGGCGGAAGTGGTAGCTGCCCCGGTTCGGCCAGTGCAGCTGGTAGATCTCGACATGATCCGTCTGCAGCCGCCCGAGCGAGGTATCGAGCGCCTGCGTGAAGGTCTCGGCCGTGATGTCCTCGCCGACACGCACGAAGGACCCGTTCTTGCCGGTGATCTTGGTGGCGAGCGTATAATCGCCCCGCCGCCCCGGGTTCTTCGCGTTCCAGGTGCCGAGGATTTGCTCGGTCACGCCCACGGTCTCGGCACGGACAGGGTTCACCGGATACATCTCGGCGGTGTCGACGATGTCGATGCCCGCATCGAGCGCCATGTCCATCTGGCGATGGGCGTCTTCCTCGGGGGTCTGGTTGCCCCAGGTCATCGTGCCCAGGCAGTAGTCGGTGATGGTCACGTCGGTGGAGCCGAGCGGAATGCGGCGCATTGGTCTGTCCCTGATGGTTGTTCTGTCGGACGGGACCTTAGGCGCAGGCTGGCGGAGGGCAAGCCGATACTGCCCACCGACACCGCCCCTTGAGAACAAAAGTGGAACATTATAATCTTCTCCCATGGATCTGACCCGCCTCACCCGCACGTCCCACCGCCAGGAGCGGCCGGCCATCCCGCTTCTGGGCCGCTTCCGGCTGGCGGGGGCGCGGGCCCATGAGATCTGCGGCCCCGCGCGGCGGCGGCTGGCGCTGTGGCTGGCGCGGGGCACGCAAGGCACGATCCTTTGGATCCGGCCCGGCTGGCATCCCGACCGGTTGCACATGAGCGGGGTGCGCGAAGAGATCGACCCCGGCCGCCTGATCTTCGTCGATCCCACGCGCCCCGAGGACATCCTTTGGTCCATGGAAGAGGCGCTGCGCGCGGGCATCGTGCCGCTCGTGGTGGCGGACCTGCCCGAACCGCCGGGGCTGACACCGGTGCGGCGGCTGCATCTTGCGGCGGAAGCGGGGGCGGAGACGGGGGCGGAGACCGGCGCGCGCGTGCCACTGGGCCTCCTGCTCACGCCGGGGGACGGGGGCGCGGCGGGGGTCGAGACCCGCTGGCGGCTCGACCCGGCCCATGAGACGCCCCAGACCCCGGGCTGGCGCCTGTCGCGGCTCCGCGCGCGGGAAGCGCCGCCGGGGGAGTGGCACATCCGGCGTGGGCCGGACGGCACGCCCGGGATCGTCCCCCTCGCTCAACCGCAACCCGCCTGACCCCGGAGGCACCGGAAAACGCAAGTTTCCGTCCGTTTTCCTGAAAGAAAACGCCCCCCGACCGCAAACCGGCGCAAAACGACCCGGGTCCGGCGCAAAAGCGCTTGCCGCACGGCGCAAAGCACTTCAGGTCTGGCGCGGTACGTCTCCCGCACCGGTCCAATGCGCCTCATCATATCCTTCGCGGCCCTGTTTCTCTCGGTCATCCTGCTGCAACTCTCGTCCGGGGGCGTCGGACCGCTCGACGTGCTCTCGGGCACCGAGCTCGGCTTCACCACGGGACAGATCGGCCTACTGGGCTCGGCGCATTTCCTCGGCTTTTTCGTGGGCTGCTGGTGGGCGCCGCGACTGATGGGCAGCGTCGGCCATTCCCGCGCCTTCGCGGCCTTCACCGCCATGGGCGCGATCGGACTGCTGGCGCACATGATGGTGATCGACCCCTATGCCTGGGCCCTGATGCGGGTGGCCTCGGGCCTGTGCATCGCAGGGTGCTACACGGTCATCGAGGCGTGGCTGCAGGCCAAGGTCACCAACGAGACAAGGGGCCGCGCCCTGGGCACCTACCGCATGGTCGACACCGCCGGGTCGCTGGCCGCGCAACTGCTGATCGGGGTGCTCGCGCCTGCCTCCTACGTTTCCTACAACCTGCTCGCGCTCCTGTGCTGCGCGGCGCTTCTGCCGCTGACCCTTACGCGCCTCCGCCAGCCCGAGACGCCCGCCGCACCACGGCTGAGGCCCGCGCTCGCCTGGTCGCTGTCGCCGCTGGCGGTGGCGGGCGTGGTGGTGGCCGGCGTCTCGAGCGCATCGTTCCGCATGGTGGGCCCGCTCTACGGCACGCAGGTGGGTCTCGCCCCCGACCAGATCGGCCTTTTCCTCGCGGCCTTCGTGCTGGGCGGCGCACTGGCCCAATGGCCCGCCGGCTGGCTGGCGGATCGCTACGACCGGCGCAGCGTCATGATCTGGCTGTCCGTCGCCTCGATCGCGGCCTGCGCGGTCACGGTGGCGCTGGCGGGGTTCGGAACCGCGGCTGTCTTCAGCGCGGCCCTGGCCTTCGGGGCCACGACCTTCCCGATCTACTCGGTGGCCGCGGCCCATGCCCATGACTGGGCCACGGACGACCAGCGGGTGGAGCTTTCGGCGGCACTCATGTTCTTTTTCGCGCTTGGCGCCATCATGGCGCCGCTGACCACCTCGGGCCTGATCGCGGCCTACGGGCCCCGCGCGCTTTTCTGGTTCATCGCAGCGGCGCATCTGGGCCTGCTGGTCTTCGGCATCATCCGCATGCGCCTGCGCGCGCCGTCCGAGACGCGCGCGCCCTATGTCTGGATTCCCAGAACCTCCTTCCAGGTCGGGCGCATCTTCCGCCGCAACGGGCGCGAGGACTGAGCGCAGCCCCTCTGGCCACCACCCGCACACAGCGCTAAACCGGACCCAAGGCGCAGGCAAGGACCCCGAATACATGGCCCAGACCAAGGCACGCATCCTGATCACTTCGGCGATCCCCTACATCAACGGGATCAAGCATCTGGGCAACCTGGTGGGCAGCCAGCTGCCCGCCGATCTGCATGCCCGCTACATGCGCGCGCGCGGCAACGAGGTGTTGTTTCTGTGCGCCACGGACGAGCATGGCACCCCGGCGGAACTTGCCGCCGCCAAGGCCGGCAAGCCGGTCGAGGACTACTGCGCCGAGATGTGGGCGGTGCAGGACGCGCTCGGGCATGGCTTTCGCCTCAGTTTCGATCATTTCGGACGGTCCTCGAGCCCGCAGAACCACAAGCTGACACAGCATTTCGCGGGCAAGCTGGCCGAGAACGGGCTGATCGTGGAAGTCTCGGAAAAGCAGGTTTATTCCAAGGCCGACGGCCGCTTTCTGCCGGATCGCTATATCGAGGGCACCTGCCCGAACTGCGGGTACGACAAGGCACGCGGCGACCAGTGCGAGAACTGCACCAAGCAGCTCGACCCGACCGACCTGATCGAGCCGCGTTCGGCGATCTCGGGCTCCACCGACCTCGAGGTGCGGGAGACCAAGCATCTCTACCTGCGGCAGTCGGCGATGCGCGACCAGCTGCGCGAGTGGATTGACTCAAAGACCGACTGGCCGGTGCTGACCACCTCCATCGCGAAGAAATGGCTGGATGACGGCGACGGCCTGCAGGACCGGGGCATCACCCGTGATCTCGACTGGGGCATCCCGGTCAGGAAGGGCGATCAGGACTGGCCCGGCATGGAGGGCAAAGTCTTCTACGTCTGGTTCGACGCGCCCATCGAATATATCGCCTGCGCGGCGGAATGGGTGGACTCGGGCAAAGGAGCGGATTGGGAACGCTGGTGGCGCACCGACAAGGGGGCCGATGACGTGCGCTACGTGCAGTTCATGGGCAAGGACAACGTGCCGTTCCATACGCTCAGCTTCCCCGCCACGATCCTCGGAAGTGGCGAGCCGTGGAAGCTCGTCGATTACATCAAGTCGTTCAACTATCTGAACTACGACGGCGGGCAGTTCTCGACCAGCCAGGGGCGTGGCGTCTTCATGGATCAGGCGCTGGAGATCCTGCCGCCCGACTACTGGCGCTGGTGGCTTCTGTCGCACGCGCCCGAAACCTCGGACAGCGAGTTCACTTGGGAGGCGTTCCAGCAGGACGTGAACAAGGACCTCGCCGACGTGCTCGGCAATTTCGTCAGCCGGATCACCAAGTTCTGCCGCTCCAAGTTCGGGGAGGCCGTGCCGGAAGGTGGCGAATACGGGCCGCAGGAAACGGCGCTCATCGCGGATCTGGAGGCGCGCCTGCGCCGTTACGAGGCGCATATGGACGCGATCGAGATCCGCAAGGCCGCCGCGGAACTGCGGGCGATCTGGGTTGCGGGCAACGATTTCCTGCAATCGGCGGCGCCCTGGACGGCCTTCAAGGAGGACCCGGCGCGCGCCGCCGCCATCACCCGCTTCGCGCTGAACCTCATCCCGTTCTACGCCGCGTTGTCGGCGCCCTTCATCCCCGACGCAGCCTCCGCAATGGTTGAGGCGATGGGGGTGGAGCTTGCGTG
>Ga0102934_1000119_pt1 | contig 43704 bp, 35 predicted proteins | sample SalPonR2_A_D1_MG_FD_78175 | JGI IMG/M metagenome (GOLD analysis project Ga0102934, IMG submission 78175) | Salt pond soil microbial communities from South San Francisco under conditions of wetland restoration - Salt Pond MetaG R2_A_D1_MG | ecosystem: Environmental > Aquatic > Marine > Intertidal... | reverse complement strand
GCGCGCGGCGCCCCCCGAGACCCCTCCATAGAGGGCGCTGCGGCACCCTCGCTGGACATCTTCCCACCAGTCTTCGGTGCCGCCCGCCTCTCTCTCGGCTTTCCCCGGCGCTTTCTTGTTCTGTTCACCGCTCTGGTAGGGTCCGGAGAGCCATTCGTAGAGCGCAAAGGAGAGACCCATCCGGGGGAAGATTTGGAGCGCCGTGGGCGCCAGCCCTAAGAAGAGGCCATGCAAGCCTTCTCTCCGAAGAGTCGACTCAACGAATGACGCCATCGTCTCATGCGCGCGAGGCAAGCCCTGTGCCGCAAATTGCGTCCTGATCACGTCGAAAGGATAAGTCGCCACAGTGGCAGCCAGGCCTGCGAGCCCGCCTGCCAGGAAGGAGGCGACTGGTGCCAAGGCTGGCAGGCCTGCGAGCTCCACCTTCAGTGCTTCGTAAACGGGAAAATGCACTGCTCCGTAACCAATCCACAGATAGGTTGCCGCCAAGTTTCCACGCCAGAGCCCGATGACTCCCTCCTCCGTAATTACTTTTCGGAGGGAGCTGAGCACGGATCGATATGCCAGTCGTTGCCGATCAAGAGCCGTCGCGATGGAACCAACTTGAAGCTGAAATCGAATCTTGAGCACGTCGAAGGGTGCCGTCAGAATGCGTGAGGCACCTCCTGCCGCGGCTCCGCAGAGAGCGGCCTCCGCCCTACTCAGTTCATCCCTCTCGGATGCCCGCCCTCGTTTCCTTCCTGCAGCGCATGATAGAGCCGAGAGCCCCATCACAAACAGCTCGTGCAAATTATTTAAAGCGCGCGCATGACCATGTCATTGTTTTTTTGTTTCACAAAAAGCGCTTTGTCAGCACCAGCTTACCTGTAACTAATTGTATGAGTGGTAAGTGTTTATCACTTCGCGGCGGTGACGTTGTTTGACTGTCCAGCTTCAAGCAGCGAGCAGAGGCGAACGTCTGTCTCGAAGGAACTTTTTGTGGACCTCCTGTTCAATTACGAGATGGGAGTCTTTTCAAAGCCACCTAAACAGTGTGACACCTCATGGATTCTAACACACCAATATTAAAGCTGGGGTTTAATCACAGGAGGGCAAGGTCGAGCATCTGCGTGCGATTGCAAGCAAAGATATACCCTGAGGTGCCTCCAGTGGATGCTGCCGTCGCATGCGCCTAGTCCAGTATCTGGTCTTACTGTTGCTGGCAATCATCACCTCATTCATTCCTGCTGTTACTGCTTTCAGGATTGACATAATGATCTCCAAGTTTATCGGCAAGCATCTGCCGGATTATACATATTCCGTGCCGGGTAGGTGGATGAAGACAACAGAATGCTTTGTGGCTGCCTCTGTTCCCTGGGCAGAATCGCATTGATCAATTATAATTAGATCATACATAAAGGGAGCATGAAGTGAATTTTGAGCTGAAGCATTCCCTTCTTATATCTTTTCGATTCTCAATTATGCTTAGGGATGCTTTTCTACTTTCTAGACCCATCTCATACCTCGTTGGGGTTCAAGGCACGTTACCTTTGTTTCGACAAGGAAGACTTGGATGTTAATTTGAGAGGACGAGTCGTGCTGATTGCCGGAGGTAATGCTGGTATAGGCAGAAGTGCAGCTCAGTCTTTGGCGGAACTCGGGGCCACCGTTCACATATTGTGCCGGTCCCGGGAAAAAGGGGAGCGAGCAGTCACGGATATTCAATCCGTTACAGGAAATAAAGACGTGCATCTACATGTGGTTGATCTGTCTTCGTTAAAGCAAATTCAGACATTTACGAATGAATTCGCAGCGAGCGGCAAGCCTTTGCATGTGCTTATCAATAATGCTGCCACTATGCAAAGTGAGCGAATGTTGACATCAGAAGGGTTCGAGCTCGCTCAGGCTACCAATTTGCTGGGCTTTTATGGTCTTACTCGCGGCCTTCTTCCTGTTTTAAAGCTCAATGCACCTTCCCGTATTATAAATGTCGTTTCCGCTGGTATGCTAGCATCCCAATTCAAGTTAAAATGTCTAGAGGAGGAGGAAAATATTAGTCCCTATGATGGTGCAGCTGTCTACTCTCAGCACCATCGAGCGCGAGTTATGCTTACGGAAATCTGGGCTGATGAGCTGAAACACGAAAAGATCGTAGTTAACTCCGTTCATCCAGGTTGGGTTGATACGCCTTTGCTTCGGTCGGCCGGCCCAATGCAGGGATTTTATAAGTAAGTAATGGAAGAGTCGCTGTATCATAGAAAAAACTCAAGTCATGACGTCGATTAAAGAATGTGAAAGATGAGTGTGGGATTTTCTGCTAGCAACCGAATTCTGCGCGAATCTCGTCGCTTGACGAGCAGACAAAATAAGCACTACATGGGAATTCATTCATAGATTGTCGAATGGCACGAAAGTTGAAGCGCGTGCTTTTCATAACCAATTCCTGCTCACAACATTTAACACACTATCTTTTAAGGCTCATGAGCAAACGTTTGCGATCGGAGTCTCAGGGTGCAGATACGATAGTTTGGTTGGCAGCTTCTGATAAGGGTGGAAAAAAGACAGGTAAATACTTCTTCGATCGCAAAGCAAGATGGACAAATCTTCCATTTGCGAATACGAAGCCGGAACGGAACGATTACGAAAACCTTATCGACTTTTGTAAACGTATTATTGGAGACAAACATGATGCATCTATGAAAGAAAAGGGGTCGTGAACACCAGAGAGACATCTCTGCTTTGTGTGATTCAGTTCAACGGAAATTAATAACAAGACAATACACTTTAGATATATGCACTCTGAAACAACTTTTCTCGTAGCTCCAAGAGAATGAGTTGGACTTATTTTTAATGAAAGTGCCTGTTATCAGAACACAAAAACATGTAGTGGCGTTCAAAAATGTCACCCTCCTATGCGGCCAAATTCCACAAACTCCATCATCTTACTCCAACATTCTCATGAGTTTTCCATTTTCTGCTCACAAGAAGAGTTGAAAATGCTTAAAAAGGGGAAAAGCAAAGAAAAATCATTGGGGTTTTGATGGAGATGTTTCTTAAAAGGGTTTCATGACTAGGAAGACTGGTACGAAACTTGGAGATTGTTGATTTGGTCCTGTTTAAATTACTGGACAAGAAAGCATCTATGTCATTAAGATGTGGTCAAGACAGCATCCATGTCATTAAGATGTGGTTAATAGCACTTTGCTCCCAAGGCATTTGAAAATTTACATGTCTGCTTCGCAGAGGACTACTACCAGTCGATCTCCTAAGAAATAGGTCAAAGTTTCCGGGGGAATCTTCAAACACTACAAAAATGAAATAGTGAGGTCTGTCTTGAAATATTTATGAGCAAAGCATTCTTGAGTCCACAATTATCTTTTTAAAAAATGTAGAGCTAGCGAGGCACTCCCCTTCCCGAAGAAGCTGGACCGATTGTTGGAGTGCGTACTTTGGTGCTTGAAGTGCTTGTTTTTTGACTTTGCGCGTGAAGACGGTTCTGATCATTGATGACTTGAAGAATATGAATTATATTCGTCTCAAGTACCATCCCGGCCATAATAATCTCGTCCAACACGTAGTGAACCTGGGAAAAATGTCATAATAATTGAATTTCGTAAAATTTCATTGGTAAAAGTACTAGGAGAAATACCTTGAATCGAAATCGCATACAATACAAACCTTGTCGCTATGAAAGATAAGATCCAGCTCGCAAACGTTTTCGAAGCATTTATCCAGAGCCTCCACGAAAACTAGGTGCAATGAATGGCCAGAATGAATAAAATTCGAAATAGTTAAACACAATATCACTATCTCTTAAACATCAATAAGCTAATGGGCAAAAAGACGAATATGATTCTCGCATTTATGATTTCTATCGTTTGTCAAACCTTGTATGAGGTCGAGTATACCCAAGTCACTCTCTTGTTGATCGACGGCAAAGACAAAGTACAGGGTAGCGTAATGCCGGTATATTAGTTTGACGCCCTCGCCCCACTCGGGAATACTCCCATCAAGGTAGTTACAGAATGAGTCCGGCCGCTGTGCAACTTGCTGGAATACTTTGCGAATAACACTTTGTTGTGCTTCTTCACCAATCTGACATGATCAATTAAAAGGAGAAAGACAATCGCACAAAGAGCTTAGTCTGCGTCAGACGTGGGGCGCGTGCAACACAATTAAAATGTGTAGGCGTGCACAGGCACGGGGAAAGAGTTTACATACAAAAAAAAATACGAGCTTTTTATTGCTTTGACGTAGAAAATACATACCACACTTTGATACAATTTCACCAGTCGAGGACGCCCATGATTGTTTACAATTATCACACCTGTGAATGCAGGATGATGTTCTGGTTTGGTAAACTGCATGCGTACACCGAGATGCTAAATGCCTCGCATCACTTCATGGTAATCAGTAGCGAGCAGCCAGAATGCTGGACCGGAAAGCTCATCATATTGACTTCATATGTTCAATATTTCTGATATTCACCTTTTGAAGATTTGAACATGTAATTTTAAGTAGGGTACACGCCCTTTGTGATTCTACGTCCACGATACCGTTATCCCTTACAACCTTACCTCGAATCATATCACCGGAACCCTACACTTGCAGCCCTTATCCAATCCACTTCAGCGGGCTGTGATTTATCCTGATGTCGATGCGCAAAATATTCCTGAGCGAGGCGATATTTGGAAAAGAAAAGTGGGAAAATGCTTCGGGCAGTCAGTATCATCGAGGCCTGCCTGGCTTACTTCTGACTTGCTTGTTATGAACACCAAGACGAACGAGATAAACTTTGGTTGCGACCAAGAGCAAACAATGCAACTCATCTTATCGATTAGGTGGCAGACTCATACAATAAAAGATGATGGTACCCCGTTTGTCACGCCTTCAGACATGTATATGACGATTGAGGCCGTCGACGTGAGCGACGGGACGGCGACAGAGGAGCGTGCGGTGTAACCTCCTGGCTTCGTACACTACCTGCAGGATAGTGGTGCAGAGCGCTCTGTTACCGTATGTATGTGCGAGTCGGCGTAGGAAGAGCATCGATTCTCGTAATGTATAGCTTAGATAATGGTATAATTTGCTCGTGCCCCTCACAATCTTCGTCTTTCAACTAGGGTCAATCGTGGGCATTCACCCGTGCGGGGGGGGGTAATGGCGTAGCCCACCCAAAAGTTGAAATGCTTTCGTAAAACTTACTTATTGATGAAAAATGATGCTGCTATATACTTGGGTATGATATTTTTGCGCCCAAACCTTGGAGAAAATACTGAAATTAACACTTATCAAAGGGAGAGTCGATCGTGTGATCCGATCGGAACAGCACGTACGTACACGAGGAAGCATATGCATAAAAAGAAGTTTGAGCGAAGAAGGGTTCAAATCATACATAGGGAGCGGTTGAAATAGATGCGCTTATTCCATAAAAGGATTTTCAGTACTTGAGAAGGATGATTGCAGCAAATACGACGAGGCTGTATCACAAATGCCTCTTCAAAGTTCATCTCCTGGAGACGGACGTACCTCACTGATTCCCTCCATATAATCCCTTTTTATTGTCGAGCTTTAAAATTTCTGCCATTAACAACTTATCATTTCGCTGTCATATCCTATGTCTAGGGCGCCCATCTTATAGGTCTCGTGTCGGACAATGTCGATGACCTCTTCATTTTCCATTACCCCAACTAGTGACATATTAAATTGGGGAGTCATTGGATGTGGAGATGTTGTCGAAGGCAAGTCGGGCCCTGCTTTTTCCCGAATTCCAAGCTGCCGTCTTGTCGCTGTAATGCGCCGCAACAAAGCACTCGCCGAATCCTTCGCTCATCGTCACAATGTGGCATCCTTCTATACGGACGCACGGGAAATTCTTCGAGATTTAGACGTCGAAGCAATTTACTTGGCCACACCTCCAGGCACGCATAAAGACCTTGCACTGTTGTGCGCGGCTGCGGGAAAGCCGGTATTGGTCGAAAAGCCCATGGCTCGTTCTGCTGCTGAATGCCGCGCCATGTTATCTGAATTTCAGCATTCAGACTTGCCCTTGTTTGTCGCTTATTATCGTCGCCATCTCCCAAAATTTGAGCTCGTCAGAGATATTTTACAAAGCAAAAACAAACTAGGTCCCATTACGGAGATACGCGCATTTTGTGCGCGGCCATCTTCAGGATCTGACTGTGAGGAGTGGCGAGTGGACGCCTCGGTGGCCGGGGGGGGGCTCTTCCTTGATCTGGGAAGCCACATGCTGGATCTGTTGGACTGGTGGTTTGGGCCTTTACAGGATGTGAAAGGGCTCGCCGCCTCCACCAAAGGAAAGGGGTCCTCCTACGACTCCGCTTTGGATGAAGTTGAGACACACGTAGAAGATCAAGTGCGCATGCTCTTTCGTACAGGGTCTGGGGCCGTGGGAGTTGGCTCTTGGAATTTCTCGTCTCATTGCAGCGAGGACTATATCGAGATTATTGGGGCTGATGGTGGTGTTAAGTTCTCGGTATTCGATAACGGACCGGTCTTTCTGAAAAGACGGGGCTGTGGCGAGGAGGACGAAATCGAAGTCATCGACAATTTCGGCCCTGACTTCTCTCCCCATGTTCACCTTCCTCTTATCGCCGCAGTGACAGAAGACCTGCAGGATTGGAAAAGGGCACGGGAAGTGGCCCGGCAAGGTAGGAGTGTCATGAAGGAAATCTCCGAATGGAGGTGTCGCAGCACGGGGGCGTCGGCACTGCGCACGAGTGAAGTGATGGACACAGTATTAGCAGCGTATTACGGAGGGAGTCGAGATGACGCCTTTTGGGAGAGGCCTCAAAGTTGGAGCAAATCATAACCTTATAAGCAGAATCAGAAGTTTTAACGTAGGGTTGAGTAATGTGAAAAAAAAACAAGAACGGTAACGTTATCTATTTTGTGCAGGTTGTTTAAGACTTGTAAAGTTATACGCTATGCCACTTTCATTACTTTGTTATGGGATTTCTTGTGTCCTCACCACAAAATTCCCAACGCCACGCGGCGCTCCTCATACGTTACAATCTCAAGTCCCTCATCTGCCTCAGCCCCCGAAGACGACACAAGCTCTTTCAGCTCGCTCACCTCCGGCGGTGGCCTTGTTATGTCATGGAAAACCACATAGGCTTCATGCTTGCCTAAAGCCTTGATTTGGACGGAGCCAAGGGAAGAGAATGCCCGGCGCAACTGGTGATGCTGCAAGTGGGGCAAAGCACCGCTGCATCGCGTGCGCACGTGGAAGACACGAGTCCGGTCTGGAATTTGTTTGAAGTTCCGCAGCTCAAAGCTCTCAACGTCTGTGAGACGCATAAATACCTTATTGCTCCAATTCTCAGCGTACGCGAGGCTGGGCATGCTGCAAGGAGAAGAAAGAGGTGACGGAGACGTCCCACAGTCGCTAATATTCTCCGATAATTTTGCCTTTATCCTTCGCAAAAGGCTTGAAAATATCACGCCCGTCATGAAAGCATCGTGCCCCGCCTCATGCGCTGCTCCTGTAACCCCTTCAAGTGCTACCCTGCCCCCCCCCTCTTTCCGATAGAGGCCCGCCAGATTTGTGTCGCCGTGCTCGTCGGTGACTCCCAGGGACTTTGCCAGCACCTTCGTATCATATATCGAGGGGAAAAAATGCTGGACTTTGGCTTTGAATCCCATGGCTGTGTCGGGTAAAGTGGGCTTCACGAAGTGCGTGTAGAGGAAGAGCAGGTCTAGGAAAAAATTGTGGCCTACTAGGGGGCGCCCTGAATCTTTAATCACTTTCAAAATGCGCATTGCACCTGCAGCCTCTTCAATATCTGTCAACGCTTGGGATTTCTTCGCTTGGACGCATTTGATTCGCTCCTCAGTGTCGACGTAGCGGACTTGCAATTGCTCTAGATTGTAAGCCGAAAGAGATGTTGATGTCGGTCCCACCCCTGCTCCCGCCTCTGCGGCTGGTGGGTCGATAACTTCGAGCCACAGATTCGCCTTCCTTGGATGCCGCCCGATTGTGTTCTGTACCATCTTTTTTCTGAACCAGGATAGATTTTGCGGCAACAGGAATGGTTCCGCACCTGGCCCAAGCTTGTCCAGAGCCTCTTTGAGCTGCCTGTGGAGCTCCACCGTCTCCGCATCCGCATTGGGGTCAAAATTACTTCGCGCGGGCTTCTTGCCTGCGTAAGCATTTGCCTTGAGGTCCCATTCTGCCTGGTCCTCCACCTGCTTGCGTAGACTGGCTTCTTGATCGATTGCCAAAAAAGGGACGCCGTCAACCCAAAGGTTGAAGTCAAGATTGTGAGACCGCAAGAAGCTGAGACTCGAAGCATCGCAGGAGAAGATGCGCTCGCTCTGGAGCTTGGATGGATATAGGTGAATGTTCCATGTGAATGCCTTGTAATCCTCTAGGGCCTTATCCCAAACAAAAGCTGACAGGCCCATTTGGACCAGCAGGTAGCGCTCAGCCACTCTCTTTTTTTTCAAGTAGCGCTCTTGGACAGTGTCGAAGTACTCGTCTCTCTCCTCCTGTCGATATCCCGTAAATTCGGTGTCGAGTGAGAAAAAAGCTGCTTCTTTCCCAATACTGCGAATTTTTTCCAGGACGTCCGGGAAAGAAAGGCGTGAAACCTCTTCGTATTGTGATTGCACAACTGCTCGACGAGGAGAAATGGAGTTACAGTGGCTGGATCGCCCGCATGGCAGTCCATTTATCACTGGTATAAATGAAAATACGTGATTTTGGTACATAGACGTGACGCCAGAGGAAGTGGCAAACCCTGATAATCCGAGGATAACCTGTAGAGCCCGGCATTTGTATGTCATGATCTTGTCTTGAAGCTACCTTGTTTTTGACGCCCTCCCAACCTATGATCGTGTACCCGGCCATATTTGAGTGTGTGGTTGAAGTTCAGAGCCATTGTCCAATCTTTTTTCATGCGGTAGAGATGTGAGTGTGGCGCGACGTGATGGTTTGCCACCGTGAGCAAAATAATAGCATAGGGGAGGTTAAAATTCAGGTCCCCGGCAGCGGTAAAATGAAAGCACCGTCAAGCTTACTGAGTTTTGATGCAAGAATATTAAAGAAATGCTACATTGCATGGAAATTCTGAAGTAATTTATCATTTTATCAATCTTGAGGGCCAGTGCATTTCACAGTCTAGACGTGTTTGCGATACGTGTTTGCGATCTGCACTCCTCCATCGGTGCTTATATACTCTCGTTGCTGTGCGCATTACTGGCGACTTCAGTATTGCAAGGGTTGTATCCAAATGTTGCATCGATATTAACAAAAATTGCAATTCTCTTTGACAAGCGGAAGAGTTAAAAGTACATAAATTTCATTCATTATTTCTGGGACACGGTTTGAAGTGAGATCGAATAAGCTTCACTCATCGACAACTCATGAAGTCGCATCATAATCGCCGAGCCAAGTATGCCGACATGACGCGTCCATCTGGTAAAATTTGCGAGCAGTTTTCTACTGTCTCAAAGCCCATTCCCCCGGTTCCAAATACCTGAACGAGTTCCCCCGCGAGAAGCACCTTTTTCGGATCTTTCGGATGCTCATAAGCTACGCCGTCCTCTCTGGCCACAAACGACACAAACAACAAGAACCCACCACCAGGTCGCACCATCTCACCCAAGGAAGTGAGAAACTCTCTTTCGAAGAAGCGGATGGCGAGCACCAAGTCATACTTTCTTGTCTCGAAGGACGGAGAGGTCGAGGAAGAGTGCACGCGTGCGCCTCGGACAAGGGACGTTTCACATTCTATGAGATTAGACACGCCGTGTCTGCATGCTAGGCGCTGAACTCTATCTAGACATCGTGGTAGACGATCTACGCAACGCACGAGCCAACCTCGTCCTCGTTTCGCCAACCACACAGAATCCCGCCCAGCCCCACAGCCAACGTCACAACAAGTATAAAAGCTTTGTGATGAGGACACAAGATGGGTTTCAGCCAAGGACTCTTCCACAAAGTCGATATGAGACACTAAAAACGGGTTCGGTGTGTAAATTATACGTCGATCTTGCGGAGAAATTTGCCCGCTCGTCAGCAACCTTAAGGTCGCCGCAGATCTCCACAACACACTATTTTCTTCACTCTCATCCTCTACGAAAATGAAAGGTATGCAATGCCAATACCGGCTATCAAGCAACTTTACAGCATTTTCCCCCTCTTCCAAATTAGTCGCAACTATCGCCAGACCTACACTTGGCTCTGGAAGTTCAAAAAGTAGGTTTACAAGGTCATCGATAGGTAAATTGATGCTTGAGACCAGACGCCGCGCCTGAAAAGCTTCCTCTGAGCGAACATCGACCAGTCGGGGCCGATCTGCAAGCGGGAGTGCATGCCAGTCGTGGAGCGAATGACTGGGACTTGTAGCTATGCCGATCTGCGTTCTCTGACTGCAGCTGCCTGCGACGCCTACCTGGTCCTCTTCCTCCGCCATGATCTCAAGATCCGATCCAGGGCTACGATGAGATCCCTGTTGGGAGAGAAGAGTAAATCACGACGGTCAAGCGATGACGAAGCTCAATTTTAAATTGATCCGCACTTGGACATTTAACCTCACCGATGGACAGGCACTCTTTGCCCGAACCAAACAAACTAGAACTTCTCACAAGACCAAGGCGCGCGATTTCGTGTTACATTTGTACTTCGTAGTCATCAAGAATTCTGATTCAAGCACATTCACTCCTTCTCTAGGACAGGCTTTCCTTTTCTCCTCTGACGCGTCCGTTTTTTCGCACAACTAACGTGGCCTCCTCCTACTTCATTGCCCTTCTGGCCTCCCGTATATTTCTTGCTGCCAGGTTTGTCCTGTGGCACCCGCCTTTCCTTTTGAACTTTTGCCTTGTCAGATTTTTTCACTGAAAGCGGATTGGGACCTTTTGCTCTCTTTTTCAACCGTACTCTACTCTTTGTGAGAGCCTTCTGTTGCTGCTCGCTTGCTTGGGAACTACCTTGTGACAACACCGGCTTCTCCTTGTGTCGGAGGCTGGCTAGCAAACATCGTTCCTCCTCAGTCAATAGTCGGAATTTTTCTCCCTCTTGTTTCGCGGAGAAAAGACGAGAGCTTATTGAAGGTGCTTCCATTAAAAATACTGCCCGAGAAACGAAAAGAAGGGCGACGGATGGCACATGCCGAAGCCGTGCCTTCAGCTCCTGGTCCTGGGTGGCCACCATATACTTGTCAATGTTCTTCTCTCCCACCATGGTGCAAATGGCGGCTCCTGCGCTAACATAGTTTTTTCCACTGTCATCGTGATTGGTCTTTATGGTTGGGTTTGGTACCAAATCGCAGCAGCTTTGCACCCACTCATGTGCTGCCCTGAAGTCAGGACCCATGGCGGCCAACTCATCCAGCACAGCTTGAGGGGCGTAGCATGCAAGGTTTTCCACCAGAAGCATCTTCTTCAGACGATCTCTGATGTCAATTTTAACCTTTAGGGCCATGTGGATAAAATTTCCATCTACAAGGATCTAGGTAAAGACAAAAGAAGGCCTAAGGCAAGTCTGACGTTTTCAAAACCCACTTAGCCTAGTGACATTGTCACATATTAGGGTTAGAGGGAGCGAAGTCCTCCAAAATGGCCACGAAATTGATAATAGTATTCAATAAATACCTTATATGGCGGAGTGATGCCGTACACGATGCGATAAAATCGCAGCCATTTCCGCATTTGCTTTGCCCGGTTTATTCGCATTGCTTACCAACGTAGTGGGATCGGGAAGAAAAAGCTGAGAGCTATACTCAACAAGCCCACGATTGAAAACCACGAGCATGGAGCAAGGAAGAACTGTGTAAGTGCACTTTTGTGGTGTACGGAGCGCTAGGTGGGAAGCTGAGGGGGGCGGGAGGTATGTTTCGGTTTGCTTGCCACACTCCACATTACTCGCTCCGAACTCACATCCGATAGTTGTTTGACTTTCTATCATATCCATTGCATGCGCTTCTAGCCTCCAACGTAAAAATTGATTTGAACGCAATAATAGTGTGCAACATGCAAGCAAAACAATGAGATGATATCTTCCCCGATTTCGATGGTACTATGACCTTCTTTATGATATCCCGTTTTGCAAGACAGCGTATCCACGTATGACACCACATAAAAAGAGTTATTGCACTTTTGAAATGAAGTTTTTCATCACATTGACCAAAAAGAGGCGTGGCGGGGAAAAAGATGTCCCTGTGCATCCCAGACTCGCGTCCCGGAAGCTCTACACGTGCAAATAAAAGTAACCCCACCACGCGTGACAACATTGTTACGAATCAGCACAAGCCACTTTTAACTATCAAATTATTCTCTCAATGACTTCTTGTACTTGAAAATTTGTCGATAAAGGCATGTGTACTCTGAATCGTTGATATTTGACTTGCTCTGATGAGGGTTAAGGGAGCGCACGCGAAAGGTTTATCTTCTTAATGCCATTTCGCCATCTATTTTCTAACACCTCATACCATTCGACCCACTCTAGCATTGCATTGAAGCCTTCAAAGTCGTATCGAAGGTGGACTTCGTACGTTTTTCCTTTCACGCTATACCAAGAACCTTCTTCGCTTGCCTAAATTCCCATCCCGCGCAGACGCAGGGTTTTTAGTTCAACAAGATGAAAATTTCTCTTCTGGCGGAACGATATGATAACTCCGAGGCGAAGGCATTCGCAGGAATCTAGTATCTAGTAGCGGTAGGCTTCGGGCTTGAAGGGTCCTGAGACAGAAACACCAATGTACTCAGCCTGTTCGGTTGAGAGCTCAGTCAGCTCAACGCCAAGCGAGGCCAAGTGCAAGCGAGCTACTTTCTCGTCCAAAACCTTGGGCAGGACGTAGACTTTACCAGTGGCGTATTTGCCTGAGGTGCGCTCCTTCCACAACTCAAGCTGGGCCAGCGTTTGGTTCGTGAAGGAGGCGGACATGACGAAGGACGGGTGACCAGTGGCACATCCCAGGTTGAGAAGTCGACCCTCAGCTAAAACGATAACGCCGTGTCCGTCCGGAAAGACAAAACGGTCCACCTGAGGTTTGATATTTTCACGCTTGGCTACCTTCATCACGCCGTCCATGTCAATTTCATTGTCGAAGTGCCCGATGTTTCCAACAATAGCGTTGTTCTTCATCTTCGCCATGTCTTCAGCCATAATGATTCCTTTGTTGCCAGTGGTAGTGATGACAATGTCGATGTCTGCGATCACCGAGGACAGTCGGACGACGCGGAATCCCTCCATCGAGGCCTGCAACGCGCATATGGGGTCTACCTCCGTTACATAAACGATAGATCCAGCGGCTTTCATGGCTTGAGCGCATCCCTTTCCGACATCGCCGAATCCACAAATGACGACACGCTTGCCCGCGAGCATGACGTCCGTGGCGCGCATGATCCCGTCCGGAAGAGAGTGCTTGCAGCCGTACAAGTTGTCGAACTTTGATTTTGTGACTGAGTCATTGACGTTGATCGCCGGGAAGAGAAGTGTTTTATTCTTCTCCATCAGGTAGAGTCGGTGCACGCCGGTGGTGGTCTCCTCGGAAACCCCGTACATGCGAGCCGCTACCTTGTGCCACTTTTGGGGAGTCTTCGGCAGCTCTCGGGCGATCAACGCCAAAACAATCTTGAACTCAGCATTGTCGGTAGAGGCGGGATCGGGCAAAGTGCCGTCCTTGGCGTACAGCTCCTCTGCCTTGTATCCTTCATGTACCAGAAGGGTCATGTCCCCGCCGTCGTCCACGATCAGGTCGGGTCCGTCACCCTTTCCGTCGTCAGTTGGCCACGTGATAGCGTTCATCGTGCACTCCCAATACTCCTCCAGGGATTCGCCTTTCCAGGCAAATACAGCCGCCGATTCATCGCGGGCGACCGCCGCCGCCGCGTGATCCTGGGTGGAGAAAATATTGCACGAGCACCATCGGATGTCCCCACCCATTGCTTTCAGTGTCTCGATCAGTACGGCAGTTTGGATCGTCATGTGAAGCGAGCCCGCAATACGCGCGCCCTTGAGCGCATCAGCGCCGTACTCTTCGCGACATGCCATGAGGCCGGGCATCTCTACCTCAGCGAGCTGAATTTCCTTGCGACCAAAATCCGCCAATGAGATGTCTGCCACGCGATAATCGCCCATAGACATGATTGAAAAGTGGTGTCGAAGAGATTGACAAGTTTGTGCGACTGTCGTGCAGGTGTGGAAATGGTAAAAGACGTGATGCGTTTTGGGTCAGAAAGAATCTCCTTCCCGGTGCAGGTATGACGGATATATGTTCTGTCTTTCGGAGTCGATCTCTACGACCACACAAGAAGGAGACAAGCAGCAAACGGCGAAAATGATCACGTGTTCCTGGGAAAATTCTTCGCAAAAACATAGAGTTATATGTTTGAGCGCACAAGAGATGTTGGAAAAGAAATCGAATTCATCGTCGTTGTTGTTCCTGCACAATTTCTGCGTCACGGGAGCCACTCGTTGCCCGCGTCGCCGAGACTCCAAGGCGAGCCAAGATACTGGAGTCATCCGGGTAGTCACCTATGGTTCTGTAGAACCTCCTGTTCAAAGTGCTCGACCCGTATGAAGTGCATGTTGAAATGAAATTTGAGATTCTACGTGGCATGCCTCAGTTTAACGTGCACGTACAAACGAAAAATCAAGAAAAGTATGCACCCCACACATCCAACAAGACGTTCAATAGCATTTTGCGATATTCGTTCAAAAACCTATATTTTTAAGTTACAGATGTGCCTGCTGCGGTACGCTATGATCGGACGGAGTGTTCAGAGGATCCTCGCATTCGGGCAACATAGACATAGTCTCCTCTTTCCTTGCAGTGTGTACACACGAGTAGGTTTCTGTTTGCGGAGACTCTGTGCGCAGTACATGTGCAAACGCCCGTGCGACATAGTCAACATTATTCTCATTCAAACCAGAGAGCGAGATTCGGCCATTATCTAGCATATAGATGCTGTACTCCTTCTTCAAGGCTGCCACGTGCTCTTTCTTTAGGCCTGTGAATCCGAACATACCTCGTTGCCGCGCCATGTGCCCCCACTCTCCGGGGCAAGCGTGGCGCGTCAGAGCTTCCAAGAAAAGCTCTCGCATGTGTTGTATTCGTCCAGCCATTCGTTGAAGCTCTACTTGCCAGGCATCGAAGAGGGCAGGGTCACTCAGAATGAGCCCAGCAACGCGAGCGTAGTGAGAGGGGGGAGAGGAATACATAGGCCGAATGATGGCCTGAAACTGACTGATGAGGCTTTGTACTTCGAGCGGAGAGCTCACCACAGCGTGTAATGCACCAATCCGTTCCCCATACAGCCCCATATTCTTGGCGAATGAGCAGGCACAGAGGAGCTCGAGGCCTTGGGCCGCGAAAAATCGGACCGAGAAGGCGTCTTCCTCCAGGCTGCCGGACGTGTATCCTTGGTAGGCATTGTCAAAAAAGGGCAACAGATCCTTCTCCTTGCAAAGCTCAGCAAGCCTTTCCCAGTCTGATACCGAGGGATCAAAGCCCACAGGGTTGTGACCCGATGTATGCAGCAAGACAATCGCCCCCGGAGGAGCTGCCGACAGATCGGCACACATGCCCTCCGAGTCGAGACTGAGCCTAGCCGCATCGTAGTACCGATACTTCCTCACGTCCTCAAAGCCACTTTCCTGCAAGACTTTCAAGTGATTGCCCCAGGTGTGGCTCGGCAGGTAGACTACAGGGTCCGGGATCATGCGCCGAAGAAACTCGAAGCCTACTCGCAATGCTCCCGTTCCCGACAACGCCTGGACGGTGGCCACACAACCTGCAGCCATGACTGGATGCCCAGGTCCAAATAGAATTTTCTGGCTCGCCAGTCTGAAAGGCGCCCAGCCCTCGATAGGAACGTACTCATGATTGTAGGAGGTGTCAGCGACTACTCGGGCCTCCGCGGCTTTTACCACGTCCAGGACGTAGGGCTTACCCGAGCTGTCTCGATAGGCACCAACGCCCAAATCCACCTTGTGAGGATTGTTATCATTCTGTTCGAATGTTAGAAGATAACACAGAAGAAAGTTTAGAAAGCACAACCGATGCAAGAAAGTACCAAAGACAGGGGATCGGCTGCATTTCTTACCCTGATTTGACGGTTAAGATCGATGATTGTGTCCGCGGGCAACAGGGGCACTTTTTTAAAGCGCCCACCCATGCCTATCTTGGCCGCTGCTACACCACGATCAAGCTTAGAGAAAGCGCTGTTCGGACAAATGACATAAGGCAGATTCATCGTGAGCACGGTATGAAATTGAAAGATCTTGTCCATCGCGGAGACCGTAAAAATAGGCTTGTCATCAACATATAAACCATCGGGCTTTACTGATATAGTCGTACTGATATAATCGATTCTACATCAACTCTGATGATCAATGTAAATGATATGCACGATGCAGTAGCGGTGCGCACAGATACTTTTCGAAGAGCAGCTGCAAGAAAGGCCAGAAGCTATCCAGCGAGGGCCCTTGCCGGGAAAGCCTGAGCCCGTACCGCACATCACACATTCGGAGGGCACCCAACTATGACCAATGCCACATTCTAAAGCCAATGTTAAGCATGAGCGGGGACAGCAGGAATCCATGGAGGGTTGTAGTAATTTGCTTGCGAGATGTTGAGAAGCCCCCAGGGACGCGGGCCGGGTGGATCGGCGTCGAGATAAGAGGGAGGATCTCGCCAAGAAGCTCTCAGGTCCCTTAAATAGCCCCCCCCCTTGTCGTGGAGCCATCGAGCTCCTTTGGGCCGAGATTTACTCTTAAAACAAGTCAATAAATCAACATCAAAATGGTGGCAAGTCTTGCGACTTCACTTTGCTTTCAAAACACGCCCCGGTGTGAGACGTACCCCCCGATCGAGGCGGGAGCGTAGGAAAAAGGAAGGCAACCTCGGGGCTTTCCTAGCATCAATAGACACCATTCTTCCAGCACATGTGTCGGGATCAATCCTATGTATGGATAAGGTGCCCAGGGCAACCTCACTCAACGCAAGTCTCCGATAAGTCACTGTTTGAAATAAGACACTACGGCGCGGAGGCAATCCCCTTCGTGCAATGCATGAATTGCGTCATTTATCGCACTAACACCCTCGAAACTATGAGTCACATAATGGTCAATCGGAAGCTTCCCATCCATATATTGATCAACCAAATCTGGCACGTCGGTGCGGCTCTTCCATCCTCCGAATGCCGTGCCTTTCCAAGAGCGGCCTGTAATGAGCTGGAAAGGCCGCGTTTGGATAAGTTTACCCGAAGCCGCCACGCCAATGACACAGGATACGCCCCAGCCCCGATGCGCACACTCCAGCGCAGCACGCATAACCTCGACGTTGCCTGTGGCGTCGAAGGAATAGTCCACACCCCAGGTGGTAGCTTCCACGATCACCTGCTGAATGGGCTTGTCGGGAATATCATTGGGATTCAGGCAGTCCGTGGCACCTAGCTGCACGGCCATCTCGAACTTCTTTGGGTTCGTATCTACCGCAAATATCCGGCGGGCCTTTCGTATCTTTGCGGCCTGAACGACCGCCAGCCCTACGGCGCCCAGGCCGAAGACAGCCACACTTGCACCCTCCTCCACCGCGCATGTCTTCAGGACCGCTCCCAGTCCGGTGGAGACGCCGCACCCGAAGAGACAGACCTTGTCCAGGGGGGCCTTCTCGGAGACTACGGCGCAAGAGATCTCGGCCACTACGGTGTACTCGGCGAAAGTGGAGCAGCCCATGAAGTGGTAGATGGGCTTTCCGTCCAGGGTGCTGAACCGGGATGTCCCGTCCGGCATGACGCCCCTCCCCTGGGTGGCCCGGATCTTGGGACAAAGGTTTGTTTTGGGAGATTGACAGAAGATGCAGGCCGCATCCTTACATTGAGGAGTGTAGCAAGGGATCACGTACATGCCTGGCTGCACCGAGGTTACGCCTGGGCCCACACTCTCCACGATCGCCCCTGCCTCGTGACCCAGGATGCAGGGAAAGAGGCCCTCGGGGTCTTGCCCTGAGAGAGTGTACACTGGGGGTGGGGACACGTATTGCGCGCTTGAGCAACGGGGAAGAGAAGTCCTTGTCTTGTCCCCCTCCATATGCACGCCAAGTTTGTTTCGACTCTTACCATCTGTGTGACAGAGGGCATTCGCCACCACCTTCAGCCTGACCTCTCCTTCCTTGGGTGGGTCCACGCGGATAGTCTCCGTTACCAACGGCTTGTTTGCCTCCCACGCTACGGCCTGTGGAAACATCAACACCCGCATCATTTATGAAAATGTGAAGGTATTCTTACGGTGTGTAACCCGGGGAAGGATCATTGAGGACGCACCGCCTTGCACTCGATGACTTTTCCTTTGTCAGAGTCGGACATAGGCAAGCAACGAGTTGGAAATGCCTGCTCTTTTGGATCTGAAGTTAGAGATTTTTGCCTGCTGATGTGAGGAGACAAGCTTCGTATTAGTGTAAGCGGGCATTATTGCACGCACGGTCGCGCCCAAGACCTGAAGCTTTCTTAGCCTCCAATCTGCCATATCTGATATCTGAACAAAGCCAGGTACGTGTATGTTGCTGTGTCCCATTCCTCTTGCTTTTGTTCTTTGACATGAAAACCTTTGACAGTGAGGCATTCCGCAGCTTAATCAGGTATGGTTTTCATTTCTCAGAAAGTGTCGAGGTCGGCGCCCCGACGAAGCCTCGTGCATCGACACAATGTGACATGCTGCTCGATCGCATCAACCTCTGACACCTCTGCATCAAGTAGTAAGCCACCCAACAATTTCGAATATCATCCTTCACCATGTCCTCGGCTTTTCGAATGTGACAAGCCAGTTTGAAAGCTACGAGCGTCCGAAGACATTACTGGTTTTGTTACGCGGTGGAACCTGTCCTTCGTAAAAAGCGATGCCTCCGTGAGCGCGCTACAACGGCTTCGGCGGCCCATTTCTTGGCAACCCAAAGATAATTATCATGGTTCAAAGCAAGCCTTACAGGCCTACTTATAAACCGAATACCAGCAGTTCGCATGAATATTCGTAAAACATGAGAGAAAGCAGTACTTTTTCAATCACTAGGTAAGAAGAATTCCGGGACTTATCTCCTTCCTACCCACGACCTCTTCAGTCGATACACAAGATACCAATTCACGAACGAAATCTGCATTAAAGCTGGTACCTGATAAATTCTTTTTTTTACAATACATACACAATCATAATTTCCTGCGATCTTATTCGCCGTCACCTTCATCGGCAACAAGCGAGTCGCACTTGGCCAGACCGTCATTTCCCGCGTCGTCCCCAGCCGCCACCGCTCGCTCAAACCAACTGCGCGCCTCGACAACAGGGTTTTGACCGACAGACGAGGGAAAGGCAAAACCTTCCAGAAGCATGTTTCCAAGATTGATCATGGCCTTTGGGAAGCCTGCCTCGGCCGCTAGCTTGAACCAGTGCGCGGCCTGCGCCATGTCTTGCTCCACCCCTCGGCCCGAAAAGTAGTGGGTGGCCGTGTTATACATGGCCTGTGGCATCCCCAACTTCGCCGCCTTCATGTGAAGCTCGAAGCCGCGGTCCCAGTCCTCCTCGCCCCCGCGGCCCTGACAGAGCCAGGTCGCAAGCGTGTACACGCTCTTGGGGTCCCCCAGCTCGGCGCCTGCGGTGTGTCGGGAAAGCTTCTCTAAGCTTCGCAACCAAGCAATGCGAGAAATCAAAAGTATCCGGTGCATCCAAACGCCGCGTACCTGCCGTGAACATCTCCAAGGCCGCTTCATCGTCGCGGGGCAGCTCCTGAGCACCCTCAGCCAGGAGATTCCCCATGTTATGAACGGCCGGCACCACGCCGCCCGCAATTGCACGACGAAGGAGGCCGTAAACTACCACCGCCGACTTCTTACCTCCCATTCCCAATTTCTTTTGAGGTGGCGTCCTGCTTCTGGCCCCACCGCGTCGTTTCAACGGTTGCCCGTCTTCTAGCTGTGCCGAGAGCAGCACAGCCAAGCTATAGGTGGCTTGAACATGGCCCTTCTCTACCAGCTCATTCAGAAGCGTTGTCGCACGGTCCCGGTGTTCGGGCGCCCCTTCACCTTGGAGCAAGCACATGGCATAGCGGTACGCACCCTCCTCATCCCCCCGCTCCCCTGCCGCCCGCCACAGCTCCGCCGCTTTGGCTTGGTCCCGAGGGATGCTTACGTCTGGCATCCGAAGTCCTGACCAAAATATGTCGGCAAGGAAGAGAAGGGCCTCGTTGCTTAGCGGCGGCTGTTCTCTTGCCACCAGCTCCTCGGCGCTTTTCTTCACGGCTTTGACAACAGTAGCGGCGTCCAGGGGGGGGGCAGGCATCTGCGCGCCCCGCCTTGTCGCTTCTGAAACACTGGAGGCACCCATTAATGCCTGTGCAAGGCTGGGAGTAATATCTCCACCCAATGAAGTTAGCATATCAACGTACTTGTCTCGATACAGTTCCTGTTCGGCAACGGTCGTTACGCTGGCGTGTGCGCGCCTCAGAAGCCCGATTTTTCTAAGATAGGGTGAAGAATATTTCAAGCAAAAAGTGGGATTTAATCAGCTCGAAAACTACCACCTCATGCCTACGCCAGTTCGGGGTAGTCGCAGGGAAGTTTGTACAAGCTCTCACCGCGAATGCAAAGACGGTACAGGTCTCGTCTGTACACGACTGCAATAGCTCTTTACGCTGGTGTAGAAACAAAAACGTGCCGCACAACCCATCTTCAAAACCGATTCCCTGATCAGCGTGAGAGTGACGATGTGGGGAGGCTGGTCGAAAAGCAGAGGAGAGATGAAGTGCCGCTGCTCGTGTCACGTGGAGTCAAAGGTGGCCAAAGTAAGCTGCTAGCCGTCTGTCTGCATGCGTTTTAAAAGAAAACATCGAAATCTGAGAAGGTTTTCCCCAAATGCCGGGCGGCTCAGTCAGCAACGCGGTCTGGCACCACCGCCCGGCATAGCGGGAGGGAGACGGGCCTGGGAGGCTCTTCGAGGCCCGCCCACTTGACTGCCACGCTCCTTCAGGCGTTTCCGGTAAATGTACATCGACCTCATCACTATACTGCGCGATACGTCTCGCCCCTTGTAAAGAGGGCGTGGGGATAGGAGCACAGAAAACTCGGAATTACTGATAGTACGGCAGCGCCCCGACCCGCTCGACCTCAACCTCAATCCCTCAGACCGCCTTTTTCTTGCATTTCTGCAACGCTCTTTCTAAACGCACTACAGTTCATCTTATGATGGCCGGTGGCGTAGCTTTACTGTCTTTTGCGGTGAGGCAGGCCGTAAGGAGACCAAAATGCGGCAGTGGAGGTGTGCTGCGGCCTTTGTCGATGCTGTCGAATAGCCATCGTCAAGTTTCACAGCCCCATGGTAGCGCCCGGCCATCTTCTAGTCTCGGCTCTCTTAACTACGCCCACGTGGCACCAGATCCACTAGCGGACCCAGGCGTCTTTGATGACATCAACACGTACTCGTGCAAACGCCAGACAGGCGTGTCTCTCAAGACATTGCTGGACACGGGTGAGTAGGGGGGCATGCACTGAAGGCGGCAGGTCTCCTGAGAGAAGAGGACAAAAACCCATGAGACCATGCCATTTGGAGATAAAAAGAGATACGATTTAAAGAAAATGAGTATCTATGCGAACCGAAATGCGGAAGGCAGACCGGTTCTGAGCGCTTCTTCATTTGATTGGCCCTTCCCCACACACACACCACACAGGGCGAGGCCATTTACTGCAAAAGAAATATTTTGGCAAAGAGGAAAACACGACGGCTAGCCAACAAATGCTGCAGCAGGTGGCTTGCTTCCTGCACCGGGAGCTGCCAATTCGCTTCGCGCACCGTGTCCGGGACCTCGACGCTATGTACGTGCTCGCTCTGCCTGCTTCAACGGCCCTCTAGCGTCCCACCTGCTCCTTGCCGGGTCATTTCCATTTCTAATGGCGTTTCTCCGACATACTAACATGTCTCTTGATTGTCCATTGTTTATCGCTTCTGTTAATCATATTCTCTCCTACTTTCTCATCCCACATCCGCCTCTATCCACATCTGCCTCTTTCCCTCCAGCCCGGTCATGAGGGAGATGCCCTCGATTCAGCTCGTCAAGACTTGGTACGTCACCTCCTTCCACGAAATCCGAAATGCGCCGACGCCTAACACTGTGGCGAAGGAGGCAGACTTCGCTGTCTTGCTGAAGAATATCTACGAGCGGCATGCCCCCGTCCTCCTGACCATGGCCAGGGGCGCCTACGAGCTCCGCCAGAAATACGTGGCGGGCTCGAGCGAGTTCTACGACTTGGAGGTGCACAACTTCCTCGACGCTTTCTACTTGAGTCGCATTGGGATTCGTATGCTGATTGGCCAGTATCTAGGTAAGGAGGAAAGGGACAAGAGGGTCTCTCTTGGCATATGCCTCATACATATTCGCTTCTGTCTTACACTCACAGAGCTGCGCGAGCCCCCCAAAGCCGACTATATTGGCCTCTGCTGTCTACGAACGTCTCCCCGCGATGTCGCCCTGACCGCCATAGACGACGCCAAGTTCATGTGCACGCGCCAGCACGGCGACGCCCCTGAGGTGACGCTCCACGGGCGCTTGGACCTGACCTTCGCCTACGTGTCCGAGCACGTTCATTACATCCTGCTGGAGCTCCTGAAGAATAGCATGCGGGCGACGGCTGAGTTTCATGGGACCGATGACATGCCTCCCATCCGCATTGTCATCGCAGACGGGGAGGACAATGAGGACGTGGTTATCAAGGTCTCGGACGAAGGGGGAGGGATCCCGCGCTCGCACATAAGTCGGATATGGAGCTATCTTTTTACAACCGCGGACCCGGAGATACAGAGAGGCTTCGTAGACCTTTCGCATCCGGCATCGGACTTTGACACGGCCTCGCCGTTGGCAGGCCTGGGCTACGGACTGCCGATCAGCAGGGCGTACGCACGCTACTTTGGAGGCGACCTGTCGATCATGTCCATGGAAGGGTATGGCACCGATGCCTTCGTGCATTTGAGTCGACTTGGGAACCATGACGAGCCTTTGCCTTGAGCGCATCCACACGGACAGCGGAGGCTAGAGTTGACGATTTTGGAAGACAAGCGTGCCTGGGTAGAGGTCGTGGAAAGCTTGGGAGTGGCGGGCTTCCCACAGGGCCGAGTACGTGAGGAATGGGTTGTATGGGCGCCTTGACGAGTTAAGAAAGAAGTAAAATTGAAATATCAATCACGCGTCATAACTGCACGTCTAAGAAAATAGATTGGCGCTGCTTATCACCTTGGAAAGTCACTTCTAGTCAAGCAGCAAGCAGGAAAGGCAGGCCGACATGCTAAAGAAGCCACCGCTGATAGCTCTTTAGCTCGGCGCCCTTTCTGATAAGTCAAAGCCAATGCAAACTGGTTACCTTTTTCAAATTGTCCATCTTATGCGCTTGCATTTCAAAATCGCTTGAATTTTCTTTCCTACTTTACCAGCGACAATCAGTCAGTTCCCCACGAGATTTCCTAAATAATGTCAGGCTTTAGTGCTTGCAACCGCCGAGCCCACATCTCCTCCTCTTTAGCGTCCTCCGTCAAGAAGTACTCCACGATCTGCCGTTGGTCAGCAGTGGAGAGGATCTCGTTCAGACGGGCCTGATCTTCCCTCCGCGAGTCATCGTTCTTCACCTCGAAGGTCACGTTGTTCACGTCTTGCACCAGAACTTGGACCAGCACCTGCGCCAGGTCAAGTCGGGAGACGCCGCACTTCCCGAACACGTCGCCTTGGGCGATCTCGATCGCTCGTTTCGTCCCGTCACCGTCCCTCAACCCCCCCCCCCGGACGATGCAGTACGACTCGAGCCCGCTCCTTCGCACCGCCGCCTCCCCACGTGCCTTGGCTCTCAAGGGGTCTCCTAGGAGCTTACCGAGAAATCCGTACTCCTCTGGCCGAGATACGCCGATGCTTGAGAGCAAAATAAACTTGCGCACCGACGGCTCTGAGCCTGGCTCCTCCCCTCCAGAGAGCTGCGCAGCTTTCACCGCGTTCTCCACGCCAAGCCCGTCCACCTGTTGGAAGGCATTAGGGCCTATTATCTCTCGAGACCCCGCACAGTAGATGACGGCCAGCGCCCCTCGTGTCGCCTCGGTCAGGGACGCCAAGTCTTTCACGTTCCCCTCAAAGACGTCCAGGTTCGACCCGTCCCAACCGAACAGATCTTCGGCTTTGTCCAGGTTACGTACGAACGCTCGTACACTAAAACCTTTGGAGAGGAGGTCCGTGACTACCCATTGACCGGTCTTCCCCGTGGCCCCCACCACCAGCACTGGGTTGTCACGTAGCGCCCGCACCTCCAGACGCTCGTCGTTGTCGTTGCTGGCCTCCACCTTTCTCGCGTACTCCTCATCGTCCAAGTCTGACAGTCGCTCACCGTAGAAAACTGATCCCTGACCAAGGCGCTTCCCGAAAAAGTCATCCATGAGACGTGCGTTTTTGGAGAGCTTACGGGCTTTATCCGTCTTGGCTGCGCGGGTCACACGTCGTTGCTCGACTGAATTGAGAGGACGATCATCTGGAAAAGGGGAGGAATTCGGTGAAGGCTCGCTATCGCTGGAGACACTATTGTCATTATCTGTGCTCATGAAATACTGGCATCGGTCTCGTCCCCCGAAAGAGAAGGAGAGCGCGCGCCGTCGCGCTACAGAGGAAGGAGGGGAAGCAGGTTGCCGACAGAGGTCTAGGCGAAGAAAGGCGAAGCTCCAAGCCATTTGAAGACACACAATGAAAGCAAAGGCCAGAGTCTGACCCAGCTTCATCTTTTGAGCACCAGCGCACGCCCTCTTTCTTTTCTGTTCGGGTTGGTAGAGTGCAGTGAGTCACCTTCAGTCCACCTCCTGGGTCCGACAACGTCGCTCGCGAGCCTCTTATCCGGCATAATATCCTCCAATGGCCCCCAGTTGGTGCAAAGGGTGGAAACAAGCCCATTGAAGACTCAGCCCCGCAATGGACAACACCATTGCTGCCTAGATGGCAGCATTCATTTCTGTCTCTGGTCTCATATCTATTTCGGAGTCCGTCGCTAGAATCTCTCAACGGAAACGGCGACACCCTCCTGAAGCGGCAGCTTGCGGTGAGTCCGCATATTGGCTCACATACATAAACCCGTCACCAGCTTGATAAACCCGATTATCCACAGGTGAAGTCAGTGTCGAAAGTAAGATCGTGTAAAATACTTGGCGGGACTAGGATTCTGGCGGAGAGGCGGCTGCCGCGCAACTCCGAGTCGTCTTATTCCTGCAAGTCTTCAGACCTCTCATGGACCAGCCGAAAAATGATTCGTCCCGCAGTGCACCCCCTTCGGCAGATTCCCTCGACGAGGAAGAGGCATTAAATATTGACCTGGCCTCTAAGCTAAAAAAATTGCGTGGCTTTCGTAGAATTCTAGATCTGAGGTCTCGAGCCTTGCATGCTCTTGAGGAGGAGAAGGCGCGCCTAGAGGAACAGGTTGACGATCTCAACCAGCTGGTGCTGACGCGAGACGCAAAAATAAAAGACCTTGATGAACAAAATGCCAATCGCGTCAAGTACATGGAGAAAGAACTGGAGCAATTGAAAGAGGATGTGAAGAAGCAGAGAACCGACGGAAAGGATTTCAAGAATTTGAGAAAAGAATACCGCTTGTGTCAAGAACACTGCGAAGCATTTTTGACGGCATTAGTACATTTCAATCGTCGCCGCCACACTCAAAATTTTGATAGCAAGACGTTGCTAGGGGAAGAGAAAAGCTGGGACGAGGCCGTTTATGTCGAGCAGCAAGCTCTGTTAGAGACATTCTTTGTCTCCCAGCGGTCCTCCAACCTCAAGAACTTCAGAGATGAGGCCCCCTGTTCGGTCAGATCGGGTCAGCAAAGAATAAATACACATAAGGGCACCCGTCTGCTTTGGCAGTCCCTGAGGATGGTGGTAGAGGAAGTAGTGAAAGTGCTAGAACAAATGCGTAGTGCGCATGCTCATGGCCGTCGAGCCGTGGCACAGGCAGAAGAGGAACGAGACAAAATCGTGGCTCGCGCTGAGGAAAACGAATCGCGTCTATTGATTGCGCTGAGGGAGTTGCAGGAAACGCGATCGGCTGTGGGGGCCTTGGAGTCTGTCGCTCGCACTCTCCGAGAGAGCATGCAGGAGCTAGAGGGCACCCGCGCGGCCCTGGAGGAGGAGCTGCGTTGTCGTGACGCCTTTCTGATGAGCTTGACAGGGAAAGTGCAGGCGCTTGAAGTGGTGGAGGTTGAAGGCTCCACGGAGGAAGGAGGGAAAGGGAGCCTGGGTGCAGGCAGAGCGGAGCCAGGAGGAACTAGGTCGGTACCGGATTTTCACTCGGGCGACCCAAAACTTTCTCAATCAGCTTCGGAATCGATGGATCTGGAGTCTTTGCAGAGGATCATCTACTACCACTTAGACCGCCTCTCAGAGCGGCTACTGCGGTTGGGTGAGGACTCGCACGGGGGCAGCGACAGGCAGGAAGAAGAACTAGGCAGGCTCCGCCAGACGGTCTTAGACCTGCAAGCAAGAAACGTAGACATGGGTCGTGAAGTCGAATCACGAGCTCAAGAGAGCGCTGATGCCCGGAAAAGTTGCGAGCGACAGTCGAAAGATCTACACTCTCAAATGGAGCAGGTGAAGATATTGAAGAGGGCGGCTCGAGACAGCGCGCAGAAGATCTGCTCGCTGGAGGAAGACCTGTCGGTGGCACGACGGGAAAATGAAAGGCTGGGGAGAGTGCTGGCGCAAACTGAGCTAGACGTTGAGAGAGAGCGGTTACGGCACAGGGAGCGACAGGAGGAGACTGCGGCGTGGCGGCGGCGTGCCCTCAAGCTACAGGAGGAGGTGACGGATTGGCAGGAGAAGATGAGCTCCGAAGCCTGGGGAGGGAATCATGGAGAGACCGAGTGGTTTTCTCACGGTTCGAGCTTTGTAAAGAGCAGCAATGTTCGACCATTCTTGTAGTGTGGTGGCAAAATTTACGAATTAAGAACATATAATTGTAAACTAATGCGAACGAGGGCTCTGGGTCTTGCGTTTGGTCCATGTTAATTCAGCTTCAACAATGACAGACTGCATTATCAATGATCACTTCTCAGGTCTATCTTTCGACTTCGTCTGATCCAGCTGCGCCCTTGCTCCTCCGTCGGCGATGCAGCGCGAAGGCGGCCAGTCTTGTCTCGGATCACGGTGCCTCCTTTTGCGGCGCCCCTCCCAGCCGATGGAACGGAGGCATCCTTGAAGGCAAACTTCCATCGCCGCTGCTGCACGCCTCCCTTTTGGCCCTTACCATCCATCGGCTCTGTGAGGTCCCTGAGATCCCCCTTCGGCTGCCAGACGGGAATGTTGACCGCCCCTTTTGCTTCCGCGACCGGCCCCTCCCGAATGAAGCCGTCCCGAACCCTGTCTGAAACGGCAGGCTCGTTGTCATTCAGAACGCGAAACTTGAGAGAGGGGATGTCATAATGCTCTCGGGGCTTCAGATCCACCAGGGTGGGATCCAACTCCATCCCCAGCTCGTCGCTCATGTCGTACACTGTGTCCAGCAAATCCTCTTCAATTTCCTCGACGATGCGATCTCGTACTGGTCCTGCATACTCCTGATAGTTCACGTCCAGCCGCAAATGGTCTAGTAAGGCTTTTGCTGCCCTTGCCCGGTCTCTTATAGGCGCGTCTTTACGACGCAGGGCATCTGCCATGGCTATGTTTGCCTCTATGTGTTGCTTCAAAGGTTTCTCCAACGCACCAGCGACCATTGTCCGGACTTCATCTGTGTCTACACTTAACCCGAAATCGCTTTCAACAGCCTTGACATCAGCCGTGTCCAGGTTTCTTGCGGCGTGCAGAAGTTCTTCGCGGAGCACTTTGAGACCCGGCGAGGAACGGATGCCGGCGTAAAAGCAATCTTGAGTGAGTAGACGACTCGCTAGCGCTCCCACATCTACTTGAGCCATAATTTCACCCTTCTCCACCTCGTCCCAGCTGCCTTTCAGTATTTTCACGAGCGTCGACTCCACCCATCCCTCCGTACGCCTGGCCAAACCCGCGACCTCTGCTACGCCTGTCGCTCCGATGGCTTTACCCCCATACATCTCCTCCACAAGTAGCGTGTAGGCCGCGGCTACCGTTTCCTGTTTCCCCCTAAAGGCGCGCATAACTTCAGGCAGCAGGTTGGACAAAACGGCTTGATTGACGCGATCGAATGCATCCAGCCTGCTCGAAACCGCCGCCAGGACCAGGTACCGCCTAAGCGCCTCGTTCTCTCCGCCCTTCGCGCCGCCCCCCCGCGAGGCTTTTAAAGCCGCGACTCGAGCTTCCTTTAAGGCCGCCAACTCCCGGGCGACGTTTTCTTGGTAGCCCCGCTCCACAGCTCGTATCTCCTTGTGAGCAAGCCTGGATACGTTCCCCTCCTCTCCCTCCTGCGCCAGACTGACCATGTCCGAGAGCAAGGCGGAGACCGCTGACGAGGAGTTCGCCAGCACACCTTGAAGTTCTGCGGCCACCTCCATCGGATCCACGCGACCGCGGAGACCGCTCGATTCGTGAACATCTCCAACGAACCTCGTGAAGGCCTGCAGGCTCACAGAGGCTGTCGCCTCCAGAGCGTCTGACGCGGAGGAATGCCAACGGATACCCCCCCACAAGCTTCTGACATAGTTTTGCATCGCCGCCTCTCGCTCCTTGCTCTCTCTCTCCGTGGCCATAACGGCCTTCAACGCGTCCTGCTGCTGCCGACTACTCGGGGTCTCGGACGCGGGGCGGGCACTGACTATCTCCTCGCGCGCCCCTAGGATCGCGTCCACGACTTCTTGCTCTAGAGCCGCGTGTGCCACCTCTGCCCCGAATTCCTTGTAAAGTGCCTGGCCTACTGAGTCCTGTCGCAGGATCCGTCGGTGCTGCTGCAGGGCTTCCCACTGAACATCTTCCGCGGAAACGGCGCTCTCCTCCTCCTCCTCCCTCACAGCGGCCTGCGCCTCCGCTAGAAGCATCTCCATGTACTCCGTCAGCTTCTCCTTGCGCTCGCTTGCATCGTCGGCCTTTAGTCCGCGCACGAGAAGACCTCGCCGTCGAATGGCAGCCAAGCTCTGAATCTCTCGCAGTACCCGGGCGCGCGCCTCCTCCAGTTCCTCCATCTCCACAATCCTTGGGGCCAGTCTCTTCCGAACATCGTCGAGCAAGCTCGTCTCCTCCGCGACCAGCCTCTCGAGCTCCTTCTCTCCTGTTTCATTCTGCTCCTCCTCCTTGCCCTCCGCCTTCCCCTTCAGCTCGTGCCCCAGGCGGGCCTCGTGCACAGACCGCAGACGCGCGAACATGCCGGCGCACTCTCGGCGTCGCTCCTCGTACAGGCGAGTGGCATGCTCCAATTCCTTCCGCTGGTAGGGCGTGGCTGGGTGGCGCCCCTTCACACCGCCTCCCTGGTTTTGGAGCTGAAGGTGCGCGAGGAGGAGCTCGAGGCGCTCGAGCTCCAGCCCCATCCAAGCATGATACTGCAGGAAGTCCGGGTCCTCCATCACCGCCTGCTCCCGTCGTTTCAGGATACGAAAGCCGTTGAAGGGGTCCGGAACCTGGTCCAGACCCTTTTCCTCATAGGGATGAACTGTCTCGTACATCTCTTCTTCGGTGCGCCTTGCGATCTTCTCCATCTGCTCCTCCAGCTTGGTCACCAGCTCTTCCAACGACGCGCTGTCGATCTTTTCCTTGAAGGGTTTAAGGGCCGCCGCTGCCTCCTCTCCCGTCAAGCCCAGTCGCGCCACGTGCTGGACCTGTCGGAGGGCAGCTTGCAGAAAGAGAGCTTCTTTGTCCTCAGGATCCCACCCGGGGGGACGGCAGAGGTCTTCCAGCGTCTCGGAGCCCGACTCCTCGTCCAGCAGGAGTAGATCGCACGGGTCCGAGGGCCCCGAGCTCTTACCCACACCCGGTTTTCTTCGTTCCGCCGTATCTTTATCAGGACTCGAATTGGGAGCCCCGTCAAAAATGTCGTCTTCTTCCGTGTAAAGGGTACCCTGCAAGCGCCTCTTGACTTCCGCCGCCTTCAACTGAATAATTGCTGCCACACGTGTGCGGCTCAGGTTAAATAAGTAGGAGAGCACCTCGGCATCGAATATGTCAGGTTCTAGCTTGTGAAGACGATAAATTTCTTCCTTCCGCGCGTCCGAAACGTAGGCCAACAAGGAGCGATACACCTCTGGGTTTCCCTCCACCGGCTCCGCCTCCGTCACTCCCCCGCTGTCGTGATCTTCCCACCAACCCGTTTCGTGGTACTTGAAACCCCGAGCAATCATGGTTATTGGAATACGAGCTCTCTCGATCACCCCTGAAGAGTAAAACGAGGCAGAGTGGCGGTGCAATGCTCTTCCTGTTCGCAAGCCCCGACGCAGCGTTGCCCGCTCACCCACGCTGCACCTTTGTACCCACGCTGCCGAGGCTGCTCCTACCTTGCGAAGTAAGCCATAGCGAAGCATCCTATCGTGCAGTTCACAGTATGTTGATTAGATCAATGATGCCTGTGAGAACGACAATCGCAGGTATCTTTGGACATGTGGAGGAGAGGATGCAAGTCTAGCTAAGAGGTCTCCAGCCGGAGGGCGGAGGATGGCACCTGAACGTCCGAGAAGGGGCACGAAGTATTATGAGCGCTCTTGGAAATGTCACGGAGCATCTTATAAAAACCAAACGCCCTCGATACAAAGAGTCTCGGCGTGGTATATCGCTCTGGGGCAGTAATCCTAGCGACGACATAAAGCAGGCTTGCGCCGGCTCCCGTTCTCCTCCGGCGAGCACGCGAAGAAGTGAGCCCCGCCTCCTCTACACGTGCTTCGGGGACTATGCCCGTACGACCAACCAGGAGACTATCGAAGCCATTCGCGTGCTCACAAACCTCCAACTTCTAATGCGCTCAAACCGTTTTCCGTCGCCCTATCGTCCAATTAAATTAGGCGGTGGCGCGTCCTGACCTCACTCGAAGACGGCGAATTCAAAGCACTCCTAGTTCAGTCACGACGTCTCTCCTAGGCTGTGAAGTACTCTACTAGCCCGCAGCCCCCCGTTTGAATCTTAATCATGATCAGATTCCAGAGCACATGCCGTGGGTTCCAAAGAATAGGAAGTGGTAGCCACAAAAGCACAGGAAGTGCTGTGCTGCTAGCTGTATTCGTGATAGCGGCCGAGGCTGCACTGTGCGCAGGAGAGACTACCGAGGGGAGCAGCGGTAACTTTGGTGGCGCGAGCGAATTGTCGCACAAGGTGGTAAGTCATCATTTTGTAGCAGGCATATTTTCCAGGTTCCATGCCTAATTTTAAATTGGTCGACGCTTGGGATGGAGATGGAAGCATGTCACGTACTACCCTTTAGAACAACCGAGCTTTTTCTGTCGCCTTGACATTAGCTGCACTCACCTCCTCCCATCATTCTTACACGCGTATTACCTTTCATCGGCCAATACCCTCTCAGCCGCTGGCCAGCGCCCACGGCCGCGAGCAGACGGCGGGCGTAGAGCTCTACCTCCTGGCCTCGAACTTCCTACTCTACACGGCGCTCGTGATCGTGGCCATCATGATCTCCAAGCTCTACCTAGAGGCCGAGCCTAATGCCTCCCCACGCTCCAGGGCCCGCCACTACTCTTCGCACGACGTGCTAGAGCTCTTTGCGGGCAGCAGGCCCCCCTCCTCCTCCTCTTTCTCGCCCGCTGCGCCCATCCCGGTGGTCTCCCTCCCTATCGGCAAAGGCAAGAGCGGCTCAATCCTCAACTTTGCGGCCATGAGTCCCAACCCTGACGCCTCAGCCCTAGGGGAGGGAGAGCTGCCCATCAGCCCGGGACTGCGGACTAAGGGCGAGGTCCTGCGTACGCTCCTCTTCTGCACAGCGGGCCTTATCTGCTCCTTTCTTGTGTGGGGCATCCTGCAGGAGCGCATGCTGACTATGCCATACCGGAACGGGGAATACTTCACGTACTCTTACGGCCTGGTTTTTACAAATCGGCTCTTCTCCCTGATCCTATCCTCCATCTTGGTCTGGATGTACGAGTGGGAATCTCTGACTTTGAGCTCGGCACCTCTCTACGAGTACTCCTTTCCCTCCGTGTCGAACATGCTTTCTTCCTGGTGCCAGTACGAGGCTCTTGCCTACGTGACCTTCCCCACGCAAACCCTGTCCAAGTCCTTCAAGCTCGTGCCGATCATGCTCATGGGACGTATGCTCACGAACAAGCGGTACCCGCTCTACGAGTACGCCACCGCCATCTCCATCGGCCTGGGCAACACCTTGTTCATGGTACGGATACTGGCAGCCTTTGAGTGTTTTGTCTGACTCCCATATCTGGGACTCCCACTCACATGCCTGACCTCTCACGGCCCCACAGATGGCCACAGAGAACCTGGAGCTGGGCGTCGACTCCTTCGGGCAGGTGGAGGACAAGAGCGGGACATGGTGTGGGGTCATGCTTCTGCTCCTCTTCCTGTTTTTTGACTCGTTCACATCTCAGTGGCAGTCGCGCATGTTCTCGAAACACGAGTACGTTTTCCCCTCCACCTTTGCGTGGTCTCCCGACCTTGTGCTCCATTTCCTCCTCACGCGCGGGGAAGGGTTCCGTTGGCCACGCTTCCTCACTTTATTCACTTGACCACACAGGATCTCGCCGGTGATCATGATGTTCTACCTGAATGCCTTCTCCGTCGTCTTTTCCTTCATCACGCTCGTACACACGAGAGAGCTGACTCCCTTCTTCCACTTCATCTCCAAGCATCCATCCATTCATCTCCATTTCTGGCTTTTCTCTATTTGTTCAACCATCGGCCAGCTTTTCATCTTTTTGACTATCAAGACCTTCGGTCCAGTCGTTTTTGCCATTATCATGAGCACCCGAATTCTCCTCTCGATCGCCGCGTCCTGCTTTCTCTATGGACATCCAATACCGCCCCTCGGTACGTGGACCACTTTTATAGCACAAGAGAGCACGTCATTAAGAGGTGTAAAAACAACAATTTCATGTTGAAGTTCAGCGCAACCTTCAACAAAGTCGAGTGGTCCCTTGAAATGCTTGTTTCGCATGCAACTTTACATCAAACAGGTTATCTGGGTCTAGCTGTAGTGTTTTTTTCAATCGCATATCGCATCAAACGCAAGACCGCAGGTATGGAATACTTTTTTGCGCACTTATTTCACAGAGGAGCACTCATTTATATCTGAACTGTTTTTCAATGCATTGGTAATCAATCAACAGGCCAAAGGCTCGTGCAATGGGAAGGTATGGATGATGAAGAAGCACCATATCTTATGAAAGAGTTTCACGAACACCTGGGTACGTGAATACAGACACATATGCTCTTTAACCTTACAATTGGTCTTGCCTTGTCTACATGGCAATATTTGAAAGCCATTTTCAAAAGTTATGAGGTGAAGGACATGAGTTTTTTCACGTCAACCTTTCCCCTCGTTCTATCACACAAACAGACATGTAAATTTAATGGCTTTGGCAGCATCAGCAATAATCCGACACAATCTCGACCTGTTTACCGACCAATATTGTTAAGTGTGGTCATTAAGGGGTCAAGCAGAGAAAGGCCATGATGAAAAAGAAGTTTCCATTACGTGTAGCTCCAGAATTGTGCTGGTCATGCTCAGTAGGAGCATAGTTATCCGCAGTTTACTACCTTTTCTCCTGAACCCTTTTTTTGCAAAGCTATCCACGCCATAGCACTGTTATCCCAGCCTAGTAGATTTCTCAACCTGCCCTGACCCGGATGATATGGGCTCCATTTTGAAAAAGCCGTTACCCTGGCGGTTTCGTCTCAAAGAGCCGTTGGTGCTGCCTGTGCGTTAGTCCGTGCATAGTGACGTCCCGGTGGGCACCCATCAAAGTCCGTCACAGCAACTTTACAATTTACTTCACCTGAACTCGTAGTTGTACACCAATCAAGTGGACTGTTCATTAATCGCTGTTCACTCGACTTATCTTTTGGACCTCTTTCATTTTGGCTGAGGACCCACAATCTGCTGCACACGATATCCGTTGCACCTTACACCCCATACCAATTCTTCCGCGATTCATTCTAGCCAACGCTCCCCCGCATTAATTATTTCTGAAGCATTACACCATATCCTTAGCAGGTCGACACAGAGTTCGTTTGCGTTGGCTGAAGAATCCCAGGAAACAGCAGGTGAAACGTAATTGAAGCTTACGCGCTGCTAAAAGAGGAGAGTAACGGGACAAGATTAAAAATGGACCCACAAAGTATGATAGCTTCTAAAGTCACGGACGGCCAGAGTCAGATAAGTAGCTGTCAAGATGTAAACGAAAATATCATCAGCGCTACGACAGCGGGCAGTATGAAAATGCACTCTTCCGCGGCTGGCCTACGTATTGGGCCATCTTCCTTCCCATTCGCAACTTCCACTCCTACTTTGGGAGCTTCTGCTTCAGCTACATCTTCTGTAGCATGTAGCAAGACTCGTCCAAGTGGAAATCGTCCCAATTCTAACTCAGACAGGTCGGGGAGAAATTGGAGTACATCTTACGAGTCAGGCGATCATTTTGTTGTTGGCTGTGATATTTACTTGCGCTACCCTTACATATCCATACATATGCAGACGAGTCTGGAGCAAAGACGAGGACGACTCTATCCGAAATTTAGTAGCTGCTCACGGGACTCGAAGTTGGTCGGTCATTGCCGAGAAAATTGCGTCCGATAAAAGTACGTAAAGCGTAGAGCTAGGATTAGGGTGAGGAAAAGGGGAGGGGCCCATGGCGCATTTACATTTGCACTCTTACATGTGTTAAGTACTGTATTGCGAAGGTATTTAAGTTTATCAACACCAACAACATTGCACAGCGCTGAGCATTACTGGTCGCACAGGGAAGCAATGTCGGGAGAGATGGCACAATCACTTGGATCCGAATATCAACAAAAATGCTTGGACAGAGGAGGAGGAAAGGATTATGTCAGAGGCACACAGGTGGGTATTATTTTCTTTTATTGTGATTTAGAGTAATTATCTGCGCGAAGGCGTGATTCAAAGCCGGCTGAATTGGCTTGAGGATTTACTCCCTCTACACGACAAATTATGGAATTAGGGAGCTTGGGAACAAGTGGAGCGAAATTGCTAAACGCCTCCCGGGGCGCACTGACAATCACGTCAAAAACCATTGGTACTCGTTCATGCGCCGAAATGTTCGCCGCCTGAATCGAGAGGTGGCTGAGCTTGGTACGAGTCTTCGCGGCGACCAAGAGGCTCGAGGCAACATCCCTTATTCCGGCTCCGACTCATCCTCGTCGACGCAAGTGATGCCGGGGAGGCAGCATGAGAGTAAGATCAAGCACAAAGAATCGAGTAATTTGACTTTTAGCGGCGCATCTGCTACAATGTTTTCAGAGACCAGCGATGAGGCTGCAGGCAACGGCGGTAAGGTCAATTTGACCACCTCCATGCTCGCGCAATTTTTCCAAGATGAAGGGGGGCACGCCTCAGCTCATGACACAAAAGCAATCAGTGCTGCCGTGGAAGCGTATGTAACAGCTGTTGGATCCCTTAATCTACCGGCAACCGCAAACAGCGGCTCCTTGAGTGCTATTTGTGGCCAAGCGCTGTCGACCTCGTCCGCACCTGGCAACACCAGAATGGGCGGTAAGGGTCCCAAATCTGGAGGGACTAGGAAGGGAAACAGAAAGAGTCGCTGTCGTAAAGCCGCCAACCTGGCTGAGTTGCAACGGTATATGACCGCTGCGGCCGACGCTGCCAACGAAGTGCTGCGAGAGACTGGGCCAGGCGAAGCAGCTCCTCATCTGTCAGCCTTGACCGCTGTTGCGGAAACGGGGATCAAACCGGTTGAAAGCCCCCGCCAAAGCACGAATGTATGCACGAGCGCAACTGATCTTTTCCGGGATAAGCTACGAAAGAAGCTGGAGGAGACAGGCGGGATAAATCTTCCTACCTCAGCTTGGGCAAGCCTGCGTTCCCAGAAAGCCACCCGCCGAGCGGTAAAGCTTAGCGAGGAGCACGGTACTATGATCGGTCTCAGTGCCGAGCGACCGGAATCAAAAATCAATGCACAGTCCCTATCTCCGCAGAGTCAAGTTGTCGACTCACTCAATCCACCCTCTGTGGATAAGCTTTTCGGTGGTAGGCAGGGTGTCGGCCAGCAAGGTAAAAACAGCTCCCCTCTTGTAACCGCCATGGATGGTCGTTTCTCCGTGCCAGCTGCACATTATGATCCCAGTACCTCTTATTCTCAAGAGGGGCCTAACTTGTACCCTAGCGATAGCGTTATAAATGGCGTAGAGATGCAAACGCAAGATTTGATCCTCAGCCCTATCCCGGTCGGAGACTTGCTGACTTCGTTTCAGCAAAGTCAACAACAGCAGAAGAAACGAAAGCATGAATCGTCGTCGTGCATAGAAGCAGGCTGCGTGAGTGCTTGTGGTGGCGTCTCTTGTGCCGAGACAGAAGATGAGGGGTCTTCCGGCAGCAAAAAACAGAGAAAGGATATGTCTTTTGCCACAGGCGAAAAGGCCTCGAGAATAGATCCCGAAAGCTCTCATACCACAGATTTTTCTGCCACGCTTGCAGCCACTGAATCTGGAGATGAGGGGTCGACTCCGCAACCCATGAACTCCATAGGAAACCCGTATGGACCGGAGAAAATGCCTGACTCTAAACAAGAGGGTCTACTCGCTACAGCTGCCGGGCCGAGGGATCGTATGAACAACAAGAGCCCGTCATTTGCAGGGGCGACGACACAATCCATTGGCTTTGAATCGCCAACCTTACCGTTCCTGTCTTGCGATCAACGACATCATTTGACTACTCTTTTTGATGGATTTTCGACTTCTGTGCTGGACGCATCGGCTGCTGGGGTCTTCTTTCAGCCATCCCCGACAGGTGCAGGCATCATAGGCGGCAGTGAGTACGACTTTGAAGTGCTGCAACAATTGTGGGCGGGAAGTCCTAAGTCAGGCTTGTTGCACCCGCCCCTGTTGCCCGTTGGGCTGCATGGTTCCCAGCCGCCGCAGCAAGGGACCGAGCACTCGGCCCCTCAGCAAAATCACACATCCGGGATGCAAGTATCCGACGGGGCGGCAACAGCGCAAAATGCCCATCTCTTTTGCGGTATGACGGCCAACACAGCGATGGCATCGTCCTCTTATCCGTCCGCGATGCTTGCTCCCCCTCCACCTGCGGGCACCGTGCACCGTTCCTCCCTTTACTATCCCTCCCACCAGAATCGGCAGGCACGCTTGCATGCGCACGAATCGCTGAGGCTAGATTCTGATGTCACACAAACTGACGACTACGTGGACAGTCAGGACCAGCACACTTCTTGTAATGCGTGGATTGTCTCAGAATAGCAGGCTTGTAAATGCTGTCGTCAGGGCATCAACTTCCTGTAAAAATAGCTGGGTACAGATAAACCTCCGACCACTAAATGCTCACAAAACCACGACACATATGTTCACAGAAACATAACCAAACAAGCAGTAAAGCACCGTCACCTATTGTTCCCGAAGCATCGTCTTTGCTGGACGTGCCTTGGTACACTATCTTTGCGCGACTCGGAATGTGAAGCCCTAGCTGTTATCACCTCGACCCTTTTCTCGACTACGAAAAGTGATGGCGGGCGTAGTGGAAAATAAAGAAAAAAGGGACTTGAGCGGCCATTGCGCGCCTCAGCCCTGACTGTATGTGTAGCAAGTCACACTCAACAATGTGTTCTATGTTGGACGCCATGGAATAGGAAGACGAGAAGTGGCAAAAGAAAATACTGACATGTAAAAGTATCGGGGTGTGTTCAGAGGAAGAAATGAATAGGTAGGAAATTGCTGGGCTGGAGACACCAACAGCGATTCATGGATATGACGGGGCAAAAAAAGAACGGGAGGGAACTTCATACGGGATGACAAACTTGTAATGCTGCGTGAGTTGTAAACAAAGCGCGGAGAAACACCGCATGGTCGGAGCAAGGTAGTGAATGACGTCTTTGTTTGCATCTTATTCATTACAAAATATATATGTGAAGCAATGTTCTACAAAGGGATATAATAGATACGAAAATCTCGGACATTCGCAGAAGATAAGTTTTGTTTCGAACGTTTCACAATCGACTTATTGCTAAGTGCAACGCTCTATTTTTCGAAATTGCAGAAGGCTCCCCAAAATCTTCCCGACCATTTGAACAAATAGATGAAGCCATCGTCATTGGAATCTTCGAGGAATGGGTGGAAGCATCCAATCCTCCGGTACTACCAGCGCCACCACTTCCGCCTTCCATTAAACTCACATTGAGCCAGTCCGAAAGGCGCTGGACCAAAATGCGCAATTCCTCCTCCGTGTTGTGGAAATGGAGCACGACTCTAAGTCTCTCCTTCCCTGCGGGGACAGTCGGCGGCCGTAAGGGCCGGACGTCCAGTCCTACCGCCTGCAAGGCCGCCGCCACGGCCGTAACGCGTTCATTGCCCGGGACCAGCAGCGCCTGGATGGCCGTAGAGCTAGGCAACAGTCGATGCCCGCTTCCTTCCCTTTCCCCAAGAGCCCCATCCATTGCCTTTCGGAAGACATGCACCAAAGCATGGAGCCTGGACCTGCGGCGGTCACCCTCCGGGCCCTCCTGGTACTCTGCCGCGAGGCGCATGCTGGCCAGTGAGTGGAATGAGGAGGCTGTCGAGTAGATAAATGGAGCGCAGTAGTTCGCACAGTAGTCCCGCAGAAGTTGAGGTCCACAGAGCACGGCGCCGTGGCAGCCCAAGGCTTTGCCAAACGTGTGGATGGAGCACAGCAACGCGGGATGGTCCTCTAGACCCTCCGCGCACACCAGACCTCGACCCCCCGGACCCAACACGCCCGTGCTGTGTGCCTCGTCCACAATCACACATGCCCCGTGGCGGGCGGCAGCGTCACAGATTTGCGAGAGTGGCGCCACGTCCCCGTCCATGGAGTAGACGGCCTCCACTGCCACGAAAAGCAGGGCCTGGTCGCCCAGAAGGGCGCGAGCCTTCTCTAGGCGAGATTCTAGACTGTCGACATCGTTGTGCCGGAACACCATTGAGTGAAGCTTTTTTGACTTTGACACACTTGCGGAGTCAGAGTGCAGATGGCGCCAGGCTCCGAGCCGCAGGCCCATCACGCTTGAGTTGTGAACGAGTTCGTCGAATAAAATTGCATCTCCTGGGCGACTTAGACAAGCCAGCAAACCCAAATTCAGATCATATCCAGAATTGAAGACTAACGCGCTCTCTCGACGGAAGAAGGATGCCAACCAATTCTCCACTTCATTGTGATACCAAGTGGTCCCTGACAAAAGTCGAGAACCCGTCGCTCCAATGAAAGGACCACCATGTACCCTAGCCAGCGACTCTACGCGTCTCGATTCATTTTGAATACGCTGTGCCAGTTCAGGGCATCGAGCCAGGCCTAGATAATCGTTGCTGGTGAAATCCACCGCTCCCGGCAATACCTAAGTGCGTGGCGGATTAAGGCATGTGTGCACCGTGAGGGTCGATCTGTAGCCAAACCAATTTAACACACGTCAAAACCCTCGTACCGTCTCGGGAAGCCTGCGAAGTTTGCCAGTGGACGCTCTTTTTTGCAAGGCTCGCTTCATAGAGGTTAAGACTGTGGCAACAGGGCCCTGACCCGGTCCCGAGCAAGGCATGAGGGCTCCAGGAAGGGGCTGCCTGGCGTGCCGGCGCAGACTCAATTAATGCAATCCCCTGCCCGGCGCTCTGTGTCCACGTGTCTGTTTTTGAGGACAGGCACTAAGTGTACCTGAGAGAGACGAAAACTCAACTGACTTCTCGCAAACAGGATATGCGCGGTTGCCACGAGGCCACTGAGTGGAAACAACCTCTCGTCCTCACCGGCGGCGCAGCCAAAATAAAAAAGGTCAATGACAGAAAGAGATTATACATCGATGTATTCTTTTCTGTCTCATAAAAAACGTTACTTTCATTCGTCGTCATGTCAAGATGTATTTTCTTCCAGACGTTATAAGGTTCACGTCTTGCTCTCGATAGACGCCATGGAAGCTGGGGAGGGAGGTTTGTGTGGAATTATCCGTCTACACAGTAATGTAGCACTTCACGAAACGTTAAAGCAGAGATTGAGCAGGTTGCTCGTTTCCTTGTTGGGAGACTGTGTTGTTTACAGCAAAGAAGAGCCTGCACAGGGCGTGATCTCCGGGGGGAGTACCACATACGTCATCAAAGGGATTTCTTCCAGGAGACGCCATAAAAGACTGCGCTGTCCCAAACATTTTTCCGCAGTCACAAAGTGCAAATTACGGAGATTCCTACTCATTTAAACCGCTAGGAATTTCCCCACTGTTCCATTGAATTTCATTTTGTACACAAGGACACCTGCGGTCCTCTTACTCTTGCACCGAGCCTCTCGTCGAACCCACCACCAAGTTCTCCAGAAGCGTGTTCTTCTTACACAGCTGCATGGAAAACTTGCCACTTGACCTCGCCTCACCTCGCGCGCGCAACACCACCCGCCCTTTCATTTTGATGGGTCGCTTCGAGAAGCGCGTTTCGATCCGCTGGCCCCGGTCCACGTACCCCGTGTAGCACAAGACTCGGTTGTCGGGCGTCCCTTGCCGCAGCTCGAACCGAATGGTGTCCAGGTGGGTTGGGCCCGGCTCAAAGCTCCACGTTCCGTCCATCCCCAACTCAGGCGGCACCCGCAGTGTGCCGTCCCTCCGAAAGACCAGGTTCGCCGACCGCTGTTCCCCCTTGCCAGTCTCCGCCCCGGGGACTGGGAGGGTCGTGGCGCCTGCGGGGTTGGGCCCCGAATCCACCAGCGTCCACTGGCCAGTCAGTTCCTTCGGGTGCCGGTCCCACATGTCCTGAGTCAGGTTCTTCCGCAGGGTGCTCTCCCAGCGCACGAAGGCGTCGAACATCTCCGGATCCACCGAGGCAGACCGTGTACCCAGCTCCTGGACGAGCGAGGTGGTGAAGCGCTGATAGGCGTTGCTGTAGCCTCCGCCCATGGCGGCGGGCGCGGGAGCCTCCAAGCCGCCCGTGAGGTAGGCGATCAGCGCCCCGTAGTAGACGGCCTCGTCGCAGCCCTCTTCCCCGCCCACCCACTTCTCCAGGAAGCCCGGCTTTCCTTTGGTCAGCTCATTCGTGAGCTTTGCCACGTCGTCCTCGTCCCCGTAAAGCATGGTGCGAGAGACCCGGTTGGAGATGGTGTTAAGCACCTTGGTCTTGGTCGGGGCGCCGGTGATGGTGTCGTACAGGGACAGGCATATGTCCCGGTCGCGCGGGCGAACTTTGAGGGGGGGGGAAGGAGGGTCGGTAGAAGCAGTGGTAGAAAGGGCGCTGGAGTCCGAGTGCCGAAGCTCGCAGTCGTTGCTTAGGAGCGTGTCGAGTACGCGGGCGTAGGCCTGGGTGTAGGGGGGAACGAGGGCCCCCTTGGTGGCGTTCACCTCCAGGTCCGAGCACGGGGAGAGGGCCACCACCTGGAGAAAGAAGGACGGATGGTGAGTCAGGGAGGTGCAGAAGGTGGGAGAGAGGGTGCGTGGGATAGGAGTCAGGAGAAAGGAACCAGTGGCTCCTCGCACAGAGGGAGCCCGGCCAGCACCCGAGACATCGGGCGTGGCAGGCTGTCTGAGCCCATTCCCATTGCCTCGCGCCCCCCCCTCTCCAGTCTGAGCACCACGCACCGCATCAATGAAAGCGCAGGCCCCTTCTACGCAGGTCCTGTCCTCTGCGGATGCTTCGTCCCCCGACAGGAAGTCAGTTCGCAGGCGGTCCTTCACTCCGTCTGCCACCTCTCCGAAGCAGCAATCGAACCCAATCAAAATTTTTTTAGCAGCTTGGTTTACAAAAGTGTTCACCACTTTCGCGATCTCCACTCTGCTATTGCCCACGCTTACCCCTTCCAGCGAGGGAGCAGCTAGGCAGAAGTCGATCTCCTCTTCAAAAAGCAGGCCAGGTCTTCTCCTCTGCCGGCCCAAGAAGGGACTGAAACTCTGTACCACCGGTGAGGGAGTGATCTCGCTGGCGCTGCTATCCTCTTGCAGTGGGGGGTCCGGTAAGACGTTTTGGGGAGGAGAGGTGAAAAGCGGAGTGGGATGCCCGACACGGCTCCCCATTTTGGATACCCCTGAGGGGATGCCGATGGGTAAAACGCGCCACGCACCCACACTTTCCATCTTCAATACGGCGAGGAGCACTGCAAAAATCGTCGCCGCTACCTGGCTCCGCGTTGTTGTCAAGTCAGATGGCAGTCGGCACCATGGTCGTGCGAGGGGGGAGGCTGAGCTGGCCGCGTCTCTGGTTGCCCTCAAAGCTTTACCTCCTAGTCTTCTCCCTTGTTTTTGTAGGAGTGACATCTCCTGAGTAGCGACAGCCGCACCAATGCGACCTACTCGGGATTCGCGGTTGGAAGGAAGAGGCAAGGCTGAGAAAGGAGGGCGGGGGCAAGATCGAAGTCGCGTGCCTCGTGAACTAGAGGCTCCCAGGCGAAAGAAGAGCGAGGAGCGGCCTGCACACCCCTGCCTTCCGGCACTGTCTGCGAAGGGGGCCACGAAATGACTCACAGAGGAGATCATTTGATACGTAGCAACTGATGTGCCAGGCAAACAGTGAAGCATACAGGGATGGGGCACAAGGTCGCGGTCAGGGATCTGAACAAGCGGATGGGGGGATGAACTCGCTCCTCAGCCCCTCCTCAGCACCAGAATTTGATGCTCCATCTGCAGCATAGAGGCCGTGGTTATTACTCATTCCTTGCCTACTTCCATGGGAAGTAAACATTGAGCGACCGTGCTGATCATTTATCCTTGCTGGACAAGGAGGGAGAGGTCGCAAAAGTTCCTTTCCCCGACTTACACACCCTTGCGCTTCAACCCGCATTTGCGCGCAAACCGACCCATACACGCCACAGATTTGAGCATCCCTACGACGAATATTAGCAGAGCACCATTCACAACCAAAGCACGCTGCGGTGATAAACCCGCACCAGGCATGGCGGCCGGAGTGGATGGGATCGTGGCTGGCCCCGGCGTCACGCCTTTGCAGGTAAGCCCCTCAGCCCGTCTGAAAATTCGTTGCTCTTTTCGAGTTGCTTACACTTATGCGATACCTTACTTTTTTGTCTCACCCCTTTTCACAGAGGGGGTTTACCTTTTATTACACGGACAAGCACAAGGCTGCTGCAGAGGTGAGGCTAATGAAGGATCGGGAGGGTGAGGAAGGCCGATGTGTTCGCGTCGTTTCGAGCTGTTTGTCCAGGCGTTTTAAAATTTCCCCCTCTGGTACTTAGCAACTGCGCCGTGTTGCTTCATCTTTACTCATAAACAAATTCGCAGACCAATGGAAACTCTGTCGAGCGCGTCGCCTCTTTTCGAACGGCTGAGGGCTTTTGGCGCGTTTACAATCACATGCTGCGGCCACATCAGCTGCGAGAAGGCGAAGGAAGGGAGTACCAACTGTTCGTGGAGGGAGTGAAGCCCAGCGGCGAGGACCCATCCAATTCGAAGGGAGGGCGGCTGAGCGTCCGGTGCCCGCCAGGCCTCACGTCCCGCTACTGGGAGGAGCTGGTCATCGCCTTTGTCGGCGAGCAGATCGACGGTGGGGAGGACGAAGTCTGTGGCGTTATCGTCTCCCCGCGGTCGTCCGGGGACGTGATCTCCATCTGGAACCGGCATGCGGGCAACCGGGACTTCCAGGTGAAGCTTGTCAGGCGCCTCAAGGCCCTCTGGGAGCTGCCACCATTTGTGCCCATGGACTACGCGCGACACCGCCCGGAGTCTGGTCAAGG
>Ga0102934_1000118_pt1 | contig 43857 bp, 40 predicted proteins | sample SalPonR2_A_D1_MG_FD_78175 | JGI IMG/M metagenome (GOLD analysis project Ga0102934, IMG submission 78175) | Salt pond soil microbial communities from South San Francisco under conditions of wetland restoration - Salt Pond MetaG R2_A_D1_MG | ecosystem: Environmental > Aquatic > Marine > Intertidal... | reverse complement strand
GCTGGTTCTGGCGGCGACCTGGGCGCTGTTCGTGCCGCCCGACGGCGCCGGGGCCTGGCATCTTCTGCTGTGGTCGCTCGCCCTCTATCTTGGCTGGACCATGATGATCCTGCCGCTGAGCGCCTGGGGGGCCGAACTATCGCCGGATTATCACGAGCGCTCGCGGATCGCGGCCTATCGCGAGGGTTTTCTCGTCCTCGGCACAATGCTGGCACTGGGGCTGCCGGTCGCATTCGGCCATGTCGATGCGGATGATGCCGGTGAGGCGCTCACGGTGATCGCGATCATGATCATCGTGGCGCTGCCGCTCGCGGTGATCCTGCTCCTCGCCGCCACCCCTGATTCGCGCCTGCGTGCCATGCAGGGCGCCATCGGCCCGATCAGGGGGTTGGGGGTGCTCTCCCGCAATGACGGCTTCCGCCGGCTGATCATCGCCTATCTGATCAATGGCATCGCCAACGGGCTTCCCGCAACACTGTTCCTGCTCTTCGTCACCCATCGCCTTGCCATTCCCGAGCAGGCGGGCATCCTGCTGGCCATCTATTTTCTGTGCGGGGTCCTCGCCGTGCCCGTCTGGCTGAGGCTGAGCTATCGCTTCGGCAAGCATCGGGTGTGGTGCGCGGCCATGGTCTGGGCCTGCCTCTGGTTCGCCATGGTGCCGCTGCTGGGCCCGGGCGACTTCTGGCCCTTCCTCGCGATCTGCGTCCTGACCGGCATCGCGCTGGGGGCGGATCTGGTTCTGCCCGCCTCTATGCAGGCTGATGTGATCGATGCCGATACGGTGGAAACCGGCGAACGTCGGGCGGGGCTGTTCTTCGCGCTCTGGGGCATGGCCACGAAGCTGGCCCTGGCGCTGGCCGTCGGGCTGGGCTTCCCGATCCTGAGTTTCGCCGGTTTCGACAGCGATGGCGACAATCCGCAGGGCGCGCTCGTGACGCTGGTGGTGCTTTATTCGCTGGTCCCGGTGATCTTCAAGGGCGTGGCCATCGTATTCATGATTGGATTTCCGATTACGGCCGAGCGCCAGCATGAAATGCGACTGCGTATAGAGCAGTCGGGCATCGAGGAGCGGGACAATGCCAACACGTCCGCGTAAGTGGGCCGGAACCGGCCCGCTCTCCCGCCTCCGGACCCTCGTGATCGTCGGTCTTGCCACCATCGCGATGACAGGATGCAGCAGCATGAAACCAGAGGATTTTGCCGGGACCGAGCCGCAATTTCGCCTCGAGGAATTCTTCGAAGGCCAGACACGAGCCTGGGGCATCTTCGAGGACCGCTTCTCGAATCTGCGCCGGCAGTTCACGGTCGATATCGACGGCACCTGGGATGACGAGACGCTGACCCTCGTCGAGGATTTCGTCTACGAAGACGGAGAGGAAGAGCGCCGCGTCTGGGTGATCCGGCCCGATGGCGAGGGCGGCTATACCGGCGAGGCGGACGGGGTCATCGGCACCGCGAGTGGGGTCGCGCGCGGCAATGCCGTGAACTGGCAATACCATTTCGATCTCGAGGTCGGCACCCGCAGCTTCAAGGTACATTTCAACGACTGGATGTTCCTGCAGCCCGATGGCGAGACCATGATCAACCGGGCCTATGTCACCAAATGGGGTTTCAGGGTCGGAACGGCATCAATCTTCTTCCGCAGGATCGATGGCGAGGACGGGCAGGCAAGCCGTGCCGTCGGGAATGGAACCGTGGCGCAGTGATCCGTCCGCCTCATCCGGCGAGCTTGCGCCGGATGAAGGCGATGATCCGGCCCAGCACCGGGACATGCAGATACACCTGGCTACCTGAATCCCAGTGGTCCAGATGTTCGGTCACGAGACCATCCGCGCCGAAGCGGACTTCGCTCATCCCCTCGATGCGAAAGGCACGCCCGCGATAGCCGAATGTGAAATCCCAGCGCAGATAGGCCGCGCGATCGCCGGCAGCGATATCCGTTACCGTGAAGGAAGGCTGCGAAAGTCCCTCGAACATGTGCCGAAACACGGCGGCCAGCCGCTCGCGCCCCGCGAAATCGCTGAACGGATCGCGAAACCGGACATCCGGCGCGACCAGCGCACAGAGCCCCGCGATCGTATCAGGCGCCAGCGCCTCATAGGCATCGGCATAGCGGCGTGCGAGAGCAACGGTTTCGCTGCGGTGGCCGTGCGCGCGTGTCATTGTCCGGTAATCCGCCGCACGATCGGGAAATAGAGGCTGTAGGGCAGGCAGCGCATGACCTTCAGCATGAAGGTGAAACGCCGCGGGAAAGTGACCTCGAACCGCCGGGAGCCGATTGCAGCGACCATCCGCGCGGCAGCAGTTTCTGCCGTGATCAGGAACGGCATGGGAAATTCGTTCTTCTCGGTCAGCGGTGTCTTGACGAAACCGGGATTGACCAGTTGCAGCGTCAGACCGAAACGATCGAAATCGAGCTTCAGGCTCTCGGTCATGTTGATCACTGCCGCCTTGCTCGCTCCGTAGGAGACGGCATTGGGCAGGCCGCGATAACCGCTGACCGAGGCGACCACCTGGACATGCCCCCGACCGGCTTCACGCATTGACGCGAGCACCGCTTTCAGGCAGGTCGCCACCGACAGAAGATTGAGTTCGATCGTCGGGGGCAGGGTTTCGCCGGACAGGTTCTCCGCATTGTCTGCGAGATAGGTTCCGGCATTCAGGATGGCGAGCGCAATGGCGCCATGCTCGCCATTAATCGCGCGTACGGCGTCCTCCACCGCAGCATTATCGGTGACATCCAGAGCCTGCGCGACGATGCGCCCGGACAGGCCCTCGGCGCGTTCGGCCAGCGCTGCGAGCTTGTCGGCGGAGCGCGCGCTCGCGATCACCGTCCAGCCGTCCCTGGCCAGTCGCAGGCACACGGCCTCGCCGATGCCCTGACTCGCACCGGTGATCCAGGCGACACCGTCTGAGGGGGTTACGGGCATGAATGATCTCCGGAAACGAATTGCGGAACCCGCATCGTGTGGCGATGCCGGGCGGAATTGCCATCGGGCATGAAGAACAGACACGGCGGCCCCTCTCAGCACCGCTGCGTCCGGCGACATTGCCCCATGATACGAGCGCTGTCGGCGTTCGGATCGACGATTGACAACGACCCTGGCGGGATGACTGTTCCGCGTCAGCCCGTATCCGGGGCTTCGCGCCCGGTCCGGGCTGGCCCCGGCGGGGCCGAAGCGGTACAGATGACACGGATACGCCCATGGTGGCACGGTACTGCGTGCCGGTCGATGCGGACCCGGCACGAAAGCTCTGACATGGGTGCGGATCGGGTGAGGCGCGAATGAACATGGATCCGGAAACCATCGCGGCGGCGGCTTTCGTCCTGTCGTTGCGCGAGCGCGGCCTGCGCGACAAGGCGGTGCTCGGCGCCATGGAGCGGGTTCCGCGCGAATTGTTCGCACCCCGCCGTTTCGCCGATCTCTCGCGCCGTGACGTCGCGCTGCCGCTGCCGCTCGGCCAGACCATGACGGCGCCGTTCTCCGTCGCCGTCATGCTGACAGCTCTGGCGGTACAGCCGGGCGACAGCGTGCTCGAGATCGGCGCCGGCTCGGGATACGTCTCGGCCCTGCTGGCACGGCTCGGCGCGAAGGTGGTGAGCGTCGAGCGCTACGCCGCCCTGGCCGACGGCGCCGCCATGCGATTCGCGGAGCTGGGCATCACCGACGCGATCGAGATCAGCGTGCGCGACGGGTTGACCATGCGCACAGGCGAGCGCTTCGAGCGCATCCTGCTCAACGGCGCCCTGCCCGCCCTGCCCGACGACGTCACCCGCCTGCTCTCCCCGGGAGGCCGGCTCGTCGGCGCGCTCAACGGCGAGACCGGGCCGCGGCTCGTCAGCGTCGATGCGGATCTGCAGGGAAAGCTACGCACGGCCTGCGGGGCGGATCTGCGCATCGCGCCGTTGATTCAGGCCGAGACCGCCGTGCCGACGGCGCGGCTCAGAAGCGCATCCCCGGCGGCAGAGGCGGGGCCTCGTTCAGCAGGGTGATGGTCACCCGGCGGTTGGGCGCGATATAGGGGTTGTCGGGAAACATCGGATCGGTGTCCCCCTTGCCGACCACCGAGGCGAAACGCCCGTTCGGCAATCCGTTGGCGGCGAGGATGTCACGCACCACGACGGCGCGCCCCGAGGTGATCGCCCAGATATCCTCCACGGTGACGGCCCCGGGCCGCGGCACGGCGGTATGGCCGGAGACGCGCACCCGATTGGGCATGCGCCGCAATACCGGCGCGATCACCTCCAGCAACCGGCGGGTCCGCTCATGGGGCTGCACCTCCCCTTCCGCGAACATGGACCTGCCATCCTGGTCGATCAGGGAGATGTCGAGACCTTCTTCCGTGTGCTCGATAATGACGTTGCGCGAGACTTCGAGGATCTCGGGCATGTCCTGAAGCGCCTGGCGCAGGGAGGCCGTGGCCAGCGCGAAACCATGATCCTGCGGCAGTTCCGGCAGGCCTTCCTCGCGATGCTCGTATTCGTTGGGCGTGGTGTAGTCCGTCGCCTCCTCCGGAGGCACGTCGCGCAGATTCTGGACATGGGTGGCGGTCGGGATGCCCTCCACCTCGATGATGCCGGAGAAGCGCGATTCGGGATTGACGCCGAAAGCATCGCGCATCGAACCCGCGACGACCTGCAGCTTGCGCTGATCCTGGGTGGAAAAGGCGACGACCATGACGAAGAAGGCCATGAGCACGGCCATCAGATCGGCGAAGGTGACCATCCACATCGGGGCGCCGGCAGGGGGGGCAGCCTTGCGTCTCGCCATGACCGTATTCCTTTCCGCCTGGAGCGCGTTCCGACCTGACGGAGTCAGGCCGGGCGCTCCAGGTCATTGTCTGGCGCATCATTTCTCCCGTCAGCCGGTATCCACCTGACGGCATGATGCTCTAGGGCGCATTCCGACCTGACGGAGTCAGGCCGGGCGCTCCAGGTCATTGTCTGGCGCATCATTTCTCCCGTCAGCCGGTATCCACCTGACGGCATGATGCTCTAGGCCTCTGCGGCATAGGCCTCGCGGTGCTGATCAGGCAGATAGGCGACCAGCATCTCGCGCACGATGGCGGGACTGCGCGAATCCCGGATCTGCAGGATCCCGTCGATGATCATCGAGCGCGAGACATCCTCGTCCTCGAACTTCAATTGCAGCTTGTCGGCGATGGGCAGACAGAACAGATTGGCGATCAGCGCACCGTAGAGCGTGGTCAGGAGCGCGATCGACATGGCCGGGCCGAGCTTGGCCGGGTCGTTCATGTTGGCAAGCATGATGACGATCCCGAGAATCGTGCCGATCATGCCCCATGCCGGCGCCGCATCGCCCATCTGGCGATAAATCTTCTGCCCCGCATCGACGCGCTGGAGGAAATTGTCGCGATCCTTTTCGAGGGTCTCGCGGATGAATTCCTTGTCGTAACCGTCAGCGATATAGCGCAGGCCCTGGGCGAGGAAGGTATTTTCCGTTTGCACGTTTTCCAGCGCGATCGGCCCGCTCTGGCGCACGACTTCGGCAATGCGGGAGAATTCGTCGATCAGATCGCGTGGTGTTTCCGATTTCATCTGGAAGGCGTAACGCACGCCGATCGGAAGGCCCTGGATCATCGTGGCCAGGGGAAAGCGGATCATGGTCGAAGCCACGGTACCGCAGATCACCAGCACGAACCCCTTCGAATCGAAATAGGTGCCGAAATTGCCGCCATCGAGCATGATCACGCCGATCAGCGTGCCGATACCCGCGACGAGTCCGATGCCGGTGGCGAGATCCATCTTTGCCTCGAAAGCAGACGCAACATCGGGATGAACCGGCAGGCCGGTTTCGTCTCCCGCAAGGTCACTCTAGCGAGGCTGCGCTGAAGATAGGGTTAACCGCGCCGTGCCCCGGCTTCCTGCAACAGGCCATTCGTCGCCGCCTCGATCCGCGCCTCGAGATCCCTGAAAAACGTGTCGCGCGGCATGCCGGGGCCGATCGGATCGAGGATTTCCACAAGGATCGTGCCCGGATGGCGGATGAATTTGCGGCGCGGCCAGTACAAGCCGGAATTCAGAGCCACCGGCAGGCAGGGGGCGCGGAGCTTCGCATAGAGAAGCGCCACACCGAATTTGTAGGCGGGCGCCGCGCCGGGCGGACGGCGTGTGCCTTCGGGAAAGATGATGATCTGACGCCCGGCGGCGATCTCCTCACGCGCGCGCACGACCATCGCCTTGAGCGCCTGCGCACCGCCCTTGCGATCAACGGGCACCGAACGCGCCTTCCAGGCATACCAGCCGAAAACGGGAATCCACATCAATTCGCGTTTGAGCACATAGGCCGGGTCGTCGAGGATGACGAGCAGGGCGAAGGTCTCCCAAAGCGACTGGTGCTTGGAGGCGACGATCGTGCCGCCAGCAGGGATCTTCTCCAGCCCCCGGAAATCCACCCTGGTTCCGGCGATCACCCTCAGAAGCCAGAGCGAGGAGCGGGCCCAGAGCCGCGCCACACGCATGAAGACCCGGCGCGGCAGGGCCAGCACCGGCAGGCACAGGATCATCCAGACGACGAGGTTGAGATAATAGGCCAGATTAAAGGCGAGGGAACGCAGGATCAGCATGGTTCATGAACCGTGAGCGGCGGGGCCGGACGCCGGGTGCAGGGCAACGGGATACCCCTCCTAACCGCCCGGGCCGGCTTTGTGAATGGCAAAGCCGTCTCATTCCACTACGGATGCCTCACCGGTCATCTCGCCGGGCGCCTCTCCCGATGCCGCCTCGGCCCCGCCATGGGAGTGCGGTTGCCAGCTGAGGATCTCGGCCAGCCGCGAGAGTTCGGGATCAGTCTCGAATTGCGTGCGCGCCCAGACGGCCAGGAACTTGAGATATTCCTGTCCGAGCAGACGAAAGGTCGAACCCTCGCGCCACCAGCGCGATACGTCCATATCCGTCGGCGAAACGGCGTGCGCGTATTTGGCGACATCCGGCATCGCATTGTCGAGTTCGAGCATGGTGCGCGGCATGTGGTAATTCGAGGTCACCACGATGATCGTCTCGAACCCCCGTTCCGTCACCCAGCGCCGCGTTTCGATGGCATTGCCGATCGTGTTGCGGGCGCGGTGGTCGAGATCGACGCAGCAATCCAGCCAATCCTTCTGACCGGGATTGAGCCGGGCGATCTGTGAACGGGTGGTGCGCTCGTTCACGCCGGAAATCAGCAACCTGTCGGCAAAGCCGCGCGAAAGCAGCGCGATCGCATCGGCCACACGCTGCGAACCGCCGGTGAGCGCCACGATCCCCTCGACACGCGGCGGATCACCCGCATGGCGGTAGCCGTCGAGCGTATCCACGAAAATCAGAAAGCCGCCTGCGAGCAGCAGCGCCACGATCAGCGGCAGGGCGAGCATGGCGCGCAGGACGAGCCGCAGCCGACCCGCCCGCTTGCGCGCCGGCCCGGCGGTCTCCCGCCACGCTTGATTTTGTTCATCTGCGGCCATGTTACGGCCGTCTCCCGCCGCCACTCGCGATCCGTTCCTTATCGCGCTCCCGGTTGCGCACGGCAATCCGTAAAGCGCCAAGCGGAACAGATTGCCGGGCGATTACGGCCTCAGCGGGGCAGCTTCGCGCGTGACGCCCGTTCACGGCATGCGCTGCAGGAAACGGCGCACCGAGAGATCCGACATCCCCGCAGTTACCAGCGCGGCGACGAGCGCCGTGCCGGCCATGACCAGATAACCGCGCGCACCGATCTCGAAGGCACCGAACAGCGCCTCCAGCTGATCGCCCGCCGGCGAAGCCCGCCAGGAGGCGGAAATCCAGCCGAGCGCCACGAAGATCGCTATCGCCGCGATCCCGCCGATCGCACCGCCCTCAAGCCCCAGACGCAGGAAGCGCCGGCGGAACTCACGGGCGATATAGGCGTCGTGCGCGCCCACGTAATGCAGCACCTCGATAATGTCGCGATTGCCGGCCATGGCACCACGCGTGGCAAAGGCGACCGCGAGGCCGGTGGCGATCAGAACCAGCAGCACGAGGGTGATCCCCATCACGACGATGGTCTGCGCCATGTTCGACAGCCGCGCCAGCCATTGCGCATGATCATCGAGGCTCGCCCCCGGCACCGCCTCGCGCAACTGCGTGCGCAGGGAGACCAGATCGGGCGGCCTGTCCGGATCGAGCCGCAATTCGATCAGACGCGGCACCGGCAGTTCCGCGAGATCGAGGCCGCTGCCGAGCCAGGGCTCTAGCAGGCGCTCCGACTGGCCCAGACTGAAGGGCTCCACGGCAAGGATACCGGGCGTGTCACGCGCCATCCGCGCCGCCTGGTCGACCAGTTCCTCCATATCGGCCCGGGGCTGCGGACGGACCTGGATGGTCGCCTCCGCCCCCACAGCGGCGCGCCATTGCGCCGAATTCGTCGCGACAAGTTCCGCCGCGCCGGCACACAGGGCCGCGAGAAAGGTGAGGATGGCGATCACGGCCACGAGGGCGCGTGCCGCCGCCGAATCGACGGGTACCAGCGGCGTCTGGCGCGCGAGCAGCCGGGCGATCACGGCGCGACCGGGCAACGGCCGGCGCGGGCGATGTCCGGCATGCGCTTCGTCTGGCGCGCCTTGTTGCGCATCGTCTTGCGCGTCGTGTTGGGCGTGATTCGCGGTTCCAGGCACCCGGCCCCCCTGTAGCATTGTCCCTGCGCTTCTCAGGCATCGATATGCAGATGGCCGTCGGCGAGGAGCAGCCGGCGGGCATCGTAGAGATCCATCAAGGCCAGATCATGGGTGGCAATCAAGACCGCCGTGCCCAGCCGGTGCAATTCGATGAACAGCCGCAACAGCCGCCGCGCCAGACCGGGATCGACATTGCCGGTCGGCTCGTCGGCCAGAAGCAGATCGGGACGCGTGATCAGCGCCCGCGCGATCGCCGCACGCTGCTTCTCACCGCCGGAGAGCACCGGCGGCAGCACATGCATGCGCTCGCCAAGCCCCACCCAGGCGAGCAGTTCCGTTACCTCCGCCCGGTAGCGCGCCTCTTCCATTTCCTGCACACGCAGGGGCAGCGCGACGTTTTCATACAGGGTGAGATGGTCGAGCAGGCGGAAGTCCTGGAACACCACCCCCATGCGCCGGCGCAGATCGGCGAGGCGGCGCTGGTCGATGCGGCTGACCTCCTCGCCGAACAGCGTCATCACCCCGCGCGTGGGCCGCACCGACATCAGGATCAGCCGCAAGAGCGTGGTCTTGCCCGCACCGGACGGGCCGGAGAGAAACTGGAACGAATGCGGCTCGATCGAGAAGGTGAGATCGCGCAGCACTTCGGGGCCGAGGCCGTATCGGACCCCGACATTCTCGAAATGCACGACGGGAATGTCGCTGAATTCAGGAGCGAAAGCGAAGTCCTTCACGGGTCCTTAACCAAAATGATTCCCCAATACCGGAACAGGTGCGGCAACCAGCCTACCTGTCGTCACGTGATTCGCCCATGCTGATCGTATGTCCATCTTGTGAAAGTGAATTCGCGATCGATCCGGCGCTGCTGCGTCCGAACGGGCGCAAGCTGCGCTGCGCGAGTTGCCGGGAGGTGTTCTTCATCGATGCGCCCGATGAGGAGGAAGGTTTCGACGCGGACGATCCCGTGGCGGCCAGCCTGGCGCGGCGCATGCGCGGCGAAGACGAGACGGGACCGGAAATCGCGGTGGATGCGAGCAACCTGCGCCCGGCAGCCAATAGCGCGTCCGGGCAGCGCACGGGCGGCCTGCTGCGGCGGCTGACGGGCGCCGTGACGGGCCTTGCATACGGCATCGGTGGTACGCTGCGGCGGCTTCCGCTGACGCCGATCTTCGCCATGCTGCTGCTGGGCATGGTGATCGGCGGGCTGATCGGCCGCGAAAGCGTGGTCCGTCAGCTTCCCGCCACGGCACAGCTTTATGAAATGGCGGGCATGCCCGTCAATCTGCGCGGCCTCGAACTCATGGAAGTGCGCTCCGAACGCACCCGCGAGGATGACGGCGAATATCTTACCGTCTACGGGACCATCGTCAACCGCACCGATCGCAGCCACATGGTGCCGCCGGTCGCGGTGATTTTGCGGGCCGAGACCGGGCAGCCGGTCTATTCCTGGAATGTGGAGGCGGATCGCCGCACGTTGCATCCGGGGGAAAATGTCGGTTTTCGCGCGCGCCTGGTTGCGCCGCCGGCGGAAGCGAGGCAGGTTCTGGTGCGCTTCGCTCCGAACGTCGACATCGCCGGCGGTCGCGACTGAGGCGTCGTTCCGTTTGTTTCGAGAGGCTCGAAATGGTCCAGTCGCGTGTGCGCGTTCTCTACGATGAAGACACGATCGCCCGGCGTTGCGAGGAGCTCGCCGCCGCGATCAGACAGGCCGAGCCGAAGGATCTGCTCGTCGTCGCGGTCCTCAAGGGCAGCTTCATGTTCGCTGCCGATCTGATTCGCGCCCTGCATCGCGTCGGCCTCGCGCCGCAGGTGGAATTCGTGCATCTGTCGAGCTACCGCTCGGGCACAACCTCCTCCGGCCAGGTCGAGATCCTGCGCGATGTGGAGAGCGCGGTCGAGGGGCGCGACGTGCTCCTGATCGACGATATTCTCGAATCCGGACGCACCATCGTCTTCGCCAAGGATCTGATTGCCGCGCGCGGCGCGCGCCGTGTGCTCTCGGCGGTCCTGCTGGAAAAGCCCGGCAAGCGCGCCGTGCAGATCGAGGCGGATTTCGTCGGCTTCACCTGTCCCGATGTCTTCGTGGTCGGCTATGGCATGGATGTGGCGCATTCCTATCGGCAACTGCCCTTCGTCGGCGTGATCGATACCGGTGATACCGATCCCGATCTGTTCGAACCCGCGAGCGCAGCGACGGATGCAGCCGAGCCGGGAGCCTGACGCCGATGGCCAGAATCCTGCTCGTCGATGACGAAGAACCAGTGCGCGGCTTCCTCAGTCGCGGCCTCCAGCTCGACGGTCACGAGGTCGTCACCGCCGAGGACGGGGCCGAGGGGCTCGACACGCTCGAGGCGGCGGATACCCCTTTCGATCTGCTGCTCACCGATATCCGCATGCCGATCATGGACGGGATTGCGCTCGCGCTCGCTGCAAAGCGTGACTTTCCCGACCTGATCATCCTGCTGATGACGGGTTTCGCCGATCAGCGCGAGCGCGCCCGCGGGCTCGACGCCATCGTCGCGGACGTGCTCACCAAGCCCTTCTCCCTCGACGACATGCGCGCAGCAGTCAGCCGCGCGCTGGCGCAGACCGGCTGAGGCGAAGCCGCGACGCTTTCCGCGCATGCCTCGCGCAAGGCTCGGACGCTATTCCTGATTCTGCGATCACGGCAGTTCGGGAGTGCAAGCCTTGCTCATCATCATCGGCATCATCATCACGATGGCCTCGCTGCTCGGCGGGTTCTGGGCGATGGGTGGCCATGTGCCGGTCATCTGGCAGCCCTGGGAATTCGTCATCATCGGCGGCACGGCCTTCGGCACCTATATCGTCGCCAATTCGCCCAGCGCCATCAGGGATACCGGGCGCGCCTGCCTCGAGGCGGGCATGGGAAAGGTGCCGCGGCAGCGCGATTACCTCGATGTGCTCGGCCTGCTCTACATGCTCATGCGCGATATTCGCGCCAAGGGCCGCAACGAGGTGGAGCCGCATATCGACGATCCCCATAATTCCGAGATCTTCCAGCGCTTCCCGCTGGTGATGAAGCGCCCCGAATTGCTGCAATTCATCTGCGATTACATGCGTCTGCTGGTCATCGGCAACGCCCGTTCGCACGAGATCGAATCACTGATGGACGAGGAGATCGAGACCATCCGGCGCGAGCGGCTCAAACCCTACAACGCCATGATGATCCTGGCCGAGGCGCTGCCGGCGCTGGGTATCGTCGCCGCCGTGCTCGGCGTGATCAAGGCCATGGGCGCGCTCGACCAGTCGCCGCAGCTGCTGGGCAGCCTGATCGGCGCGGCGCTGGTGGGCACCTTCACCGGCATCTTCGCCTCCTACGGGCTGGTCGCGCCGATGGCCTACAAGATCAAGGCCACCCGCGAACACCAGATGCGCCTCTACACCATCACCAAGCAGACCATCCTCGCCTTCATGAACGGGGCCCTGCCGCAGATCGCCCTCGAACACGGGCGCAAGGCAATTTCCTCCTACGACCGCCCCTCCATCGACGATGTCGAGAACGAGACCCTCGCGGCTGCAGGCCGCCCCGCCAATGACCGCGTGCCCAGCCAGGGAGCCGCATGATGATCGATTTCGATGATCTCGACGAAGACGGCAACATCAAGCCGGCCTCGGAGCGCGCCGCAGCGCGCACCGGAAACGCGATTTCCGACAAGCTGCTCGATGCCGCAGGCATCACCGTCGACCGCCTGCCGATGCTGCATGTGATATTCGACCGGGTGGCGACCTTTTGCGCCGACGGGCTGCGCCACATGTCGGCCTCGCCCTCCTATTTCTCGGTGAGCAACATCGAGAGCGGACGCATCGGCGACATTCTCGAATTCTACGAGTCGAACGCCATCGCCGCCATGTTCCACGCCACCGAATGGGACACGCGGATTCTCGTGGGATTCGATCGCGATTTCATCTTCACCATGGTGGAGGTCCTGTTCGGTTCCGACGGCACCGAGCCGCCGGTCGACGAGGAGCGCGGCTTCTCCAATATCGAGACCCGCGTCGCCCAGACCCTGTTCGAGGAGGCCGGCAAGGCGCTCGCCACCGCCTTCGGCCCCGTGGCCCGGACCGGCTTCAAGCTGGAGCGTATGGAAACGCGCATGGATTTCGCCATTATCGGCCGACGCAACAATCTCTCCGTAGTCGCCAAGCTGCTGATCCAGGCGCTGGGGCGCGGCGGCGAGATGTTCGTCATCATCCCGCAATCGGCCCTGTCGCCGATGCGCCAGAACCTCGCCCATGTGCTCTCCGGGGACGGCGCCGGCGCCGATCCGCGCTGGACGCAGCAGATGCAGGCGGAGGTGCAGCGCACCCGCGTCTCGCTCGAGGCGATTCTCGAGGAACGCATGATCACCCTGGGTGACGTGGCGCAGTTCCAGGTCGGCCAGGTGCTCGATCTGCAGGCCGGGCCGAAGACACCGGTACGGCTGCAATGCAATGGCCAGGCGCTGTTCTCATGCGCGCTCGGCCAGTCGAACGGTGCCTATACGCTGAAAATCGAAGCCGAGATCGATCAGCAACAGGAGTTCATTGATGCCCTCCACAGCCATTGACATCGCGCTCCTGGTAGCGCTGGTCTTCACCTGCGGCTTCTCCTTCGCCATGCTGCGCGAATTCCGCCACTTCAAGGCATATGCAAGCGAATACGGTCTCGCCCTGCACGATGCATCGCAGGCCATGGAGCGCGTCGACGCGGCGCTGGCACGTACCCATGACGAGGGGGCCCGTACGGCGATCACGCTGGGCGAACGGCTCGATGCCGCACAATGCACCCTTGATGCGCTGAAAGCGACCGAGACCGCCGCATCGGCGCAGCTCCTGCGCCTGCGAGAACGCATCCACGAGGCGCGCGATGCGGCCGCACGCGCCGAATCCGCGATCCGTGCGCCGGACGATCCGCAAGGGGACGCCAATGCCGGGCCGGATGCCGAAGGACACGCGCAGGCACGGAGCTGGACGCAGAGCAAGGCGACCGCAGCCGGACGCCGCAAGGGCGGTGGCAGCAAGAGCGGTGATGGCAATGCCGCTGGCGACAAGTCTGCTGGCGGCAAGTCTGCTGGCGGCAAGACGCTGCGCAAGAGCCGGGCCGGCACCGCGCCCGAACCCGCCGAAGCGGAAGCCGCCGCCATGGCCATACATCACAACGAAGCTGCAGAGCCCGCGACCGTCACGGAAAACCGCGGCACGCTGGCACTTGCCCCCGCCGAGAAGGCAGCGCGGAACGCCCCGCGCACCCGCAAGATCCTTTCCTGGCCCGTCATCCGCAGCACCGGAATCGCAGCCGGCACCTGAGGGCTGATCCCGAACACTCCAGAGGTAGAATCCGATGACCCAGAAGAACACCACCGCGAACAAGTCCCGCAATGCCGGCCGCAAGGCCGAAGCGCCCGACAGTGATGCCCCGCAGCACGAGGCCGACACGGCAGCCGAGTCGCCGGCGCAGCCATTCACCGCCAAGGCCGCCGCGAGCGTCGCCGATCTCGCCGAAGAAATGGCACGCGACACGCATGCCGCCGGCTTCGCCGACGAGGCCGAGGAAACGCTGCATGACGCGCATGCGGGCTACAATCTCGATTCGATCATGCGCATCCCGGTCTCGATCCAGGTCGTGCTCGGCTCGGCCTCCATGCCGGTGGCCAATCTGATGAAGCTCGGGCGCGGCGCCGTGGTGCCGCTCGATCACCGTGTCGGCGAACCGGTCGACGTGGTGGTGAACGGACGTGTCGTGGCGCGTGGCGAAGTGGTCGTTGTCGAGGACGACAATTCCCGCTTCGGCGTCTCGCTGACCGAGATCGTCACGGCACAGAGCACCTCCGCCGGTTTCTGAGGCTGCGCGGCGCTGCCGGCCTGCGGCGGACCGCACAGGCAACCTTTGCAATTCCAGGGGATGATACGAGATGACGGCGCTTGCGGCCTATGAGGCCACCCTGCCCAAACCGCGTGAACTGGAAGGCGCCGACAAGGTCGCCGCCCTGATGCTCGCCCTCGATCCGGAGATCGCGCGGCGGCTGATGGGGCGCTTCGAACCGCCCGAGCTCAAACGCATCTCGCGGGCCGCCGCCGATCTCGGCGTGGTCAGCGCAACGGAGCTGGAGACGGTGATCGAGGAATTCGCGCTGGAATTCTCCTCGGGAACCTCGCTTTTCGGCACCGCCAACGAGGTCGAGCGGCTGCTCTCGGGCATCCTGCCACCCGAGCAGGTCAGCGAGATCATGCAGGAGGTGATCGGCAATACCAACCGCTCGATCTGGGAGCGGATCTCCGGTGTCTCGGAGGGTATTCTCGCAGCCTATCTGCAGAAGGAGCATCCGCAGACGGCGGCCCTGATCCTCTCCAAGGTGAAGCCCTCCTGCGCGGCCAAGGTGATGAGCCAGATGCCCAAGGACATGCGCAACTCGCTGATGCGGCGCATGCTCTCCTTCAAGCCGGTGGTCGAGGAGACCATGCGCATCGTCGAGAAGACGCTGCACGAGGATTTCATGCTGAACTTCGCCCGCAATATGGGCGTCGACACGCATTCACGCATGGCCGACATCATCAACAAGATGGAACGCGACCAGATGGAGGACGTGCTCGACAGCCTGGCCGAGGCGCGCCCGAAGGCGGCGGAGATCCTGAAAGGGCTGCTCTTCACCTTCGAGGATGTCATCAACCTGGTGCCGCGTGCGCGCGCGGCGATTCTCGACCAGATTCCCACCGAACGCCTCGTCATCGCGCTCAAGGGCACAGAGCCCGATTTCCGCGACGCCATCCTCTCTTCGCTGGGCACCCGCGCGCGGCGCATGGTGGAGAACGAACTCGCATCGGGCGAGGCCGTGGCGCAGAAGGATGTCATCGAGGCGCGGCGCATGGTCACCGATCTCGCCCTCGAAATGGCGGGACGGGGCGAAATCGAACTCAACCCGGACCAGGACGAAGGTGCCTATATCCGCTGATTCCGATCCACTGCCACTGACGGAGAGAGACGGTGTCGGAGGAGCAGGACCGCGCCAGCAAGACCGAGGAGCCGACGGAAAAGAAGATCCAGGATGCGCTCGAAAAAGGGAATGTCCCGGTCTCGAAGGAGGCCCTGACCTTCTCTTCGATCGTCTCGATCCTCGCCATCTGCTTCCTCTATATCAGCCACGGCATCACGGGTCTCGCGGGCGCGCTCCAGCGCTTCATCGACGACCCGGCCGGGATCGCACTGCATGACGGATCGGATGCGACCAGCCTCATGCATGCCATCGCTGCGGCCAGCGGCTGGTTCCTCCTGCCGCTCGTGGCGCTCCTCGCCGTGGGCGGGCTCTCGGCCTCCTTCCTGCAGAACCGGCCCCGCCTCGTGGGGGAACGCATCAAGCCCAGGCTCAACCGGATCTCGCCGAAATCCGGCTTCAGGCGACTCTTCGGTGAGCAGGGCTGGATGGAATTCGGCAAGGCGATCTTCAAACTGGCGATCATAGGTTTCGTCATCGCCGCCCTGTTCTTCTTCGATGCGCATCGGGTGGTGAGTGCGATGTATTCCGACCCCTCCGCCCTGCCCGAACTCCTTCTGGCCTTGACCGTGCGCCTGCTGACGGCGGTTTGTATCGCCACGATCCTGCTCGTCATCGTCGACATCATCTTCTCGCGTGCGCATTGGCGCAAGGAACTGCGCATGACGCGGCAGGAGGTGAAGGACGAGCACAAGCAGATGGAGGGCGATCCCCACATGAAGGCGAAGATGCGCTCGCTTGCCCGCGATCGCTCGCGCCGGCGCATGATCGCCGATGTGCCACGCGCCACCATCGTCATCGCCAATCCCACCCATTACGCCATCGCCCTGCGCTACGTGCTCGAAGAAGGCGGCGCGCCGGTGGTCGTGGCCAAGGGCAAGGATCTCGTGGCGCTCAAGATCAGGGAAGTGGCCGAGGCCAATGCGATTCCGGTGATCGAGGACAAACCGCTCGTGCGATCGATGTACGACAAGGTCGAGCTGGATTATCCGATCCCGCCCGAATTCTATCAGGTCGTTGCCGAATTGCTTTACCTGTTTCACTATAATAAGAACAATCCGGTCGGTTCGGGCGCCGGATCAGGCCTGTCCTGAGGCCTGGCAGGCATGGATAAGCTGCGATGAAGAAAGAAAGACATCTTCCCGGCCTTCTCGAAAGGGAACAGCTCATCGGCGACGCCGTCAAGTCGGTGGCCGCAGAGCTGCGCCTTGTCGATCTCGATATTCTCGCGCGGTTCATCTATTTCGAACAGCATGCCAATATCGCCGACCTCATCGCGTCGTCATGCGAAATGTTCTTCAAGGAGAACACGCTGATCTATGGCTCGCGCGCCGATATCGAGCTGAAATGGGGCGAGATTCCGAATGTCGTGCTCGATCTGGAATTCCATCATCAGGGCGTGCAGGTCTTCTTCGCCCTCGCCCTGCGCCCGCTGGTCGCCGCCGTCGACGTCCATGCCATCACCTTCGAGGGTGACGGGCATACGCCTGCGCAAAACACCGCCCGCCTGATCGCCGCCCTCGACGATGCCCGGATCGGCACCGACAACCGCCTTGCCGCCGCCGGCATCGCTACCGAGGCGCCGCGCCACCAATGATGCCCGCGCTTGCCCTCGCGCATCGCAATCTCTAGGCTGACCCGGGCTTAGCGGGAGTAGAAGGCGTCGCGTGATGGATGTTTCGCTCGAGGAAGCGATCGGCAAACTCGACAATGCATTGGGTATGCTGGAAGCCGCCGTGAATCGGCGGATCGCCGTGGATCATGCCCGTGCGGATCTCGAAACCGAATTGCAGATCATGCAGGATGACCGTGCCCGGCTCGCCGTCGAACTCGACAGCGCCAGCAACAGGCTCGGCAACGTCGAAGCCGCGACGCAGGATGTGTCGCGTCGGGTGACGCGCGCCATTGCTACGATCGAAGAGGTGCTGGCCCACCAGGAGCCCGAAGCGGGCGATCCGGGGCATCGCTGAGGGGTTTCGCCGCACTTGCGGGGAGTGAACCGGGGAGAGCAAGGTGCCGCAGGTCACGGTCAACATCGCGGGCAAGAGTTATCGCATGGCCTGCGCCGATGGCGAAGAGACCCATCTCGACGGCCTCGCCCGGCTTCTCGACGGGCGTATCGCGGAGATGCGGGAGGCTTTCGGCGAGATCGGCGACATGCGCCTGCAGGTGATGGCGGCGCTCACCCTCGCCGACGAACTCGGCGAAGCGCGCAGCAGAACCGCACGGCTCGAGGCCGAGATCGCGGAGCTGAAGGGGATCGTGGCCAATGGCGATGCGCGCGCCCATGACAGCGAAACGCGTCTTGCGGACGCTATCGTGAAGGCATCCGAGCGCATCGAACGCCTCGCCCGCAACCTCAATGCCGCGAGCAGCTCGGCCATGCCGGGGCAGAATGCGATGTCGGGCAGGGCTACGGGCGCGAGGAATCAGGGTGACAGGGACGCAGCAGGCGGCGGTCACGGCGAACGTGACCCCGGCTGAAGGACACAGCAATCTTCACAAATCGCCGGAGGGCGGCACCGTCTTGCTGTTCTGCAACGGCTCGCGGCGGGCACGTCGACGCGCCCGTGCGCGCTGCATGCTCACTACGGAACTGCGCACGACCATGTAGGAAATCACGAATGTGATGATACCGAGCGGCACCGCTCCCACCGTCATGGTGGTCAGCACGGGCCAGAGCTGGTCAAGATCGACGGAGAACAGGCCGCGTTCGATCAATTGCTCACTTTGTGATTCGACCGCGTCCGAATCCGGCATCTTTTCGTCATCGAGGAAGGAAAAGATCCAGCGCCCTGTCTCGTAGGTGGCGGCGAAGATGAACGGGAAGCTGAGTGGATTGCCAACGACCGTCCCAAGGGCTGCGGCCAGCATGTTACCGCGCGTGATGAAGGCGACGACGAAGCTCAAGACGAAATGGAACCCGAGCAGCGGTGTGAAGGAGCAGGCCGCACCCGAGGCAAAACCGGCTGCAATCGCGTGCGGTGTCGCCGAAAGCCGGGGCAGGCGCTTGGCGAGGTAGATGAAAGGACGCGTGATGCCGCGCTTCGGCCAGAGCGCGCCGCGCAGCTTTTCACGCCAGTTCGGGCTCTTGCGCCGTCCAAACAGCATTCTGTCGCGCTTCTCCTGCCAGTCGCGTCAGGTCCGGTGCGCCACGTCACAGGCAAGCCCGACGGAAAAGCTTTTTTCAGGATCCGAGCCATTGCTGCACAACGGCTCGCCCCGAGACATGCGATTGCCCGCGCGCCGCGCGGTACAGATCGGATCCGGATGAATGACCCGGCATGTTCCTGTAACGGAAATGCCGCGGCCCGCATAGTGCAATGGCCATCCTGATCACCAGCCTCATGTCGGGACGAGGGCAGTGGCGGACAAGGGCGTTGCTTCAGCATGCGGCGCAGGCATGGATGCATGCAGCCAAATTCGGTATTCCATCAGGTTTCCGCCCTGCTTCATCATCGCAGGTGAGCGTTGCAGAGAGGCGTGAACATCGCGTTGACGTGACAGACCAAACGGGCCGCGAGGCCGCCGGGATGCGGCCCGGATCGGGCTTACACAAAGGAAGATCAGTCCCACCCTCTCATGCGAAGGCTCTATGCTCGCCGCGACGACGAATCGAGCGACGGAGGATATCATGCTGCGCGACGACGCCACCCTCGACAACAGCCTCACCGCCTGGGACCGCGACCATTTCTTCCATCCCTCGACCCATATGGGCGGCCATGCGCGCGGCGAGACGCCCACCCGCATCGTCGCCGGTGGCGAGGGCTGCCACATCGTCGATCGCGATGGCCGCACCAGCCTCGACGCCTTTGCGGGGCTTTATTGCGTCAATGTCGGCTATGGCCGCGCAAAGATCGCCGATGCGATCGCGCAGCAGGCCTCGCAACTCGCCTATTATCACGCCTATGCCGGTCATGGCAGCGAGGCGGCGATCACCCTGTCGAAGATGATCATCGACCGCGCCCCCGCAGGCATGAGCCGGGTCTATTACGGCCTCTCCGGCTCGGATGCCAACGAGACCAACATCAAGCTGGTCTGGTACTACAACAACATCCTCGGGCGCCCGGAGAAGAAGAAGATCATTTCGCGCTGGCGCGGTTACCATGGATCGGGCGTGATGACGGGCAGCCTCACCGGGCTGGAACTGTTCCACAACGCCTTCGACCTGCCGCGTGCCCCGATCCTGCACACACAGGCGCCGTATTTCTACCGCCGCCCCGATCGCTCCATGGACGAGGAGGCCTTCAGTCGCTTCTGTGCGCAGGAGCTCGAAGACCTGATCGACGCGGAGGGGCCGGAAACCATCGCCGCCTTCATCGGCGAGCCGCTGCTCGGCACCGGCGGCATCGTACCCCCGCCGAAGGGCTACTGGGCCGCGATCCAGGCCGTGCTCGACAAACACGACATCCTGCTGATCGCCGACGAAGTCGTGACCGGATTCGGGCGCATGGGAACCATGTTCGGCTCCGACCATTACGGCATGAAGCCCGACCTGATCACCATCGCCAAGGGCCTCACCTCCGCCTATGCGCCGCTCTCCGGCGTGATCGTCGGCGAGAGGGTCTGGGAAGGTCTCGTCAAGGGTTCGGACATGATGGGGCCGATCGGCCATGGCTGGACCTATTCGGCGCATCCGCTGTGTGCGGCAGCCGGCGTGGCCAATCTGGAGCTGATCGACGAGCTCGGCCTCGTGGAGAATGCCGGCAAGGTCGGCGCCTATCTCAATGCCGGCCTGCGCGATGCGCTGGCCGATCATCGCCATGTCGGCGAGGTGCGCGGCGAGGGCATGATCGCCGCCTTGGAATTCGTGCAGGACCGCGATGATCGCGTCTTCTTTGACCCGTCGCGCAAGATCGGGGCCCAGCTCGCCGCCGCGATGCTGGAGCGCGGCGTGATCGCCCGCGCCATGCCGCAGGGCGACATTCTCGGATTCGCGCCGCCGCTCTGCCTCACGGAGGCGGAAGCCGATACCGTCATCGCCGCGGCGGTCGGTGCCGTGGAGGATGTGTTCGGGCGTGGTTGAAAGCACGCTTCGGCGCCGGGAAGTCACCGGCGCCGCAAGACTTCGTGTCAGCCCAGATTGAGCTCGCGGAAGAAGTCATTGCCCTTGTCGTCAATGACGATGAAGGCGGGGAAATCCTCGACCTCGATCTTCCAGATGGCCTCCATGCCGAGTTCGGGATATTCCAGAACCTCGACCTTCCTGATGCAATCCTGCGCGAGGCGCGCCGCCGGACCGCCGATCGAGCCGAGATAGAAGCCGCCATGGGCCTGGCAGGCCTGGCGCACCTGGGCCGAGCGGTTGCCCTTGGCCAGCATCACCATGGAGCCGCCGGCAGCCTGGAACTGGTCGACGAAGGAATCCATCCGCCCCGCCGTGGTCGGCCCGAACGAGCCGGAGGCGTAACCTTCCGGCGTCTTGGCCGGGCCCGCATAATAGACCGGGTGGTTCCTGAGATAATCCGGCATCGGTTCGCCGCGATCGAGCCGCTCGCGGATCTTCGCATGGGCGAGATCGCGCGCCACGATCATCGGCCCCGACAGCGAGACCCGGGTGCGGATCGGGTGCTTCGAGAGCGCCCCGAGAATCTCCGACATCGGCTGGTTGAGATCGATGCGCACGACATCGCCGCCGAGGCTCGCCTCGTCCACTTCGGGAAGGTAATCCGCCGGATGCGTCTCTAGTTGCTCAAGGAAAACCCCCTCGCGGGTGATCTTGCCGAGCGCCTGGCGATCCGCCGAGCAGGAGACGCCGAGCCCGATCGGCAGCGAGGCGCCGTGGCGCGGCAGGCGGATGACACGCACGTCGTGGCAGAAATACTTGCCGCCGAACTGCGCCCCGACGCCGAGTTGCTGTGTCATCTTGTGGACTTCCTCCTCCATCGCGAGATCGCGGAAGGCGTGGCCGTCCTCGCTGCCCTCGGTGGGCAGGGCGTCGAGATAGCGGGTGGAGGCGAGCTTCACGGTCTTGAGATTGAGCTCGGCGCTGGTCCCGCCGATGACGATGGCGAGGTGGTAGGGCGGGCAGGCGGCGGTGCCGAGCGTCAGGATCTTCTCCTTGAGGAAGGCCATCATCCGGTCCTTGGTCAGGACCGAAGGCGTCGCCTGATAGAGGAAGGTCTTGTTCGCGGAGCCACCGCCCTTGGCCACAAACAGGAACTTGTAGGCATCCTCGCCCTCGGCATAGAGCTCGATCTGGGCGGGGAGATTGTTCCTGGTATTCTTCTCCTCGAACATGGAGAGCGCCGCGAGCTGCGAATAGCGCAGGTTCTTCTTGTCATAGGCATCGCGAATACCCTGCGCGATGGCGTCCTCGTCGCCGCCATCGCTCCAGACGAAGCGGCCCTTCTTGCCCATGACGATGGCGGTGCCGGTATCCTGGCACATGGGCAGCACGCCGCCGGCTGCGATATTGGCGTTCTTGAGCAGATCATAGGCCACGAAACGGTCATTCGACGTGGCTTCGGGATCTTCCAGGATCTTGCGCAGTTGGGCCAGATGGCCGGGGCGCAAGAGGTGGTTGATATCCATCATCGCCTGCTCGGCGAGGAGCCGCAGGGCCTCCGGCTCCACCACGATCATCTCGCGCTCACCCATCTTTTCCACCGTGACGCCCTCGCTGGTGAGCTTGCGATAGGGGGTGGTGTCGGGGCCGAGGGGGAAGAGCGCGTGTCGGGTATGAGCCATGATCGTCTCTCTTGCTGGCGGCGGATCGCGCCGTGAGGGAAGAGCGCGTCGCGTGACGCGGCAATGCCGCGCTGTTTAAGGCTTCTGTGGAGATATTCCAAGGGAGGATTCGGCGAGGGGGATTTGGCGAGGGGGATTACAGGGCATGAACGCGCGGGGCGGAGCGAAGGAACCGCAACGACCAGCTTGCCGGCAAGCCACCAGCTGCCATCTTGCCAGCAATAACCGCCGATGATATGGTTCGACCAATCGAAACAGGAGGATATCGTGGCCGAACCGCAACTCTCCGTACGCAGCGCCAGAGCGCGTGATCTCGCACGCCGGCTCGCCCGGCGCGAAAATCGCTCCATTGCCGATATCGTCGAGCGGGCGCTCGAATCCTACGAGATTCGCGCGACCGGGCGCGAGCCTGCCTCTCGCTTCTATGAGCGTATTTCCGCGACCTGCGGAACCGATATCGATCTGGAGGCTGTCATCCGCGAGAATCGAAAGGCCCATACAGGGCCTGAACTATGATCTTCATCGATACGAACGTCATCTCGGAAACCTTGAAGAAGGCGCCTGACCCCTCTGTCATGGCATGGCTGGTCAGGCACGATTCCGAATTGGCGCTACCGAGCGTCGCCATCGCCGAAATAGCGTTCGGCATCCAGAAAATCCGCCCTGATCAACGCGCTGATCGATTGGAACAGGGGCTCTCCGATTGGCGGGAGCGGTTTTCCGATCGGATTTTCGGGCTGAATGAAGCTGCCGCGCTGTCATACGGCGAGATCATGGGCACCGCCATGCGCCGGGGGCGGCCAATGTCAACCCCGGACGGGATGATCGGGGCCATCGCCGCCGTTAACGGCGGGCGGCTGGCAACGCGAAATCTCGCGGATTTTGCCACAACGGGCCTCGAACTCATTAACCCGTGGGACTTCTGAGCCTTTATCCGGGCCGTCAATTCCGGATTACGCTCTGCCAGATCGATTGTCGAACGCACCCCGCACCCCGCCTCAGACACTGCCCACCGTCTGCAGGCGCGTGCGGGTATGGATTTCGCCCTGGCTCATCACCGGCGTCTCGCGGCGGAAGCGCTCGATGATGGAGCGCACGAAGGGCCGTGTCTGGATCGAGGTGACGAGCACCGGCATCTGACCCTGCTGGGCCGCCTGCTCGAAAGCGTCGCGCACGGCGGCGACGAATTCCGAGAGCTTCGAGGGCTGCATCGCCAGATGACGGTCCTCGCCCTGGCCGACGATGGCATCCATGAAGGCCTGTTCCCAGGACGGCGAGAGGGTGACGATCGGCAATTGCCCGTTGGGGCCGATATATTGCGCGCAGATCTGGCGCCCCAGCCGCATGCGCACATGCTCGACGATGTCGCGCGGATTCTTGACGCTGCCCACGACCTCGGAAACCGCCTCCAGAATCGCCCCGAGATCGCGGATCGAGACGCGTTCGGCGAGGAGCAGCTGCAGGACGCGCTGGATGCCGGTCGTCGTGATCTGGCTCGGCACGATCTCCTTGAGCAGATCGGCATGATCCTTGGGCAGTTCGGCGAGCAGCTTCTGCACCTCGATATGGGTGAGCAGTTCCGGCATATGCGCCTTGATCACCTCGGTGAGATGGGTCGAGAGCACGGTTGCGGCATCGACCACGGTATAGCTGCGCAGTTGCGCCTGCTCGCGCAGACCCGCATCGATCCAGGTCGCGGGCAGGCCGAAGGTCGGTTCGAGCATGTGCTGGCCCGGCAGCTGCACCTGCCCGCCCATCGGATCGATTGCCATGAACTGGCCGGGGAAGATCTTGCCGGTTCCTGCCTCGATCTCCTTGACGCGGATGATGTAATCGTTGGCCTCGAGCTGGACGTTGTCGAGGATGCGCACGCTCGGCATGACGAAGCCCATCTCGGCGGCGAGCTGCCGGCGCAGGGCCTTGATCTGGTCGGTCAGGCGCTCGCCCTCGTTGCTGCCATTGACGAGCGGCAACAGTGCATAACCGATTTCGACCTTGAGGTCGTCGATCTTGAGCACTTCCGAAATCGGCTCCTCGGCAGGCTCGGCCGGTTCCTGCGGCGCACGCGGCTTGCCCTTTGCGTCAAGGTTCGTCGCCTCATGCTCGCGCGCCTTCGCCTGCTTGCCGACGTAATAGGCGAGCGTCCCGGCACCGGCGGCGAGTGCGAGAAAGGGCAGCATCGGGATACCCGGCAGGAGCGCGAGCGCCACCATCACCATGGCCGACATGCCGAGCGCTTTCGGATAATGCGCGAGCTGCTGGCCGAGCGCCTTGTCGGCGGCGCCCTTGACGCCGGATTTGGAAACGAGCAGGCCCGCCGCTGTCGAGACGATCAGAGCCGGGATCTGCGAGACGAGGCCGTCGCCGACGGTGAGCATGGTATAGCTCGCCGCCGCATCGCCGAAGCTCATCCCCATCTGCGCCACGCCGATGATGATGCCGCCGATGACGTTGATGAAGACGACCAGAAGGCCGGCAATGGCGTCGCCGCGCACGAATTTCGAGGCACCATCCATCGAACCGAAAAACGAGCTCTCATCCTCCAGCTTGGTGCGCCGACGCCGCGCCTCGTCTTCGTCGATCAGGCCGGCGGAGAGATCGGCATCAATCGCCATCTGCTTGCCGGGCATCGCGTCGAGGGTGAAGCGCGCCGCGACCTCCGCGATACGGCCCGAGCCCTTGGTGATGACGACAAAATTCACCAGGACGAGGATGGCGAAGACGATCACCCCGATGACGAAATTCCCGCCCATGACGAAGCCGCCAAAGGCTTCGATCACGTAGCCCGCCGCATCCGTCCCCTCATGGCCATGGCTGAGGATCAGCCGGGTCGAGGCCAGATTGAGCGACAGCCGCAGCATGGTCGCGATCAGCAGAACCGTCGGAAAGGACGAGAATTCAAGCGGCTCCTCGATGAACAGGGCCGTCATCATGATCAGCACCGAGAAGATGATCGAGACCGCCAGCAGCAGATCGAGGACCGGCGCCGGCATCGGAAAGATCAGCACGATCAGGATACCGATTACCCCGAGGGCAAGCAGCAGGTCGGTGCGCCGCGTATAGGTCGCGAGCCCGCGCAGACCCGGCAGGCTGACACCATCCGTGGCGCTTGCCCCGGCCGCGCTCTGGGCAGGGCCGCTGGCCGTTACCGCATTCGCCGAATCGCTCATCAAACCCCTCACCGAACCACCCGGCAAGTTTTGCCGGGTGTATGGTTACTGAAGGGTTAAAACCGGCATGATCAGGCACCGCGCGCCTTGCCGAACGGTCCGGCGCCGCGCGCCCTGGAGAGGTCGATCGGCAGCGCGCGTATGCGCAGGCCCGTAGCGGCATGGACGGCGTTGCAGATTGCCGGCGCCAGCGGCGGCACACCCGGCTCGCCCATACCCGTGGGCGGCGCATCGGATGCGACGAGATGCACCTCGACCCGTGGCATCTCGGAAAACCGGGTCGGTTGAAACGTGTCGAAATTGCCCTCGACCACGCGGCCCTCATCCAGTGAGACGGCATTCCGCAGGACCGAGGAGAGCGCGAAGCCGATGGCGCCCTCGACCTGGGCGCGGACATTGTCGGGATTGATCACGATGCCGCAATCCACCGCCGCGACGATACGTTCGACGCGGACATCGTCGCCTTCGACGGCGACTTCCGCCACCATCGCCACATGCGAGCCGAAGGAGCGATGCACCGCGACGCCGCGCCCTCGCCGGATACCGTCGCCCATCGGCATCTCGCCGCCCCATCCGGACCTGTCCGCGGCGAGCCGCAAGACGGTGGCATCGCGCGGTGATTGCCCGAGAAAATACAACCGATAGGCGACGGGATCGGCACCGGCGATGGCGGCGAGTTCATCCATCATGGTCTCTGTCACCTGCGCCGTATGGGTGTGCCCCACCGAGCGCCACCACAGCACGGGAACCTGCTCACGCGTATTGTGGACCTCGAGCCGGAAATCATCAAGCGCATAGATCGGATCATCCGCACCCTCTACCATCTGGTGTTCGATGCCGGAGAAGTCCATTGCTTCGAAGGGGCTGCCGGCCAGGATCGGCTTGCCGACGATGCGCTGGACCCAGGAGCGCGGCAGGTTGTCGGCGCCGAGCCCAACCAGCACGCGGTGATGCACCATCGGGCGATAATAGCCCGCGCGCATATCGTCCTCGCGCGTCCAGACCAGATGAATCGGCGCGCGCTCTCCCGTCGCCTTGAGAATATGAGCGGCTTCGGCGATCCAATCGGAAGTCGTCGCGCCCCGGCGCCCGAAGGAGCCGCCCGCAAACAGCGTATTCAGCGTCACCCGATCCGCCGTGACGCCCATGATCCGCGCGATCACCGCTTGATCAAGCGTCTGCATCTGGAAGGCACCCCAGGCCGCGTAGCCGCCATCCGCCTTGCGTTCGACCACGCCATTCAGAGGCTCCATGGCCGCGTGGGCGAGATAGGGAAAGTCGTATGCCGCCTCGATGATGCGCACGGCATTGCGCATACCGGCATTCGCGTCGCCCCGAAAGGCCGCACGCCGTCCCGGCTCGAGGCCGAGCGCATGAAATTCCGCGCGCAGATCATCGCTGGAGCGCGTCTCGGCGCGGCTCTCGTCCCAGCGGACCTGCAGCGCCTCACGCCCCTTCATCGCCGACCAGGTGTCGCGCGCGACCACGGCGACGCCGGTCGGGATGGCCACGACATCGACCACGCCGGGCACCGCACGCGCGGACGTATCGTCGAAGCCTGCGAGCCGCGCACCGAAGCGCGGCGGATGCGCCACCATGGCGGTGAGCTGGCCTGGGCGGCGGATATCGAGGGAATAGACCGCTTCCCCGCGCGCCTTCGCCGCCCCGTCAAGACGCGGGCGGTGCTTGCCGACATGGACGAAATCCGCACGGGTCTTCAGGATCGGATCAGCGGGAATCGCGCGCGCAGCCGCAGCGGCGGCAAATGCGCCGAAACCGGTTTCACGTCCGCTCCCCGGATGGCGGATGCGCCCCTTCGTGACAATGACATCGCCCGGCGCGACACCCCATTCCTGCGCAGCGGCGCCAATCAGCATGGCGCGCGCTGCAGCACCGGCCTTGCGCAGTTGCATCCAGGAATTGGGTATGCCGGTGGAAGCGCCCGTTCCCTGCACGGGTCCGAAGCTGAGATTGTTGTAGAGGCGATGATCGGCAGGGGCGAAAGCAAAGCGCATCTGCTCCCAATCCGCATCGAGCTCCTCGGCGACAATGGTAGTGAGCCCCGTCGCGATGCCCTGCCCCATATCGAGATGCTTGATCAGCACGGTCACCGTATCGTCGGCATCGATGCGGATGAAGGCGTCGGGGCGCGCCGGCGGATCGAATTCAGGCGCGTCCGCTGCCGCGCCGGCACGGCGCGCCCCGAATCCGGTCGCGGCGCCGACGATCAGAGCGCCAGTCAACGCCGCTCCGCCCTTCAGCAGACTGCGGCGCGAGGGACGGGAGAGATCCGTGAGCGGGCGGAAAAGCATGACGATCTCCCTCAGGCCAAGGCGGTGGCGGCGTCGCGCACGGCGTCGCGGATACGTTGATAAGCGCCGCAGCGGCACAGATTGGCGTCCATCGCCTGCGCGATCTCGTCATCGCTCGGATCGGCGTTTTGCGACAAAAGATCGATGGCGCGGATGATCTGGCCCGGCTGGCAATAGCCACATTGCGAGACATCGCGGGCGATCCAGGCCCCGATCACCGCATCGGCGACGCGCCCCTTCGCCCCCTCGATCGTGGTGATCGTCGCGCCGTCGACATCCTCCAGCGGCACCACGCAGGCCGGCATGGCCATGTCGTTGACGAGGACGAGGCAGGCGCCGCATTGCGCGATGCCGCAGCTGTATTTCGCGCCGGTCAGCCCGAGATGATCACGCAGGGCCCAGAGCAGCGGCATCTGCGGATCAAGATCGAGCTCATGGCTCTCGCCGTTGACCGTCAGACTGATCATCACCCACTCCCGCCTTGCCTGTCTATCGCCTGCAAATTCGCCACCTTTAAGTAAGAAAGGCTAACACGCGCTGCCACCCCGGCAAGCACGAACGGCCCGAAAATCGGGCAAGTGCGGCGGCGCAAAGCCGCATCCGCAGCCTTCGCCTTGCCAGGCGTCGCTTTCTGGCCGAACGTCTCGCGGAAGCGGAGGGTTGCGTCGCATGCAGGATCAGGAGCCCCGGGCCGCCGGGACGTTCGATTATATCGTTGTGGGCGGCGGCACGGCGGGTTGCGTTCTCGCCAACCGGCTGAGCGCGGATCCGCGCAACAGCGTGCTCGTGATCGAGGCGGGCGGCATGCCCCGCTCACCCTGGATCGACATTCCCGCCGCTTTCGGCAAGACCTGGAAGGATCCACGTTTCAACTGGAACTTCGCCACCCATCCCGAGCCTGGCACAGGCGACCGGGCGATCCCCGTGCCGCGCGGGCGCAGCCTCGGCGGATCGAGCCTGATCAACGGCAGCATCTATGTGCGCGGCCAGCGCCAGGATTACGATCTCTGGGCGCAGTCGGGAGCGCGCGGCTGGAGCTTTGCCGATGTGCTGCCGTATTTTCGCAAGCTGGAGCGCTTTGCCGACGATACCCCGGATGCCGGGCTGCGCGGCACGGAGGGGCCGATGGACGTCATCCGCGTGCCCGAGCGCCACCCCCTGCTCGACGCCTTCATCGCCTCCGGGCAGGCGGCTGGGCATCCGCTCAACACCGATTACAATGGCGCCTCCCAGGACGGGTTCGGCTATTATCAGGTGATGCAGCGCAACGGGCGGCGCTGGAGCGCGTATCGCGCCTGGCTCGAACCCGCCATGCGCCGGCCCAATCTCACCCTGCGCACCGACTGCACCGCCACACGCCTGACATTGGCCGATGGCCGCGCACAGGGCATCCGCTACCGTCGCGCCGGCATCGAGGAACACGCGCAGGCGCGCAGGGAGGTCATCCTCACCGCCGGCGCGATCCAGAGCCCGCATCTGATGGAGCTCTCCGGCATCGGCGATCCGCAGGTGCTCGCGCAGGCGGGCCTGCCGGTGTGCCATGCCCTGCCGGGGGTGGGGGCGAATTACCAGGACCACTACGCCACCCGCATGAACTGGCGCGTCACGCAGCCGGTCACCCTCAACGAGCAGACCCGTGGCTGGCGCCTCCTGCGGGCCGTCGCGCAGTATCTGCTGACCCGGCGCGGCATCCTCACCCTCGCCACGGGCATGGCCCACGGTTTCGTGCGCACCCGCCCCGAGCTGGAAACGCCGGACGTCCAATATTTCTTCGTACATGCGAGCTATGCGAACGCCGCCGACCGGGTGCTCGACAAGCGTCCTGGCATGACCATCGGCGTCACCCAGCTGCGGCCCCGTTCGCGTGGCCATATCCATGCCGTGAGCCCCGACCCGCTGACGCCGCCGCGGATCAGCCCGCGCTTTCTCACCGACGATGTCGATTGCGAGACCTTCGCGGCGGGCATGCGCATGGCCCGCGAGATCATGGCGCAGGCCCCGATGCGGGCTTATCTGGGTGAGGAGATGAATCCCGGCCCCGATTGCAGCAAGGATGCGGATCTCATCGCCTTCGCCCGCGCGACCGGACAGACAATCTATCACCCGGTCGGCACCTGCGCCATGGGCGAGGGCCCCGGCGCCGTGGTCGATCCGCGCCTGCGGGTGCACGGATTGGCCGGATTGCGCATCGCCGATGCGGCGGTGATGCCGCATCTCGTCTCCGCCAATACGCAGGCGGCGGTGATGATGATCGCGGAGAAAGCCGCCGACATGATTCTCGCGGATGCGCGCAGCGGCTGAAGCGGGGCAACCCGTCATATTGTGCCGGGTCACAAAATCTTGACTTGGCCTGCGCTTACGGTCAGTGTCCGCGCCCGCACGCCTCGCCTTCCGCGCGGCGGCTTTGATGGCATATCAGCGGAACCGCATGCGTACTTATCTGGATTTCGAAAAGCCCGTTGCCGAGCTCGAGGGCAAGGTCGAGGAACTGCGTCGGATGGGCGAGGCCGACGATGCGGTGGCGATCTCCGACGACGTCACGCGCCTCGAGGACAAGGCCTCGCAGGCGCTCCTGGAGATCTATGCCGCGCTCACGCCCTGGCAGAAGACGCAGGTCGCGCGCCATCCCCAGCGCCCGCATTTCCGCGATTTCTGCGAGGGGCTGATCAGCGATTTCACGCCGCTGGCCGGTGACCGCAAGTTCGGCGAGGACGAAGCCGTGATGGGCGGCTTCGGGCGGTTTCGCGGTGAAGCGGTCTGCGTGATCGGTCAGGAGAAGGGCTCGGACACGCAGGCGCGCATCCGCCACAATTTCGGCATGGCCCGGCCCGAGGGCTACCGCAAGGCCGTGCGGCTGATGGAACTCGCCGACCGTTTCGGCCTGCCGGTACTGAGTTTCGTCGATACGGCGGGCGCCTATCCGGGCATCGAGGCGGAAGAGCGCGGCCAGGCCGAGGCGATCGCCCGCTCCACCGAGGCCTGTCTCGGCCTCGGAACACCCAGCGTCGCCCTGGTGATCGGCGAAGGCGGCTCCGGCGGCGCCATCGCCATCGCCACCGCCAGCAAGGTGCTGATGCTCGAACACGCCATCTACAGCGTGATCTCGCCGGAAGGCGCGGCCTCGATCCTGTGGCGTGATTCGGCGCGCGCCCAGGATGCGGCGACCAACATGAAGATCACGGCGCAGGACCTGCTCAAGCTCGGCGTGATCGACCGCATCGTCAAGGAGCCGATCGGCGGCGCCCATCGTGACCCGCAGGCGGTGATCGAATCCGCCGGCGATGCGATCGCCGCTGCCCTGTCCGATCTGGCTGGCAAGGATCCAGATGCCCTGCGCGCCCACCGTGCCGACAAGTTCCTCGCCATCGGGCGCAATCTCTGAGCGCGCCGTGCCGGGGCGCCCAGGCACGCCCCGCAGCGTCGGATGCTAGGCTGATCAAGCATTTGTTAACCACGTTTACCCGTACTACCCCCCTCTTGCCCCCTTGCGGTAACGCTTCGCTAACGGTAACGATCATACTCAGATGGGTCACCGTCGTAAGAGGTCGCGTCCGTTAGGGTCGAAATGACAGACCGGCGGGCGTGGCGGATACGGGGGTGGAAACGCATTATGGAGCGGGGACCCCATGTTGAAGCGTTTGATGCTCGTCGCCGGCATCACGATCGCCCTCGGCGCCTGCAGCGCCGATCGTACGGTTTCGTCGAACCGGCACCTCCAGCCCATCCCGTCGGAGACGGTGGCGCTGATGCAGCGCAACGGCATGGCGCCAGACGACCCGATCATGATGCGCATCTTCAAGAAGGAAGCCGAGCTCGAGATCTGGAAGGAAGGTCCCGACGGGCGCTACGCGCATCTCAAGACCTACCCGATCTGCCGCTGGTCCGGCCAGCTCGGCCCCAAGCAGCGCGAGGGTGACCGGCAGGCGCCGGAAGGATTCTATACGGTCACGCCGGATCTGATGAATCCGAATTCGGCCTATTACCTCTCCTTCAATCTGGGCTACCCCAACCGTTTCGACCGCGAGCACGGGCGCACCGGAAAGCACCTGATGGTGCACGGCTCTTGCACCTCGGCCGGCTGCTTCGCCATGACCGATGAAACCGTGGCCGAGATCTACGCCATCGCCCGCGAGGCCTTTGCCGGGGGTCAGCGCGGTTTCCAGGTCCAGTCGTTTCCTTTCCGGATGACACCGGAGAACCTGGCGCAAAAGCGTTATGACGAGAACATCGCCTTCTGGCACAATCTCAAGGAAGGGCACGATCATTTCAAGGTTACGCAGAGCCCGCCGCAGGTCGAGGTCTGCAACGGACGCTATTCCTTCAATACGCAGGGATGCGCGCCGACGGACGAGCGCGTCACCCAGGCCGTGGCCGAGCGCCGTAACCGTGACGAGGCGCGTATCGCGCAATTGATCGAGCGCGGCACGCCCGCCGTGCGTCTCGTCTATCAGGATGGCGCCAGCCACCCGTCGTTCCAGGATCAGGCCGTGGCCTTCGCCAGCGCCACTGATGCATCACAGCTTTCGCGTCGTGCACAGCGCCTCGGCCAGGTCTCGCGCCCGGATGCGATCGCCGCCGGCCCGCGGACCATTCCCGTCGGGTCGGACGGCCAGCCGCTTGAATCATCCACAGCGACGGCCTTTGCGCATAGACAGACCCCCGCACCGAGCGCCCCGTCCGCCGCGCGCTCCGCCGAGGCGGGTGACGGTGGTGTCACCAGCGTGACTCGCGAGGATGCGGCGCCGACCCGGCCGCTGCATCAGCGTCTGTTCGGCAACCTGTTTTCGCGTGACCGTCTGTCAGGCGAAGAACAGACACAGCCGGAGGCGGCGGAAACTCCGACGCCGCCGCAACGGGGCGCCCACATGCTCAACGGCGCGCAGCCGCTGACGCCTCATGGCGATGCCCGTTACACATCATTCCGCTGAGTGCGCGAGTCGCCACTGATTCGCGCGCGCCGATTACTGGTTGCCAGAAATCGTCAACCCTTCCCCTGACAGGCATCGTCCCCGTCGGGGACGGCGCAGCCTTTGCCGGAAGCACGCCTTATGGTCAACGGGGTATTAATTTTAACAATCAATGAATGAGATTTTAACCTCTTGTTTACCCTAACGCGAAAGACTCACCTCACGATGACGGAGAAAGCCGGATCGGCCACGCGGTCGAATCAGCTGATACCGGATCGGGGTCCGGCGCGAAGGGGCGGCGCCGGAACCGGGTGAACAATCTGTCCCACCGTTCGAGAGCGCAGCGATGCGGCACAACGTCCAGAGCAATACCCCCTGGTATCTGGAGGGACTTGATCCCGATACACGCGATGCTGCTCGTGAAGCGGCGCGCCGCTCGGGCATGAGCCTCGACGAATGGCTCCAGGCGACGATCTCCGACCGCGCCACCCGCGCTTTCAGCGAACGGGGCCATCCGGAGCGCGGCTATGCCGAACGCGGCTACACCGAACGGAGTTATCCGGAGCGCGGTTATGCCGAGCGCGAACCGGCGGAGCCCGCACCCACGGTTCGCCGGCGCGCCGCTCCCGCCCGCAGCCAGGCGCCTCAGGGTTACGGCTCGGCTTATGACGAGCTCGACGCCATTGCCGCACGCATCAACAAGGCGACGCGCCAACGCGGCCAGGCTCCCGCCGGCCAGCGCGCGGAAGGGCGTTCCCCCGAGGGACGTGCCGAGGGGCGCGCAGAGGGACGTACCGACGGACGCGGCGCCCAGCACGGCGGCATTGACGCCATCGTCAGTGCCGTGGCCGGAGAGACCGAGCGCCGCAGCCGCGAATCCAATGCTCGCACCGCCGAGGCGCTCGATTCCGTGGTGCGCTGGATCGAGCGCAACGAAGACCGCATGAACGAGAGCACGCGCACGCTCTCGGAGAGCACACGCATGGCGCTCGAGCGCCAGGACCATACCGCGAACGTGCTCGGTGAAGCGCTGGCCATGATGACCAAGCGCCTCGACGATATCGAACACAAGGTCGTGGACGGCCAGCAGCCCTCCATCAGCGCCGCCTTGCAGGCCGTGGAGAAGGTCGAGGCGCATCTGGCCCGGCTCAGCGAGAGCCAGGCCCAGACCAGGACCGAGATCGAGGCGGCCCGCGCGGCCCAGGCGGAACAGACCCGCCGCGACGCGGATCGCGGCAATGCAGCCGAACAGGCCGCACAGGAAGCCGAGCGCCGCGCCCAGGAGGAAGCGCAGGCCCTGCTCGGACGCCAGCAGGAGACCATCGAGAACGCCCTGCGCTCCTTCGAGGATCGCATCGCCGCGATCACGGAAAAGCTCGCCGAAACCAACTCGCGCAGTCAGGAGGCGCAGGCGCGCCATCCCGCGCGTGGTGAGAGCACCGACAAATCCGCGCGCGAACGTCCCCGTTCCGGCCTCGCTGCGGAACTCCAGAGCGCGGTGGCCGAAATCCGCGCCCGCCAGAGCGCGCTTGATGCCGAGGACCAGAATACCAGCCGGCGCAATACGGAGGAGATGCTCTCCACCCTGCGCGGTGACGTGGCCCGCCTCGGCGCCCAGTTGCAGGCGGTGAACGAGACCGGAAGCCGCGAGGGCGAGCAAAGCCGGCGTGCCGTTGCCGATATCGGCAAGGACGTTCGCAGTGATCTCGATGCTCTGTCGCAGAAGCTCGAAGGCCTCGCGCGCAACGACGAACTCGCCGATCTCGAGGAATCCCTGTCCGAACTGACCCGCGAGGCCATCCGCGCCGCCGATGCCGGTCGCGACAAGGAACTCGCGCGTATCAACGGACTGATCGAGCGCGTGCAGACCGAGATCGCAGGCATTGCCGAGGTCACCGCCGAAGGCGTCCATGCGAGGATCGCCGAGGATTACCGCAAGCTCTCGGCCCAGATCGAGACGCTGGGCAGTTCCGATCGTGAACTCGCCGCGACGCTCACCCGTGAACTGGAAGCCATGCGCAGCCTCTACGGCCAGCTCGCCGATCCGAGCCGTGTCGACGAGCTGAACGCGCAGCTGCGGGAATTGTCACATCGGGTCGGCCATATGGCGCGAGGCCAGATCGACGCGGTGGAATTCGCCACCCTGCGCAGCGCCGTCGACGACATTCGCGGCGCGGTCAAGGCGTCGCGGGCGACGCAGGCCGATGCCGATCAGATCCGCGAGCAGTTCGGCAACCTGTCCGGCAAGCTCGACACGCTCTCCGAGCGGATGCCGCAGGCCGACCTCTCCCTGCTCGGGCGTCAATACGAGGATCTGGCCGGGCGGATTTCGCAAATCGCTTCCAATGACAGCCGCGCGGAGCTCACGTCACTCGGCGAGCGGGTCGAGAGCATGGCCGGACGGCTCGAGGAGCTCGCGGGACGGCTGAGTGGCCCGCAGGCCGAGGCAATGGCGCGCGAGGTCGCGGCAATGTCGACCGACCTGCAGAACCTGCCCCAGGCCGGCAGTGCGGAACTCGGCGTGCTGGTCCGGCAGTTCGAAAGCCTCAACACCAAGATCGACGAGCTCGCCGCCCGCCCGGCGAATACCGATCTCAGCCCCGTGGCGCGCCAGATCGAAGCACTCGAGCGCAAGCTGGATGAGACCTGGCAGGCCCGCAATACCGCCCCGGAAGTACCGGCGGAAGTGCTCGCCCGGCTGGACGAGCTCGCCGCCCGGATCGATCGTATCGGCAACAGCGAACGTCCGGATTTCGAGCGCGAGTTCAAGCAGCTGCAGAGCAATCTCGAAGCGGCCATGGCCTCGTCGAGCGCCCGGCCCCCGGTCGGTTTCGAGGCGCTGATGGAGCGCATGGACCAGATCGACGAGAATCTGCGCGCCGTCGACCTGCGCAGTGAAGTCCGACCGCTGGAGGAGATGCTCTATCAGCTCGCCGCCCGGCTCGATGCAGCCGAGCAGCCCAATGCCGGCCTCGAGGCAATCGACGCCCTCGAAGCGCAGATCTCCGAGATCGCGAAGCGCCTTGAGAGCGAACGCGATGCCGGCGCCGAGCCGAGCCCGCTCGACAAGGCGATGGACGATCTGATGCAGCAGATCGAGAGCATGCGTGAAGGCGCCGTCGAGGCGGCGGAACGCGCGGCCAAAGCCGCCATTGCCGATACGTTGGAAGCCTTGCCGAAGGGCGATTCGCATGGCGAAATCGACTTCCTCAGCAGGTCGCTGGCCGATCTGAAGGATCTCCAGAATGCTGCGGAACAGCGCAGCATGGACACGCTCGGCAGCGTCCAGGGCACGCTGGACAAGCTGGTCGAGCGGCTGACACTTCTGGAAAGCAAGGCACGCGCGCCGCAACCCGCCGCGCGCGGCAAGGTCGCGGATCAGGGCAGGATCGCCCAACCTGCAAAGGCCCAACCCGTCAAGGCTGCCCCCGCCAAGGCCGCAGAAGCAGCGCAGGCTGCGGAGCATGCCGACGCGCCGCGCGGACCGATGACGCCGGCCCAGCTTCTCGACCAGCTGAAGGCGCAACGCGGCGCCCCGGCCCAGGCCGCGCAGGCGAATGGCAAGCAGGCAAACGGCCTGAAGCCCTCTGATGCCGCTCAGATCAAGGCGAGTCCCGTCATTGCGGGTGAGGTCAGTGCCCATTTCCGGACGGACGGCTTCGACGATGCCGATCGCCCCTTCGCCACGGTCGGCTCGCTCGGCGAGGACACCCTGATCGAGCCCGGTGCCGGGCGCCCCGGTCAGGCGCCCGCAAAATCCGGCGCGCAGGATGCGGAGACGGAATCGGCAGAGATCAAGGCGAACTTCATCGCCGCCGCGCGGCGCGCCGCTCAGAATGCCGCAGCGGAAGCCGCCGCCGCGACCCGCAAGGACCCCCCCCGGGATGTGCGCGACAAGGCACGCGGCGTCGCCGGTGACGGCAAACTGTCGGCGTCGAAGCCGGGCACCGCGCGGACTGCGGGCACCAAGGCGGCCGAGAAAGCCGGCGCTGGATCGCGCCGCCGCCCGCTGCTGATGGCGGCTGCGGCGGTGGTTCTCGCAGCCGGTGCCTTCCAGATCGCCCCGCATCTGATGCAAGGCGACGAGCGCAATCGGATCGCGGAAGTCGCACAGGATGATACCGACGCGATTCTGGCCGATATCGCGGATGCGCGGACCACGCAAACCGGGAACGCGCGCCCCGACGACGCGCTCCCCGAAGCCGCCCCCGCACTGGAGACGGCGAATGCGGGCATCATCACCGCGGAAACGGATGCGCAACCGGGCGAAACCGCCTCGATCGATCCCGGGTCGCCGGCAAACGAGAGCTTTGATCCCGGCGCCCTGCCGAGCATCGTCGGTATGGAAACCCTGCTCAATGGTGGCAATGCGGCGCGCAGCGCCGATGGATCGATCCCGGTTCTGCCGCCGCGCCGGGATGTCGGGCAGGTCGCTTCAGGACAAGCCGATTCGGAAAATCAGGCAGGCTGGGTGCTCGCACCGGAAAGCGAGCTCTATCCCAACATCGTCTCGGCCGACGAGATCCCCTCGGGGCGCGGTCCGGCGGATATCCGCGACGCCATGCTGGCCGGCGACGTGGCCGCAGTCTACGCTTTCGCCAATCTGGCGGTAGACGGCAGCGGCATGACGCGCGATCCCGCGCTCGCGGCCAGATTGTTCGAGCGCGCCGCAGCGCACGGTCTGGTGCCGGCGCAGTACCGGATCGGCAATCTCTACGAGAAGGGGATCGGCGTGAGCCGCGACTACGCGCTGGCCAGCCTCTGGTATCAGCGGGCGGCGGAGAACGGCAATGCCCGCGCCATGCACAATCTGGCTGTCCTGATGGCCGAGGGCGTGCAGGGCAGTCCGGATTTCGCCGGGGCGCTCGACTGGTTCCGCAAGGCCTCGGAACTGGGCATCCGCGACAGCCAGTACAACCTCGCCGTTCTCAAGGCGCGCGGCATGGGGACCGAGCAGGATCTGGCGGGTTCCTACAAATGGTTCGCCATCGCCGCCCGGGAGGGCGATTCGGATGCGGCGGAAAAACGTGACGAAGTCGCCGCAAGGCTCGATGCCCGTGAACTGGCCATGGCCGAAGCCGAGGTCGAGGTCTGGCGCGCCCGAGAGCCGGATCCGGCAGCGAATAACGTGGCGATGCCGATGCGCATGCCGGGGCCGCAATCGTCCCGCCAGGCCCTGGTGATCGATCCCGCAAGCTGAAGCGGGCGTCACATCACTGCCATATGGTGGTGAAAAAGCACATGTGCACCGGTGCGGGGCTTGATTCCCGTGCCGGTTCGTCGCGTATGGTGGCGATAAAGGTACCGCGCCCGTGCAGATCTATCTTCCCATCGCCGAAATGTCGGTCAGTGTCTTCCTCCTTCTGGGGCTGGGCGCGGCGGTGGGATTCATATCGGGCCTGTTCGGTATCGGCGGCGGCTTCCTGATGACGCCGTTGCTGATCTTTCTGGGCATCCCGCCGGCCATCGCCGTGGCCAGCCAGATGGCCCAGATCGTGGCCTCCTCCACGACGAGTGGCCTCGCCGCCTTCCGGCGCAAGGCACTCGATATCAAGCTCGCCTCGTTGCTGACCGTGGGCGGGCTGGTCGGGACCGGGCTGGGCATCTGGTTCTTCGCCGCCGCCCGTGCCGCCGGCCAGCTCGATATCGTCATCGTGGTCTCCTACGTGACCTTGTTCTCGGTGGTCGGCGGGCTGATGCTGGTGGAGAGCCTCAAGGAATTCTGGTCGAGCCGCAGGGGCAAGGTGCGCTCGCGCAGGCGGGCCGGGGAGCATCCCGCCTATCTCGGCCTGCCGCTGCGCATGCGCTTCCACCGTTCGCAGCTCTATGCCAGCGTGATCCCGCTTCTCGGGGTCGCCTTCTTTGTCGGATTCGCCGGCGCGGTGCTGGGTATCGGCGGCGGTTTCATCATGGTGCCGGCCCTGCTCTATCTCTTCCGCGTGCCGACATCCATGGTGGTGGGTACATCCCAGTTCCAGATCCTGTGGGCGAGCACGGCCGCCCTTCTGCTGCATGCCATCGCCAACCAGGCCGTCGATGCCGTGCTCGCCTTCATCCTGATCATCGGCGGTGTGTTCGGCGCGCAATTCGGCGCCCGCGCCAGCCGGCATCTGCGGGCCGATATGTTCCGCTTCCTGCTGGCCCTGCTGATCCTCGGCGTCGGCCTGCGCTTCGCCATCGAACTGGTGCTGCGCCCGACCGAGCTGTTCTCGATCGCGAATGGAGGCTAGAGCGGATGCATCTTGATCGCCCCGCCGCCGTCCGCACCGGCGCCGCCGCGCGTCTTCTATATGCTCTGGCTGCTGCCCTGGCAGCCTTCATCGCGCTGGCGGCGGCGGATACCGCCCGCGCCGAGGGGCTGGTGATCTCCCTGTCCAACCATCAGGTGATGATCACCTCGAACTATACCGGCTCGCAAATCACCCTGTTTGGTGCCGTGCAGCGTGACGAACAGACCATCGCCCGCACCACCGGTTACGATGCCGCCGTGATCGTGCGCGGGCCGCGCGTCGATGCGGTGACGGTGCGCCGCAAGGAGCGGCTCGGGCCGATCTGGATCAATCGCACGCAACAGACCTTCGCGGACATCCCGCGCTACCTCGCCATCCTTTCCTCGCGGCCGCTCGATGAACTGACGAGTGAACTCATGCGTATGCGCCTGCAGCTCGATCTGGATCCGACCATCGCCCCCCGCAGCGAATCCGGGGAGTCAGGAGCCCTGCTGCAACCGCGCGACGCGCCCCCCGAATATGCCGAGGCGCTGGTCCGCCTGCGCATGCAGGAGGGACAGTATTTCGAGATCGGACGCGGGGTGACTTTCATCACGCCGATGATTTTCCGCGCCGCGATTCCCCTGCCTGCCGGGGCGCCTCCGGGGAATTACGAGGTCGAGACACTGCTCTTCTCCGACGGGGTCCAGCTGTCGCGCGACATCACCAATTTCGAACTGGTCAAGACCGGCTTCGAGCAGCGCGTCGCGGTCTGGGCGGAGACGCGGGCCGCCGCCTACGGGCTTCTCACCGTGCTCATGGCGATGTTCTTCGGCTGGATTGCGAGCGTGATCTTCCGCAGGGACTGAGGGACGCCGCGCTATTTTCCGACCGCAGCACCGTTACGACACGCCTTTCCCCTTGCAAGCACGGCGGCAGGCGTTAAGTCTCGCCCGGGGGCCAGCGCACGGGGCGCATGATGACGGCCTTTTTCGGATCCGATCAAACCGCCGCGAAGAGATCATGACCACGAGCGCCAAGACCATCCCGCCCTTTCCCCGCATGCTCGGCCTCGCCGGGCTCGCCCCCTTCTGGCTGCTTGCGCTCGCGCTGGTCACCGGCATGGGGTTCGGTGCCGCTCCCGACAGCCTGCGCTTCGCCCTTGCCGCCTATGGCGCGGTGATCCTCTCCTTCACCGGCGGGATTCGCTGGGGCATCGCCGTGACGATGGAGGAGCAGGCGAATGCCGGGCGCGAATACGTGATCTCGGTGATCCCGGCGCTGCTGGCCTGGGGCGCGCTGCTGCTGCCGCCCTCCTGGCAGCTGGGCAGCCTCGCCGCACTGATCGTGATCGCGGGGCTGATCGATTACGGCATGGTCTGCCGCGAGAATGCACCGGAATGGTTCGGCAATCTGCGCCTGATCCTCGCCGGTGGGGCCGCCGCCGCCCTGATCCTCGCCGCATTGGCGGGGTGATACGGGGTTGATTCCCGCGCCCGGTCCTGCGAAGCCCTCCCGGTGATGACCGCCGCGAGGATGCATTCATGACCAAGCCGCTCTCCCTTTCCAAGGACAAGATCCGGATCCTGCTCCTGGAGAACGTCCATGATTCCGCCGTCACGCTGATCCGCAATGCCGGTTACGGCACGATCACGCATCTGCCCAAGGCGCTGGATGCGCAGGTTTTGCGTGAGGCGGTGGCCGGGGTGCATATTCTGGGGATCCGCTCGCGTACGCAGATCACGGAAGAGGTTCTGCAGGCCGCCGACAAGCTCATCGCCATCGGCTGTTTCAGCGTCGGCACCAACCAGGTCGATCTTGATGCCGCCACCCGGCGCGGCATACCCGTCTTCAACGCACCCTTTTCCAACACCCGTTCCGTGGCCGAACTGACGCTTGCGGAGATCGTCATGCTGATGCGGCGCACCGTCCCGCGTTCGATCAGCGCGCATGCCGGCGGCTGGGAGAAATCCGCCAATGACAGCCACGAGGTGCGCGGCAAGGTGCTCGGCATCGTCGGCTACGGCAATATCGGCAGCCAGCTCTCGACGCTGGCCGAGAGCTTCGGCATGAAGGTGATCTATTATGATCACACCGAACGCCTGCGCCACGGCAATACCGAGCCGGTCGATTCCCTCGACGCCCTGCTCGCCGAGGCCGATGTGGTCACCCTGCACGTACCCGAGACGCCGGCGACGCGGGACATGATCGGCGCGCGCGAATTGCGCCGCATGAAGCCGGGCGCCTTCCTGATCAACAACGCACGCGGCAGCATCATCGATCTCGACGCGCTCGCGCAAGTGTTGCGCGAGGGCCATCTGCGCGGCGCGGCGGTCGACGTGTTCCCCGTCGAACCCGGCTCGAATGCCGAGCCTTTTTGCAGCCCGCTGCAAGGGCTCGACAACGTCATCCTCACCCCGCATGTCGGCGGCTCCACGGCGGAGGCACAGGAGCGGATCGGCGCGGAAGTGGCGCGCAAGCTCGTGGATTACTCCGATATCGGCGCCACGATGGGGGCCGTGAACTTCCCCGAAGTACAGCTTCCCGTTCGCCCGCACGGGGCGCGTTTCATGCATGTGCACCGCAATACGCCCGGCATTCTTGCACGGATCATCGATATTTTCGCCGGCAAGGGCCTCAACATCGTCGGGCAATTCCTCCAGACGCAGGGCGAGCTCGGCTATGTGGTTGTCGAACTCGACGCCGTGCCCCCGGATACACGCGGGCTGCTCGCCGAATTGCGCGCGCTGGAGGCTACGATCCGCGCGCGCGTGCTGTATGTGCGCGATTGAGCAGCGCGCGGGGTGGCCCGAGGATTCCGCGTTAACCCTTGATTCACTTTATCGGGCCGGGGCAGCGGCGCGCATTGCCTTCCGCGCCCCGTGAAGGCACCCTGAATCGATCACGCGTGATCGTGAGGAGTGTGATGATGCTGCGCGCTTTGCACGAAGCCCGGTTCCGGCAACATCGCGGCATGGTCCGCGCGGCGCGGCGTGCCTCATGGCTGGCGCTCTTGTCCGTCAAGTTCTTGGCCCTCGTGGCCGGCCTGATCGCGCTGCCGTCGCCGGCAAGAGCCGCGGCCTCCGATCCCGATCCCGTCGATGTGGCGCTGGTGCTCGCCGTCGACATCTCCTTCTCGATGACCATGCACGAACTCGCCCTGCAGCGTGACGGCTATGTCGAAGCCTTTCGCGATCCGCGCGTGCATGCCGCCATCGCCGCCGGACCGCATCAGCGCATCGCGGTGAGCTATCTGGAATGGGCCGGGGCCGCGACCCGGGAGGTGATCGCGCCGTGGCGGATCATCGACGGGCCGGACGATGCTGAAGCCTTTGCCGATTTCCTCGCCGAACAGCCCCTGCGCCGCACCCGCCGCACCTCGATCTCGGCGGCACTCGCCGAGGCGGCTTCGCTTTTCGAGACGCTGCCCGCAACACCCCTGCGCCGGGTGATCGACATGTCCGGCGACGGGCCGAACAATGAGGGACGCATCGTCACCATCGCGCGCAACGAGACGATTGATGCCGGCATCACCATCAACGGGTTGCCGATCATGCTCGCGCGCGGCGGGGCGCTCGATATCCCCGATCTCGACCATTATTACATCGATTGCGTCATCGGCGGCCCCGGCGCCTTCATCGTGCCCTTGCGCGCCCATGCGGAATTCGCCGATGCCATCCGGCGCAAACTCATCCTCGAAATCGCCGATCTCGCGCCGCCCCGTCCCCTGATCCACCGCGCCGGCGAGCGCCCGGGCGCGGATTGCCTGATCGGCGAACGGATGTTCCAGGATTGGCGCGAGCGCAATCAGATGCAGTGAGGGCACGCGTCAGGGTGCCGGCTGGAGACGCGGCAGGGCGGCGATCTCGGCACTCGCTTCGCGCTCGGCCACGGCGAGATCGTATTGGATTTGCAGATTGAGCCAGAACGGCGCGAAGGTGCCGAACCAGTGCCCCGGCCGCAATGCCGTATCCCCGCTCACGGCCCGCTTGCCGGCGATGATCTGGCTGATCCGGTTGGGCGGAACGGTGATCGCCCGCGCCAGCGTCGTCGGTGAGACCCCGGCTTCCGCGAGTTCCTCGCGCAGGATTGCGCCGGGCGGAGCTAGCCTGTCCAACATCTCGAAATCTCCCCACCTTTACGCGCCAGAGCTTACAGCAATGTCACAAAAAGACTATTTTTGCAACCTTGCATACACATCGCCTGAATTCGCGTGCACCGGGAGCGCATCGATCGCAGCCGTCAGCGCATCGGCATCACGCCATGTGCCAGTCAGCGTCTGGCTTTCGCCGAGGGCGAAATCGAAGGCGTAATCCCCCAGCCGCGCGAGCTGGGCGAGGCAGTCGCGCACGATCGCGCGCTGGATGGTGGTGAATTCGAAGGAGAGCGCCGGCAGCGGCTGGCTGAGCCCGGCGAGCACCGCGGCCTCGAACCCCTCCACGTCGATCTTGGCGAAAGCGGGCATGCCGTATTGCGCGATCAGGCTGTCGAGGCTGACCAGCGGGACCGTGATCGCCTGATCCCAGGTTTGCCCCTCCCAACCCGGCGCGCCGGCGGCGGCCTCGAGAAATTCCGGTGAGGCGGTGCTCACGGTGGGATTGGCGCTGTTGACATGCAGGGTGATCTCCCCCGGCTGCGGACCGGCTGCGGCCTGCAAAAGCGTCACACCCGCGTCGCGGCCATGGATCAGCCGAAGCGCCCGCATGGCGCCCGGCTGCGGCTCCAGAGCCACGGCCTTTGCGCCAAGACGGCGGAAACTCGCAATCCGGTCGCCCACATGCGCACCGATATCGAAGACGAGGTCACCCGATCGGACGAATCCGGCATAGAGCGCGTCCATCTCTGCCGCGCGTTCCCGGTCGCCGTAATAGACATGCAACGAGCGCCCGATGGCACGGGCGGTTCCGGGCGGGCGCATAGTGCGCAACGTATCAGGGTCAGGCATC